>WNFU01000107.1_pt1 | contig 97502 bp, 84 predicted proteins | sample 5400121 | NCBI WGS metagenome assembly WNFU01 (sample SAMN13153360, study PRJNA577476) | soil metagenome | isolation source: 100 cm soil or saprolite under grassland replicate 1 | place: USA:California | collected 2016-06-15 | reverse complement strand
CTCGATCAGTTCTTCCGCCGGTGCCCGCACAGTCGCCGCGCACCGGCGCCGAGACCAACAGGCCGACCGCCGCGGCGACGAGAGCGAGGCCGGCCGTGACCTGCACGCGGGCGCTATTTCCCCGCGCTGAGGATCTCGGTCATCCGGCCGAAGAACTGATCGAGCATCATCTTGGACACGCCGCCCAGCATCCGCTGGCCGACGCTGGCGATGAGACCGCCGACCTGGACGTCGGCGTTATAGGCGACGCGCGTGCCGCCCTCGGTGTCGGAGAGCTCCATCGAGGCATCCCCGCGAACGAAGCCTGGGCTTCCGGTACCCTCGACCGCCATCCGGTAGCGGTTCGGCGGCTCGAGATCGCTGAGCCGCACCTTGCCCTCGAACGTTCCCTTGATGGCGGCCACGCCGACCTTCATGGTGGCCCGAAATTCGCCCTCGCCGGCGGCTTCGAGCTTCTCGCATCCCGGAATCGCCTGGGCCAGCGTGCCGGGATCGAGGAAGGCCTTCCACACGCGCTCCCGCGGCGCGGGGATGTCGGCGGAGCCTTCGATCTTCATGCGGCCAGTGACCGGATTGCGGCATCCATCCGCGCCAGTCCCTCCCGGATGGTCTCGAGCCCTGTGGCGTAGGACAGGCGGATGTGGGCGTCAGAGCCAAAGTCCACGCCGGCAACCGTCGCGATTCGAGCCTCGTCCAGCAGGAAGCCGCAGACGTCGCTCGAGCCGCGCAGCACGCCGCCCTTTGCGCGCTTGCCGAAGAGGCCTGAAACGTTGGGGAAGGCATAGAAGGCGCCCTTGGGCATCACGCACGTCACCCCTGGGATGGCGTTGAGCCCCTCCACGATCACGCGCCGACGACGATCGAACTCGCCCGTCATCTTGGCGACCTCGTCCTGCGGACCCGACAGCGCCTCGACGGCGGCCCACTGCGCGATCGAAGTGGGACTAGACGTCACCTGGCTCTGCACGTCGGTCATGGCCTTGATGATCGCCTTGGGACCGGCCGCGTAGCCGATGCGCCAGCCCGTCATCGCGTAGGCCTTGGAGCACGTGTTGACGACGATCGTGCGCGCCTTGATGTCGGTCCCGAGCGAAGCGATCGAGACGTGGCGCCCCTCGTATGTGAGCGCCTCGTAGCACTCGTCCGAGACGACCCAGAGGTCGCGCTCGGCGGCCAGCCGCGCCACCTCGGCCAGCGCCTCCGACGAGAACACGGCGCCCGTGGGATTGCCCGGACTGTCCAGGATGATCAGCTTCGTTCGGGCCGTGACGGCCTTCCGCAGCGCGGCGGGATCCAGATCGAATCCGGTGGCCTCCGGCGTCTGCACCGGCACCGGCGCGCCGCCCAGCAGCCGCACCTGCTCGGGATAGGACACCCAGTAAGGGCTTGGAATCAGCACCTCGTCGCCCGGATTCACCAGGGTCATGGCGATGTTGTAGAGCGTGTGCTTGGCGCCGCACGAGACCGTGACTTCGTCGGGCGCGTACTCGAGCCCGTTGTCCCGCTTGAGCTTCTGGCAGACGGCGGCTCGCAGCTCGGGGACCCCGCAGACCTCGGTGTACTTGGTCTGGCCGCTCTCGAGGGCGCGGATCGCCGCGTCCTTGATGCGGCGGGGCGTGTCGAAGTCGGGCTCGCCGGCGCCGAACGAGATGACGTCGATTCCCTGGGCGCGCATGGCGCGGGCTTTCGCCTGCATCGCGAGCGTGGGCGAGGGGGCGAGCGTCTTCAGGCGATCGGCGAGCATGGGCGACCTACCTTCTGGAAAACTTCTGGGCGAGCCGCTCTTCGACCGGCGCCGGCACCATGCCGGTGATCGGAGCGCCCAGCGAGGCGACCTCCTTGATGAGGCGCGAAGAGATGTAGGTGTATTTCTCGTGCGGCATCATGAACACCGTCTCCACCGTGTCCCGCAGCTTGCGGTTCATGAGCGCCATCTGGAACTCGTACTCGAAGTCCGAGACCGCGCGCAGACCGCGCACGATGCAGTCGGCCTGCTCGCGGTGCACGAGGTCGATGAGCAGGCCGTCGAACGACGTGATCCGCATCCGGCCCACGCCGATGCTGGCCGTGCACTCGTCGATCAGCTCGAGCCGCTCCTTGACCGTGAACAGCGGCTCCTTCGACGGATTCGCGACCACTGCGACGATGAGCTCGTCGAAGATCCGGAGGCTCCGCTCGATGAGATCCAGATGCCCGTTGTGCATCGGATCGAACATCCCGGGATACACCGCCCGCTTCCCCACGGAGGCCCTCCACGCGTCATCGTCGACGGGTCGAAAAAACCTCGCTCAGTCTACGCGGGCGCTCGAAAGAAAGTCAAGGTGGTCTCCCCGAATTTCCGCGCCTTCCAGACCGTGAGGACGCCGGGAGCGGCGGGCGGCGGTGACTTGCTGGCGTGCTGGATGACCACGACCGCGCCCGGCATCAGGCAGCCGCCCTCCGCCACCCGATCGAGGGCCGTCGCGGCCGCCGGCGACGCGTAGGGGGGATCGAGGAACACCACCGCGAAGCGCTCGCCCCGCGCGGCCAGGGCCGTCACGGCGCGGGCCGCGTCGTCGCGAATGATGCGGGTTCGAGCGCCGAGCCCGAGGCGCTCCACGTTGTCGCGCAATGCGCGCAGCGCCGCGGCATCCTGCTCGACGAAGACCGCGGACGGCGCTCCTCGGGACATTCCTTCGATGCCAACGCCGCCGGCGCCCGCGAAGAGATCGAGGAACGGCCCGACCGTCAGATACGGCATCAGGGTATCGAGGCAGGCGATGCGCACCTGGTCCGCCGTCGGCCGCGTCGTCCGGCCGCCCGGCGTGGTGAGTCGTTGTCCCTTGAGCGTTCCGGCCAGCACGCGCATCAGAGCCGGCCCCCGCGCCTCACGGCAGGGTCTCGCGCAGGCCTTCCCGCTTGCCGTCGATCTTCCACTGCCCGCCCTCGCGCAGCAGCGCGTACTCCCAGAGCTGCTCGAAGGCGCCGGCCGTCCCCCGACCGCGCGCGCGTACCACCAGCACGACCCGTCCCGGGCTCTTCCGGACGCGCAGCAGCCTGAGCTCGTCGAAGGCGATCTCCTCCCCACCTCGCACGAACGCGTAGGCGTCGGCTGTCGCGCGCCCGGTGTCGGTCCAAGCGCGGCGCACATTCGCCGACAGCAGGACGAAGCACGGCTCGAACCGCTGGCTCCGCTCGCACTCCGCATAGTGCTTCCAGACCTGGACCGCGCGGGACACTTCCGCCGGGGTCGGCACGCTGTGCGCCCGGGCAGACGCCGGACACCAGGCCAGCGCCGCCGCGCAGGCCCAACCGAGCGCGGCTCCGCATCGCATCAGCCGACGCTCGCCAGATCGAGCTTCCCGCGCCAGCGCGCGAGGAGCGCGGCGCGCAGCGCGCGGTGCTCGGGCTTGATCAGATTGGGGTCGCTTTGCACAAGGGTCACCGCGTCCTGGCGTGCCTCCTCGAGCAGCGCCGCATCGCGCAGCAGATCGGCCACGCGGAACTCGGGCAACCCGGACTGGCGGGTGCCGAAGAAATCTCCTGGCCCACGCAGCGAGAGGTCCGCCTCGGCGATTCGGAAGCCGTCATTGGTCGCCTCCATGGCGCCGATGCGCCGCGTGGCCTCTTCCGACGAGGCGGCGCTCAGAAGGATGCAGTAGCTCTTCCACGGGCCGCGGCCGACGCGGCCGCGAAGCTGATGGAGCTGGGAGAGGCCGAATCGCTCGGCATGCTCGACCACCATCACCGCGGCGTTGGGCACGTCGATGCCGACCTCGATCACGGTGGTCGAGACGAGGATGTGGATCGCCCCGTCCTTGAACTCCCGCATCACCCGCTCCTTGTCCGCGAAGGCCATGCGGCCGTGCAGGAGACCCACCCGCAGGTCCGGGAACACCTCCCGCTGCAGCCGCTGCGCCATCTCGGTGGCCGCGCGCAGATCAGAGGCCTCGGACTCCTCTACCAGCGGGCAGACCACGTACACCTGGCGGCCCGCCTCGACCTGCTCGCGCAGGAATGCGTAGATCTTCCGCCGTCCCGACTCCGGGCGCGCCCGGGTGACGACCGGTCTCCGGCCCGGCGGCAGCTCGTCCAATACCGAGACATCGAGATCGCCGTAGAGCGTCAGGGCGAGGGTGCGCGGGATCGGCGTCGCCGTCATCACCAGGACATCGGGACTCTCCCCTTTGCCCCGGAGCGTGGCCCGCTGGGCCACCCCGAAGCGGTGCTGCTCGTCCACGACCGCGAGGCCCAGCCGGCGGAACCGCACGCCTTCCTGGACGAGAGCGTGGGTGCCGACCACGCAGCCGATCTCGCCGTCGGCCACCCGCGCCAGCACGCTCTCGCGCGCCTTGCCCTTGATCGTGTTCGTCAACAGCGCGACCGGCACGTCGAGCGGGCTCAGCAGCTGAGTCAGCGTCATGAAATGCTGCTCGGCCAGGATCTCCGTGGGCGCCATCAGGGCCGCCTGGTAGCCGGCCTCGAGCGCGGCAAGAATGGCGAGCGCGGCCACGACGGTCTTTCCCGAGCCGACGTCGCCCTGCAGCAGCCGGTTCATCGGATATGGCGCCGCCATGTCGGTGCGGATCTCGCGCCAGACCCGTTGCTGCGCGTTCGTGAGCGTGTACGGCAGGGAGCCCAGCAGCGTTCGCCAGAGCGCGCCGGGCGGGTTCATGGCGAGGCCGCGCTGCCGACCTTCGCGGTGCCGGCGAATCGCCAGCCCGAGCTGGAGCAGAAAGAAGTCGTCGTACGCCAGCCGGCGGCGGGCGGCCATCTGCGCGGCCTCGGTCTGCGGGAAATGCCCGGCCTTGAGCGCCGCGGCAAGCGGGCCCAGGCGGCGGCGAGCGCGCAGCGGCGCAGGCAACGGCTCTTCGACCTGGTCGGCGTAGGCGTCCACCAGGCGCTTCATCAAGCTGCGCATCGGGCGCTGGGTCAACCCCTGCGTGAGCCGGTAGACCGGAACCAGGCGGCCCGTGTGCAGCGTCTCGTCGTCGCTGTCTTCGACGATCTCGTAGTCCTTGACCTGCATCTGAAGGGGACCGCTGCCATAGCGCTGGATCTTGCCGTGCACGATCAGCCGCTGGCCTCGCTTGAAGACGCGCTCGAGGTACCGCCGGTTGAACCACACCGCGCTGAGGAAACCGGTCGCGTCGCGGAGGAGGACGGCCAGCGGGGCGCGGGGCCGACCGCGCGGCGGCGGACTCACGCCGGCGATCGTTCCCAGCGTTGTCACCGTCTCGCCTCCCTTGAGGCTGCGGAACGAAGTCAGACGGCTGCGGTCCTCGTGACGCGCGGGTAGGAAAAAGAGCGCGTCTTCCACCGACTCCAGCCCCAGGTTGGCGAGCAGTCTCGCGCGATGGGGACCAATGCCCTTCAGGTACTGGAGCGACGTGGCGAGCCCCTGAGGCGGGACGGAAACCGGCCGTGGCGCGCCGGCCTTGGAGGATCTAACAGGGGGCAACGGGTTGCCTCATCGCACCCATCATGCTATAAAAGGACGCCGCTTCGGGCAAACGACCGTCCCAGCCCTCGCCTCGCGACGCTCGGCCTTGCGGCAGCCCGGAGCCTCCCGGCTCGAACACCATCGCCAAGGAGCAGCATGGCTCAGCGTTGCGATATCTGCGGCAAGGGTCCCTCGGTGGGCCATAAGATTAGCCACGCCCACAATGTGTCGAAGCGGCGGTGGCTCGCCAATCTGGTATCCATCCGCGCGAAGGTCGGCGGCGGCGTCAAGCGGCTCCGCGTCTGCACGCGCTGTCTCAAGGCCGGGAAGGTCACGAAGGTCGTCTAGCGCTCCGGCAAAACAGCGGCGGGGGGCTGCCAGGCCCCCCGCCGGATATGAAGAAGAATGAGTCCCGGTGGGAGGCCGCCACCCCCCACCGCACGACTGACTGCTTACTTCTTCTTTTTCTTGGCCGCCTTCTTCTTCTTCGCCATTGATGTCGTCACCTCCCTTCGTCCGCACCGCTGCTTGAACGCTCCGGCCGCGCGATCGCGGCCGTCGAATGCACGCCTACCGCCGCTTCCCCTTCTTGGTTGCCTTCTTCTTGCCGCCCTTCTTCGCCTTTCTTCTCTTCGCCATGGTCGCGTTCACCCCCTCGTGGGTTGGCTAGTACCCCATCGCTTCGCGACGAAGGTAGGCGGCCTGCTCCCGCCCCCGGCGCTCGTAGTGGTAGAGATCGGCGTATAGCTGCGGCAGGCACGCGACAGGTAAGCCGCCCTTCGAGATCGGCGCGTAGAACACGCCCTGATCGTAAGGCGTCAAGAGGTGCACATTGCCCTCGCCCTCACCGGGCCGGAGGCCGAGAGCCCGGGCAATTGGCTCGGGACTGCCCTCGACGTAGCAGTGGATGGCCGGGAAGCGGACATTCGGCGCCACCAGGGCCGCCCCGGCATGCAGCGTGAACGCGTAGCGACGCCCCTCGGCATGGACCGCCCGCGCGACGTCCCCCACGAGCTTGCGCGTGACTCGCTCGGGTGAGAAGAACGTCTCGCTCGGATTGAGCCGATACGAGTAGGCGTCCACCCAGCCGTCGAGGAGGTCGCCGGGCCGCGTGAGCTGGATGCGCTGGTGCTCGCCACGCTCGATCCAAGAAAGCTCTTCGAGCCGCTTCACCACGTTATGGGCGTGTCCCAGGCTCACCTCGGCGGCCTTGGCCAGCTCCTCGAGCCGCCACACGTGCTGTGGATCGACCAGGAGGACTCGCGCCACGCGTGTTGCCCGCGGGGCGAACAGCGATTTGAGAGGACGGGTGGAAGGGCGTAGGTTGGGCTTGCCTTCCTTTTCGATCAGAACGTTTTCGAATGCAAGGGAGCAATTGCCCGAAAGGTCCAGGTATCCCATTCCGGCCCGCTTGAGCAGCGTGGCGCCTTGCGGCCCGATGTATTCGGACACGGCCATCGGATAGGCGTCGGGCAGCTCCCGGCGGATCTCCCCCAACCGTGCGATCGTCTCCCTGATCTGCCTAGGTTGACCGACGGAAGTGATACAAGCGGCCAGGCTGTGTTGGCTGGTTCCTATCTTGAATTTCACCAAAATATCGACCAGTTGTGCTCCAGCCCGCGCACTCGCCACTTCCTCCCAGCCGCTGCTCTTGGAGAAGAGCTCGCGAAGCTTTTGGGCTGCCGACCGCCTGATATCTTCCGTCTTTGGCATTGTTTCACTTGTTCGGTCTCTTTCAGCGTACGCTGAAACAATAGGAACAAATGAAAGTCATGTCAAGAAAAAACGGGCCAAGCGGAGAAAGGTAAGCTCGGAGGCGTGCTACCCGGAGGAGCTGCCGTCGTCCTCGATGCCGTGCATCGTCTCGTCGTCGAGCCCGAAGTAGTGACCGATCTCGTGAACGACGACTTCCCGGACGAGGTCCGCCATTTCCTCGGGATCCTCGCAATCCTCTTCGATGGGCCCCTGATAGATGTGAATCGTATCCGGCAGCACATTGCCATAGCCGGAATCCCGGCGGGTCAGGTCCACGCCGCGATAGAGGCCGTAGAGGGTGTCAGGCGGCTCGATGTCCATTTCGCGGAGGGTGTCCTCGTCCGCCCAGTCCTCCACGACCACCGCGATATTAGCCAGCTTTTCCCGAAACTGACGGGGGAGCTTCTTGAGGGCCGACTCGACGAGGATTTCGAACTGCGCGCGATTCATGCCTCTACGGGGCTGGGACTACGGACGCCGGGGCGAGGTGCGAGCGAGACGAGGCGCGAGGGAGCAGCCGACCCGAGGCGTACGCGTTTGTACGTTGAGGGTCGGCGACGACCGAGAACGAAGTATCGCGACGCACATCGGACCGGCGCTACAGACCTCGAACTCGTTCGACATTGATGACATCCCTGACATCGCGGATTGACTGCATGATGTCCTGCAGCTGCTTCAGGTCTTCGACCTCGACGACGAAGTGGTTCAGCCCTCGCCGGTCTTCCGTGACCGTGACCTCGGCTTTGGTGATATTGCCCTGACGGGACGAGATGGCGCCGGTGATCTCGGCCAGGAGCCCGGGCCGGTCGCGACCGATGTAGACGGCGATGCGCACGGGGCGCTTCGCCGGCTCGCCATCCTCCCACTCCACCGCGACCAGGCGCTCCCGGTCCAGGACATTCTTGACCACGGTCAGACAGTCGCGGGCGTGAACCGTGAGCCCCCGGCCGCGCGTGATGAAGCCCACGATGCCGTCGCCCGGAACCGGCGAGCAGCACTTGCCGAACCGGACCAGCAGATCGTCGACGCCGCGGATCCGCACCGCGCCCTCGCCCTTGCGGACGGCCTTCGGCGCTTTGGACTCCACTGTGTCGGCCTCACGGACCACCGAGGGGGCCAGCTTGCCCAGGACCTGCTGCACCGAGGTCTTCCCGTAGCCGACCGAGGCCAGCAGGTCATCCGGCGACGGGAACCCCAGCTCGGTGATCAGCTTCCTCATCTCCTCCGAGGCTAGCAGCACGGTGGGTGACAGGCGGTACTTCTTGGCCTCGCGATCGAACAGCTCGCGTCCCAGCGTCAGCGACCGCGCCCGCTCCTCCACCTTCAGCCACTGGTTGATCTTGCTGCGGGAGCGGGTCGACTTGACGATCTTCAGCCAGTCACGGCTCGGATGCTGGGTGGGAGAGGTGACAACCTCGACGATGTCTCCCTGCCGCAGCGTATAGCGGAGCGGAACGAGCTTACCGTTCACCTTCGCGCCGACGCAATGATGGCCCACGTCGGTGTGCACCGCGTAGGCGAAGTCGATGGGCGTCGACCCTTCGGGCAAGGCCTTGACATCCCCCTTTGGCGTGAACACGTAGACCTCGTCCGGGAAGAGATCGAGGCGCACGGTGTCCAGGAACTCCTTGGGGTCGTCGGTCTCCTTCTGGGATTCGAGCAGCTGCCGCAGCCAGGTGAAGGCGTCGTCGAACTTGTCACGGTCCGACTTCCGCTCCTTGTACAGCCAGTGGGCGGCAATGCCTTCCTCCGCGATGCGGTGCATCTCCCACGTCCGGATCTGGATCTCCACCGGATCGCCCTTTGGGCCGATGACGGTCGTGTGCAGCGACTGGTACATATTGACCTTGGGCATCGCGATGAAATCCTTGAACCGGCCGGGGACCGGCTTCCAGAGCGAGTGGATCACGCCCAGGGCGCCGTAGCAGTCGCGCACGGTATTGGTCAGGACGCGCACGGCGGTGAGGTCGTAGATCTCGTCGAACTCGCGCCCCCCCTCGTGCATCTTTTTCCAGATCGAGTAGAAGTGCTTGGGCCGGCCCGCAATCTTGGACTCGATCCCCACCTCGCCCAGCTTCTCCTGGAGGATGGCGATCAGCTGGTTGATCTCCGCCTCGCGCTCCAGGCGGCGCTTCGCCACGCGGCGCATCAGATCTCCATAGTCCTCGGCGTGGAGCACGCGCAGGGCGAGATCCTCGAGCTCGGCTTTGACCTTGGCCATGCCGAGCCGGTGCGCCAGCGGCGCGTAGATGTCGAGGGTCTCCTGGGCGATCTTCCTGGCCTTGTCCGGCGGAAGGTAATCGAGCGTCCGCATGTTGTGCAGCCGGTCGGCGAGCTTGATCATGAGCACGCGGAGGTCGCGCGCCATGGCCACCAGCATCTTGCGGAAGTTCTCGGCCTGCCGCTCCTCGCGGGAGGAGAAGGCCAGCTTGCCGATCTTCGTGACGCCGTCGACCAGATCGGCGATCTCGAGGCCGAACTCGCGCTTGAGGTCGTCCTTGGTCGCGCGGGTGTCCTCCAGGACGTCGTGGAGGAGGCCGGCCGTGACCGTGGTCACGTCCATTTTGAAGTTGACGAGCAGGCCGGCCACCTCGAGGGGATGCGACAGATAGGGCTCCCCGGAGGCGCGCTGCTGGCCTTGGTGGGACAGCTCGGAGAACCGATATGCGCGCTGGACCAGGTCCAGATCGGCACCCGGCTGGTACTTCGGAATCTCCTCGATCAGAGTTTGAAGCTGGGTCAACCCCACCCTCCTCGGGTTGACCAGCTATTATGCCACCGAACTTAGCGTTTTGCTAAGGATTTCCCCCTACTTCAGGCCTTGGCGGCGACCTTACCCGCGGCCCGGGTGCGGCCCCGGCTCCACTCCTCCCAATCCATCACCAGGGTGGCGGCGGCCACCGAGGAGTACGTGCCCGTGATCACTCCCACCACGAGCGCGAAGGCGAAGTCCTCAAGGACTTCGCCCCCGAACAGGAAAAGGACCACCGCCGCGAGGAAGGTCGTGAAGGAGGTCAGCACGGTCCGGGAGAGGGTCTGGTTGATCGCGCCATTGACCATCGCGGCCAGACCCTGCCCCTTCCGCAAGCCCTTGCCCCGGCTCTCGCGGATCCGGTCGAAGACGACAATCGTGTCATTGATTGAATAGCCGACGATCGTCAGCAGCGCGGCCAGCACGGGCAGGGACATCTCTCGACCGGAGACCGAGAGGGCCCCCAGGGTGACCAGCACGTCATGCGCCAGCGCCACAATGGAGATGACGCCGCCCCGAAAGTCGAAGCGGATGGCCACGTAGATCAGGATGCCGGCCATGCCCGCCAGGACAGCGTAGAGCGCCTGCAGCTGGAGATCGCGTCCGACCTGGGGCCCGACGAACTCGACCCGCCGAATCTCCACCTGGCCGCTCGCGACATGGGAGAGCGCGCTCTGCAATCGCGTCGTGAGCTCCTCGGTCTTGCCCTCGCCCTGTGGCAGCCGGATCAGGAACTCCCGCGCGTCGCCGAACTGCTGGATGACCGAGCTCCCCAGCTTGATCTCGTCGAGACCCCGGCGCACCTGGTCCACTGTCGTGGGCTTGTCGTATCGCACCTGAATGAGCGTGCCGCCGGTGAAGTCGATGCCGTAGTTGAGCCCGCCGTGCAGGGCAATGGACAGCAGGCCCAATCCCACGAGGGTTGCCGAGGCGAGGTAGAACCACCGGCGCTTGCCCACGAAATCGTAGTTGGCGTTGACGAAGATCTGCAGCATCTGGGCGCTAGATGGAGACGGCCTGGACCCGGCGCTGCCCCATATAGATGAGGTCGAAGACGAGCCGGGTGAAGAAGACCGCGGTGAACAGGCTGGCCAGGATGCCGATGGCGAGGGAGACGGCGAAGCCCTTCACCGGCCCCGTGCCGAACTGGTAGAGAATCGCCGCGGACACCAAGACCGTGACGTGGGTGTCGATGACGGTGCGGAACGCGCGGCTGAAGCCCGCCTCGATGGCCGCTCGCGGCGGCTTACCGAGCCGCAGCTCCTCGCGGATCCGCTCGAAGATCAGAATGTTGGTATCCACCGCCATGCCGATGGTCAGCACCACTCCCGCGATACCCGGCAGGGTCAGCGTGGCGTGGAAGCCGGCCATGGCCGCCATGAGGATGACCAGGTTCAGCGCGAGGGCGCAGTCGGCGATGAGGCCGGAAAGACGATAGTAGAGCAGCATGAAGACGACGACCGCGAGGGCCGCCGCCAGGGTGGAGCGCAGGCCCTTGCGGATCGAGTCGGCGCCCAGCGATGGACCCACCGTGCGCTCTTCGAGCACCTGCACGGGCGCCGGCAGGGCGCCCGCCCGAAGCACGATGGCCAGGTCGGTCGCCTCGTCGCTGGAAAAGCCGCCGGTGATCTGGGCGCGGCCCGACGGGATGCGCTCCCGGATCTGCGGCGCCGAGTGGATGTTGCCGTCGAGGATGATGGCCAGGCGCCGGCCGACATTGGCGTCGGTGAGATCGGCGAAGGCCTTGGCCCCGGCCGCGTTGAAGTCCACGGAGACGTAGGGCTCGCTGGTGTTCTGGTCGATGGACACACGCGCCGTCGCCAAGTCGCGGCCCGTGAGGAGCACCTTCTTCTGCACGAGGTAGGGAATCTTGCGCTCCTGCTTGGTCTCCTTGTCGACGCGGCGCTGATAGAGAATCTCGTCCCCTTCGGGGATCCCGGAGCGAAGCGCAGTCTCCGCATCCATCCGGTCGTCCAGCAGCTTGAACTCGAGCAGGGCCGTCTTGCCGATGAGCGCTTTCGCGCGCTCGGGATCCTGCACACCCGGAAGCTGCACGAGGATGCGGTTCTCCCCCTGCTGCTGGATCGAGGGCTCGGCCACTCCAAACTGATCCACGCGGTTGCGGATCGTCTCGAGCCCCTGACGCACGGCCAGATCCTTGATCGACGCCGCCTCGCGTGGCCTGAGCGCCAGGACGACGCGGCCGGCGCCCTGATCGGCCTCCTTCATGTCGAAGATGGCCATGTCGCGAAAGACACCCTGGGCGTCGTTCCAGCTCTGCGGCGAGGCGAGCCGGACGACCAGCTCGGTGGACCCACGCCGCTCGATCTTGGCGGCGCCGATGCCCTTCCGTTCCAGCTCGGCGCGCACGCTGTCCCCCGCCCGCTCGACCTGGGCCTCGACCGCCTTGTCCACGTCCACGCCGAGCACCAGATGGATCCCGCCCTGGAGGTCCAATCCGAGGTTGATCGGCATGGGCGCCGGCCGGTTGTAGCCGAACAGGCGCGCCACCATGATGTGGACGTCGAGATACGCGAGCGAGGCGAGAATGACGACGACGACGATCCCGATCCGAAGCCGGAGGTGCTTGCGCATCAGGCCCCGGACTCCTTCTCGCCTACCGCCGGCACGATGCGGCCGATGGCGGACCGATCGAAGTCCAGCCGCACCTGGTCGGTGACCTTGAGCGTCACGGTGTGCTCGTTCAGCCCCACCACGGTGCCGTGCAAGCCGCCGGTCGTGACGACCCGATCGCCCTTCTTCACGGCGGACAGCAGGGTCTCGCGCTCTCTCCGCTGCTTCTGCTGCGGCCGAACCAGAAGAAAGTAGAAGATGGCGAAGATGGCCGCGAAGAAGATCAGCTGGGTCATCACGGAGCTCGAGCCGCCGCCATTGGGTAGTTGGGCGGCGGCGTAGGCGAAGTCCACCATGAGAATCACTCCTCCGTCTCTGCGAGAATATCGTGCGAACCGCCCACGGATTCTACCCCATAACGGCCCAGGAACCCAGAGCGGAATGCCTCGAAGCGGCCTTCCGCGACGGCTCGCCGCATCCGCGCCATCAACCCGAGGTAAAAGCTCAGGTTGTGCAGCGACAGCAGCCGATAGGCCAGCAGCTCGCGCGCGAGGAAGAGGTGCCGGAGATAGGCGCGCGAGTAGCCCCGGCAGGTCTCGCAGCGGCAGTCGACATCGAGCGGCCCGGGATCTCGCGTCCAGGCCGCGTTGCTGATGGCCAGTGGGCCATCCGCGGTGAACGCCTGGCCGTTGCGCGCGTTCCGCGTCGGCATCACGCAGTCGAAGAGATCGACGCCGCGGCCCACGGCCTCCACGAGATCGGGCGGCTTGCCCACCCCCATCAGGTACCGGGGGCGATCGGCGGGCAGCAGCCCTGCCACCAGCTCCGCGATCGCGTACATGACGGGCTTGGCTTCGCCGACGGCAAGCCCGCCGATCGCGTATCCATCGAGCACCAGCGCGCAGGTCTCGTCGACCGCGCGCCGGCGCAGGTCTTCATAGACACCGCCCTGCACGATGCCGAACAGCGCGGCATCGCTGTCGAGCGTTCGGTGGGCAGCGACGGAACGCGCGAGCCAGCGGAGCGTGAGCGCGAGCGAGCGCTCGGTCTCGGCCGGCGTGGCGGGATGCGCGAGACATTCATCGAGCGGGTGCAGCACATCGACACCGAGGGCGTGCTGGATCTCGACGCACGACTCGGGCGACAGCACGCGCAGGGAGCCGTCCACGTGGGAGCGGAATTCGACGCCGGCCTCGCCGACCTTCCGGAGCTTGGCGAGGCTGAACACCTGAAACCCACCCGAGTCGGTCAGGATGGGGCCGTCCCAGCCCATGAAGCGGTGGAGACCGCCCAGCCCGCGAATGAGCTCATGGCCGGGCCGCAGGAACAGATGGTACGTATTGGCCAGCAGGATTTGGGCGCCGGCCTCGCGCAGATCGCCGGGCGTCAGGCTCTTCACGGTGCCCTGGCTCGCCACGGGCATGAAGGCCGGCGTGTCAACCGCGCCGTGCGCGGTGTGCATCCGCCCGAGGCGGGCGCGTCCGTCCGTCTTCATGAGCTCGAATCCAAACGCGGCCATGTCGTTAGAGGATGAGCATGGCGTCACCGTAGGAGTAGAAGCGGTAACGCGCGGCGACCGCGTACTGGTAGGCGGCCAGGATGAGCTCGCGCCCGGCGAAGGCCGCGACGAGGAGCAGGAGGCTCGAGCGCGGGAGATGGAAGTTGGTGAGCAGCGCGTCCACCACGCGGAAACGGCGGCCGGGGTAGATGAACAGGTCGGCGGCGCCGGGACCCGGCCGCACTCGGCCCTGGCCGTCACAGGCCCACTCGAGCGCGCGCGCCGTCGTCGTGCCCACCGCGATCACGCGCCGGCCCTCGGTCCGCGCGCGGTTGACGGCCTCCGCGGTCGCGTCCGGGATCTCAACGGGCTCGGCTTCCATCCGGTGCTCTTCCACGCGCTCGCTGCGCAGCGGCCGGAAGGTCGCCGGTCCCACGTGGAGCGTCAGGAAGCGGATCTCGACACCGTCCGCCTCGAGACGTCGGATCAGCTCGGTGGTGAAATGCAGGCCCGCCGTGGGCGCCGCCACGGAGCCCTCGTGGTGGGCGTACACGGTCTGATAGCGGTCCCGATCTTCCGGCTTGGGCGCGTCGTGGCGATCGATGTAGGGCGGCAGTGGCGGCAACCCATGTCGTTCGAGCAGCTCCCGCACCGGCCACGGCGCCTCGAGCTCGACAACCCGAACGCCTTCATCGCGCTGCTCGACCACGGTGGCCCGCGCCACGCCGCCCGCGATCGCGACGCGGGCGCCCGGACGGCAATGCCGCGCCGGACGGACCAGCGTCTCCCAGCGCGTCGGGGCGATCGGGCGGAGCAGCAGCAGCTCCACGCGCTGGCCGCCGGGCTCGAGCGCTCCCAGCAGCCGCGCCGGAATGACGCGGCTCTGATTGGCGATCAGACAGTCGCCCGGCCGCAGCAGCGCGGGGAGATCGCTGAAGCGCTGGTCGGTCCATGCGCCGCGCCGCCGCTCGAGGACCAGGAGACGTGAAGCATCGCGCGGCTCGGCCGGCTCCTGGCCGATCAGCTCAGCGGGAAGCTGGTACTCGAAGAGGGACAGATCCATGACGGGCGCAGTGTAACGTGGGGACCGAGGCCGGGCCAGCGGCGCGGGCCGACGCCGCTCTTATCCGATCCTGGAGCCTGGCGCGACGTCGAAATCCGGCCGGAGCAGGACCACCTCGCCCGCCTCGTTGTACCCCCCGAGCAGCAGCACCTCGGACGTGAAGGGTCCGATCTGTTTGGGCGGGAAATTGACGACGGCGACCACCAGCCGGCCGATGAGGTCCGCCGCAACGTAGCGGTGGGTGATCTGAGCGCTCGAGCGCTTGATCCCCAAGGGGCCGAAGTCCACCGAGAGCTTGATGGCCGGCCGTCGGGCCTCGGGAAAATCGCGAGCCTCCACGATCCGGCCGACGCGCATGTCAACACGCTCGAAGTCGGGCCAGGAGATCGTCATGCCGGCAGCCGGGCGGCTACCGCGGGATGGAAAAGACCGGCAGCGTGGCCAGGACGGCCCCCGGATAGTAATACTCGACGATCTGGCGCGCCGTATAGCCAAGATCCGCCATCGTCTTGGAGCTCCACTGATCCAGCCCCACGCCGTGCCCGTAGCCCCGCCCCGCGAAGCGCGCCACAGACCCGGACACCGCGACCGCGAAGAGCGTGCTCTTGAGCGCGTCGTAGCCGACCAGCCGCCTGAGCTCGTTGCCGCGCAGGGTGACCGCGCCAGCCGTGCCCCGGACGGCGATGCGCGAGACGCGAAGCGAAGTGCTCCGCTCGACGACCTCGAGGCCGACCACACGACCGACGTTGACACCGCCCCGCTGGAGCAGCGCGGCGAGCTGGCCAAGGGTCAGGTCGAGCCGCCACTGATGATAGGGAGAGGCCGACGGGAACTCCACCCGCACCGGCCGAAGCGCCGGAAGGTTGCTCGACGCGAACACCGCGCGCGGATCCTCGGTATGACCGCCGCTGTCGGTGTGGTAGAAGGCCGGGAAGAGCCCACCGTCCCACAGGAGGATCTGGCCCTCCGTGTCCCGCACCGCCGTCCACACCGGCGAGTCGGCAGGCACGCGGCCAGAATAGTGCTGATTCACGTTCGACGCCACGATGTGATAGGGCTTGCCCGCATTGAGCTGGCGATGGTAAGCGGCATAGGTCCGGGCGACGATCGCCTGGGCCTTGAGCATCTCGACCGGCATCTTGTCGCCGGCCTCGGCCTGGACCGCGCCCGCCAGATACTCCTCGAAGGGCACTTCATTGATAACGGCCAGTCCGTCGCCGCCGGCCACGATCTCGACGGCGCCCGGATATTCGCGGCCGTTGAAGCGAAGGTATCCCGCATTCGCCGGCACGAGCCTCACACCGCTGACGCGGCGTCCCTTCACCTCCACGCCACCGTTGCGCTGGACGCGCAGCGAGGCCGGGGTCTCGTCCAGCAGGATCTGGCCTCCCAGGTCGCTCACCAGCATGGGGCCGCCGCCGATCTCCACGGTGCGAGCGTTCTCGACCAGCGCGACCCGGATGTCGTCGGCCGCCACCGCGGGCCGGGCCCAGGCGAGGATCAGGACAAGGGCCGAGAGGAGGAGAGCGCGACCGCCTAGCGGCGGCCGAAGAAATACAGCAGCAGGCTCACAACGACGGAGATGAGAAGGGACGTGGTGAGAGGAAAATAGAACTTCCAGTTGCCTCGGTCGACATAGATGTCGCCCGGCAGTCGTCCGAGCCATGGCGCCTTTCCCGAGAGATTTCCTGCCAGGAGCAGGATCACTCCAAGGAGTATCACGACAAGCCCGAACCCGACAAGGATCTTTCCCAGCTCCGACATCGGTGAGCTTCCCGCGGGAAGCCTCTTACTGGAGCGGCAGCTGCGTCTGGCCTCCGGGGGACGGCGGCGCAGCGTAGCGCAGGTGGGCGTAAGCGGCCGGCGTGGCCTTCCTCCCGTTGGGGGTGCGGACCACGAAGCCGATCTTGAGCAGGAACGGCTCCACGACTTCGGCCAGGGTCTCGGCTTCGTCGTTGATGGTGGCGGCAATGGCCTCGAGCCCGGCGGGACCGCCGTTGAACTGCTCGATGATCGCCGAGAGGAAGCGGCGATCGAGCCGGTCGAGCCCGGCGCCGTCGACCCCTTCTGCGTCCAGCGAACGCCGCGCGATCTCGCCCGTGACGACGCCGTCGCCCTTGACCTGCGCGTAGTCGCGCACGCGCCGCAGCAGGCGATTGGCGATGCGCGGCGTGCCCCGTGAGCGGCGCGCGATGGCCTCGGCTCCAGCCGGCTCGACGGAGGCGCCCAGAATCGAAGCCGAGCGCCGGATGATGGCGCCGAGCTCCTCGTCGGAGTAGAAGTCCAGGTGGTGGAAGATCCCGAAGCGCTCGCGCAGCGGCGAGGAGAGCATTCCGGGCCGCGTGGTGGCGCCCACCAGCGTGAAGGGGCGGAGCGGGATCCGCATGGTGCGGGCATTGAGCCCCTTGTCCATGACGAAGTTGACCGCGAAGTCCTCCATCGCCGGGTAGAGCAGCTCCTCGACGATACGCGGTAGCCGGTGGATCTCATCGATGAACAGCACATCGCGCTCGCTCAGATTCGTCAGAATGCCCATCAGGTCGGCGCCCCGCTCGAGCGACGGACCCGCCGTGGTCACGATCGCGGCGCCCATCTCGTTGGCCAGGATGGTGGCGAGCGTCGTCTTCCCGAGACCGGGCGGTCCGGAGAGGAGCACGTGGTCGAGCGGCTCCCCGCGCTGCCGCGCCGCCTCGACCGAGACGCGCAGGCTGCCGACGGCGGCGTGCTGGCCCACATACTCGTCGAGCCGCTGCGGGCGGAGCTGCCGCTCGACCTGCACCTCTTCGGGGAGGACGAGGCGGCTCATGACACGCGCTTCGTCGGTCATCGACTACCTGGCCGTCTGCCCGCGGTAGATCTCGTCGAACAGCTCCTCGGGCGTGGCGATCCCCGGCCGCCGTCCCAGGGCGGCGGAGATGAGGTGGGCCGCCTCGCTCGGCCGGTGGCCGAGCTGCTTGACGAGCACCTCGAAGACCATGCCTCGCAGCCCATCGTCGTCGGCGAGGCCGGCCGGCACCCCGACGCCCGGCTCCTCCCGAGCCGGCACCGTCGGGATCAAGGCGAACTTGGCCACCTTGGCCTGCAGCTGCGCCACGATGTTCTTGGCCTTCTGCGGCCCGATGCCGGGGAGCCGCCGGAGGTAGCTTTCGTCCTGCCTCGCGATGGCGGCGGCGATCTCGGCGACGGGCGCCGCCAGAGCGCGCGCCGCCACCAGGGGACCCACGTCTTTGACCGTGATCAGCTTCTCGAAGAACTCCTTGTCGAGCTCCGAGGTGAATCCGATGAGCACGGGCCGCGGCTGATTCTGGGTGGCGTGGTAGTGAATGGCGAGCGTGATCTCCTCCGCCGCGTCACCGTCGCCCGGCTTGGCGTCCACCAGCTCGCGCTGGACCACGGGCGGGATGAACACCTCGTAGCCGACGCCGGCCGCCTCGACCACGAGGCGGTCTTCGAACTTTCGCCGCAGGCGCCCGCGCAGAGAAGCAATCATCGCGTCGGACGCCGAGCGCCGCGCCCGGCAGGCAGCCGCCCGGTCACCCGGGCCATGCCCGTGACAGCCAACCCCAAGGCGTCGGCCACGTGCGAGGGGCGCGGCAGGGCTTTGAGGCCCAAGACGGTCTGCACGGCCCGCTGGACCTGCGCCTTGCCGGCCGAGCCATTCCCCGTCATCGCCCGCTTCACTTCGGACGGTGACAGCGCCAGCACGGCGACGCCGAGCTGGCGGGCGGCCAGGTAGATCACCCCGCGGGCGTGACCCATCAGGATGGCCGTGCGGGGGAACTTGTACTCGGCGTAGAGATCCTCGACCACGAGCAGGCCGGGGGAATGGGATTCGATCAGGCGATGGACAGCCCGGTGAATGGCATTGAGGCGAGCTTCGAGGGACTGGGAGGCCAAGGTGCTGATCACCCCCGCGTCAGCAACCGCGACCCCGGCCGATCCGGATTCGAGCACGCCGAAGCCGGTGGCGATGAGCCCGGGGTCCACCCCCATCACCCGCAGCACGCTAGGCGGCGGTAATGGCGTCGAGAACTTCGTCGGCGATGTCGTAGTTGGCGTAGACGGACTGGACGTCGTCCTGCTCCTCGAGGGCTTCGATCAGCCGCACCACCGCCGCGGCGTCCTTGCCCTCCACGCGCACCGTGGACTGCGGGACCATGTCCACCTTGGCTTCGAGCACCGGCATGCCCTGGCGCTCAAGCGTCTGGCGAACCGCCTCCATTTCATCAGGGGTCGTCGTGATCTCGAAAACTTTTTCGACCTGCTTGACGTCCGTGGCACCCGCGTCCAGCGCCTTCTCGAGCAGGTCATCTTCCCTGACCTTGTCGGCGTCCACCTGGATGATCCCGCGCCGCTCGAACATCCAGGCCACGCAGCCGGCCGTGCCCATCCGGCCCTCGTGCTTCTCGAAGACATGGCGGATCTCCGGTCCGGTGCGGTTCTTGTTGTCGGTGAGCGTGCGCACCAGCACCGCTACCCCGCCGGCACCGTACCCCTCGTACGTGATCTCCTCGTACTGCTCGCCGGGCAGCTCGCCCGTGCCCTTCTGAATCGCACGCCGGATATTGTCAGCGGGCATGTTGGCCGCTCGCGCCGCTTCCATGGCCGCCTTGAGGCGGATATTGCCCTTGGGATCGCCGCCCCCGTGCTTGGCGGCCACCGTGATCTCGCGGAGGATCTTGGAGAAGAGCTTCCCCCGCTGGACGTCCGTCTTGCCCTTCTTCCGCTTGATCTGCGACCAGCGTGAGTGTCCGGACATGGCCCCTACCTTCCCTCGTGTATGGATGCCCTCAATCGCTTCACGCGCTCGAGCCGTCGCGCCCGGCGTTCGAGCGCCTCGGCCCAGCGTCGCTGCTCGCCTGGGGCCGTCGGCGCGAACGGCGGGCAGGGCCGCGGCCGCAGGTCGCCCCCCCGCTCCGAGCCGAGGTGAACGAAGGTCAGGTACGCCGTGCAGGCGTGGCGCACCTCTCCCGTCCACGGCACCTCGCTGAGCACCTTGACGCCGATCTCAAGCGACGAGGTCCCGACGTGGTTCAGCGCCGCCTTGAACGTGACCACTTCATTGCTCCGGATCGGGGCGTAGAAGTCCAGCGCGTCCAGGCACGCCGTCATCACGAAGCCCCGGGTATAGCGCATCGACAGGATGCCGCCGGCCTCGTCGATGTCCATGAGCAGCTTGCCCGCGAACATCGTGCGGCCGAACAGGGCGTCCTCCGGGAGCACGGAGCGGCACGACTCGAATCGCCACCGCAGCTCCTCGGCGACATCGTCCCCGGTCTCCCTCTCCCGCTCAGCGCGGCGCGCGAAGCGCTGCAGGCGCTGGGCGCGACGCTCCCGGGCGGCGGCGACGAGCGCCTCCTCCTCCGCACCCCGGGGCTCGATCCGCTGAGGGACCGCCACCGGGCTGACCTGCTCGTCCACCTTCACGAACACGAGATGGGATGACAGCGTGAGGGTGCGCCGGCCGGTCACGGGCGCCTCCGCCCAGACCCGCACGCCCACCTCGAGCGAGCAGCGCCCGACGTATTCCACCTGCGCCCGGAGCACCGCGACCTCTCCGACCTTGACCGGGTGGAGGAAGTCGATGTCGTCCATGGCGCCCAGCACGACGTTCCCCTTGGCCACTCGCGCCGCCGCGATAGTCCCGCACGTCGCGATCCACTGCATCATGCGGCCGCCGTGGATCTGCCCGGGCGCCCCCGCGTGCTCGGGGAACACCCAGTTGACCATTTCGATGGCCGTGTCGGAGATCGATGGCATCGGTGAGCGCGCGGGAACGAGCCGGCCCCGCCCCGGAGGGCCGTAAACCCTCCATTTGTCTATCACGACGGCGGGTCGTTGACAACCGAAGGCTTGCGCCCTAGGGTGAGGCCACTCCACTCAGCACGCGGCGCCCGGGGCCCGAGGAGGCCAGACATGGAATTCGAGTATTCGAAGCGGACGAAGCAGTACATGGAACAGCTGACCGACTTCATGAACAAGCACGTGTACCCGAGCGAGCAGGTCTTCCACGACCAGCTCAATGTCGGATCCACGCGCTGGCAGGTTCCGCCCGTCATGGACGAGCTCAAGGCGAAGGCGCGGGAGCGGGCGCTCTGGAACCTCTTCCTGCCTGAGAGCGAGCGCGGCGCGGGGCTGACCAACATGGAATACGCCCCCCTGTGCGAGATCATGGGGCGCTCGCCGATCGCGCCCGAGGTCTTCAACTGCTCGGCGCCCGATACCGGCAACATGGAGGTGCTCGAGCGCTACGGCACGCCCGAGCAGAAGAAGCAGTGGCTGGAGCCCCTGCTGGCAGGCAAGATCCGCTCGGCTTTCGCCATGACCGAGCCCAAGGTCGCCTCCTCGGACGCGACCAATATCGAGTCCAGCATCGCGCGCGACGGCGACCACTATGTCGTCAACGGGCATAAGTGGTGGACGTCGGGCATCGGCGATCCCCGCTGCAAGATCCTGATCTTCATGGGCAAGACGGATCCCAAGAACCCGGACAAGTACAAGCAGCAGTCCATGATCCTGGTGCCGCGGGACACGCCGGGCATCAAGGTGATCCGGATGCTGACGGTGTTCGGGTACGACGACGCCCCCCATGGTCATGGCGAGGTGCTGTTCGAGAACGTGCGCGTGCCGGCCTCGAACATGCTGCTCGGCGAAGGGCGCGGGTTCGAGATCGCCCAGGGCCGCCTGGGGCCCGGCCGCATCCACCATTGCATGCGGCAGATCGGCGTGGCCGAGCGGGCGCTGGAGCTGATGTGCCAGCGCGCGACGAAGCGGGTGGCGTTCGGCAAGCCACTCGCTGACAACGACATCACGCTAGAGCGCATCGCGCAGTCGCGGATCGAGATCGACCAGGCCCGGCTGCTGGTGCTCAATGCCGCCTACATGATGGACACCGTGGGCAATAAAGCCGCCAGGCAGGCGATTGCCGAGATCAAGGTCGCCGTCCCGAACGTCACCCTTGCGGTGGTCGAGCGGGCCATGCAGCTTCACGGCGGAGGCGGGGTCAGCCAGGCCTTCCCGCTGGCGGCCATGTGGGCCCACTCGCGCACGCTGCGCTTCGCGGACGGTCCGGACGAGGTCCACCGCCGCCAGATCGGCAGACTCGAACTCCGCAAGCACGGCTAGGCGGCTCGAGGAGGAAGGCCGCGAGAGCGTCAGCGGCCACCGGGCGGGGTGCCGAAGAGGGGGGAGCCGGCCGGCACCTCCAGCCAGAGGCGGTCGAGCCGATGATTGCCGCTCGGATGCAGACGGAAGTTCTTCACTTCGGGCCGGACAATGGCCCAGTGCAGCCTCGCGTAAAGGGGGATCCAGGGCAGCTCTTGGGCCAGCAGAGCCTGGGCGCGGATGTAGAGCCGCTGCCGCTCGGGCCGGAAGGAGATCTGGCTGCCGCGGATCAGCAGATCGTCCAGCCGCGCGTTCCGGTAGAAGGACATATTCAGCGCCCCGGGACCTTTGGTCGCGCCCTCGCTGCTCGACAGCGGGTAAAGCAGGAAATGGGGGTCGCCTCCCTCGGCGCGGGCCTCGAGCAGGGCCATCTCATGCTCCCCGCTCTGGGCCAGCGCCAAGGCCGATTCCACGCTCTCGAGCTGGATCGGGACCGTGATACCAGCCGCGGCCAACGAGGCGCGGATGGCCTCAGCAAGCCGTCCAGGATCGAGGCGGCGGGCACCTTCGGCGACGAGGAGCGCCGCCGCCGTCCCTCGCGCGAAGCCGGCCTCGGCCAATAGCTGCTTGGCCGACTCCGGATTGGCCTCGAGGAGTGGCGGCCCCTCCCGCCGCGCCCAGACTCCGGGAGGCAAGAAGGCTTGCAGCGGAACCGCCACCTGTCCCAGTGCGGCGGCGAGCTGACCTGGATCGAGCGCCGCGGCGATGGCCCGCCTCACCTTCACCTTCCTGAGCGGCTCCTTCTCCGTCTGTAGCGCGAGATAGCCCACGCGCCATCCGGGAATGGACAGTGCGCCGGCCAGCCGTGCCGGCGCCCCGGCAGGAATGAGGATGTCGAGCCCCTGGGCATCGAGCGCTGTTTCGGCTTGCGCTTCGTCGGAGGCGTCAAGGAAGGCGACACGACTGACCCGTGGCGCCCCGCCCCAGTACGACGGATTGGCGCTGAGCACCAGCCGGCCGGGTCCCGCTTCCGCGACGCTGAATGCTCCGGTGCCTTGCCAGCGCTGGCCGCCCGGGCCGCCTGCCCCGGGCAGCACGATGGAAAACGCGGGATGCGCGAGCGCCGTGAGCAGCGGAGCATAGGGCAGGACCAGGCTGATTTGAACCGTCCGCTGGTTCACGGCCCGAATGTCCTTGACGATTCCCGGCGCCCCTCGCAGCAGCCGCGGTGCCGCGGCATTCGGGGTCGGAGCGAATGCATGGCCGGCGACGATGAGGCGCTCGAGGCTGTCCACCACATGGTGGGCGGTGAGCGGTGTGCCGTCGTGGAAGCGCACGCCGTCGCGGAGCCGGAAGGACCAGCTCAAGCCGTCGCGCGAGGGCGTCCACTGCACGGCCAGCCCGGCTTCGATGTCGCTGCTGCCCTCGCGATACTGCACCAGCGTGTCGAAGATCTGCCGGGAAACCAGGGACAGCGGGCCTTCGCTGGCGGCGGCGGGATCGATCGTGGCTGGAACCGCTGGAAGCCCGACCCGTAGCACGGCGCCCTGGGCCCATGTCCCCGTTGCGCCCGATACGAGCGATAGAAACAGGGCCAGGCCGAGCGCGATCGAGCGAGCCATGGTGCTCTTATACTCCCGAACGCGGAGCGGCGCGATCTGTCGATCCGATGCCGCGGTTCTCAGCATATTGCCCCTCTTTTACATGCCCCGCCATTCCCGGACGACCGTCCGGGGTACGGAAAGGGGGCCATTTTGGCGATCTTGAAGGATATGCGGATCGAGTCACGGCTGGCACCGAAATTGCCTCTGAACGAGGGCAGAGGTAGGCCGATCACACGGAACCGGCCCCCGAGACGGCCGGTTGAAGATGCGAGATCGATAGGGCACGACGAAGGTTGGAATTGGAAAAAGTGAAATGAAATCAATAGCTCTGAACGGTCAATCAGGGCCAATTCGCTTGACTTCCCGCGAAACGGCCTCCTATACTGATTGCACCTTTCGGCTTCATGGGCCGAGCGCGGGGGAGCAGCGCTCAGGGAAGCGCCCGATGGTTCACCCAGAAAGGAACGGGCGGACATGAAGGAGTTCGAGAAGAAGGGCAATCCGAATCGGGAGCCCGGTTCCGAAGGGATGAAAGGACTGTCGAAATTCCTCCCGATGACCGACTCTAATTACCGTCGCCGGCTCACCGAGTACGAGGTGCAGGTCCAGGACCTGCAGTCCTACGTGCGCTCCCTCGAGGCGGAGACCGGACGCCTGCGCAAGAAGCTCGAGGACGCGCCCAAGGAGTTCATGGTCCTCGAGAACAAGCTCCGCGAGGCCAACCGGCAGCTCGTGCAGGCCTTCAATCAGAACGAGAAGCTCGTCAATACGCTCTACGAGGCGCGCGAGCAGATCACATCGCTCAAAGAAGAGGTGGACAAGCTGTGCGCGCCGCCTTCGACGTACGGCGTGTATCTCTCGGTCAACGAGGACGGCACGGTCAACATCCTGTCCCAGGGCCGGAAGGTCAAGGTGAATCTCCACCCATCGATCAAGTCGGACGACATCAAGCCCGGCCAGGAGCTCGTCCTCAATGAAGGGCTGAACGTGGTCGAGACCGCGGGCTACGAGATCCAGGGCGAAGTGGTCGTGTTGAAGGAGCTGCTCGACGAAGAGCGGGCCGTCGTCACCCAGCGCGCCGACGAGGACCGGGTCGGAATCATCGCGGATCCGCTGCGGCAGGTGAAGCTCAAGATCGGCGATCACATCCTGATGGACGCCAAGAGCGGCTACCTGCTCGAGAAGCTGCCCAAGAGCGAGGTCGAAGACCTCACGCTCGAGGAAGTGCCGGACATCAGCTACGAGGACATCGGCGGGCTCAGTACCCAGCTCGATGCGATCAAGGACGCGGTGGAGCTGCCCTACCTCTACGCGGATTACTACAAGGAGCACCACCTCGCGCCGCCCAAGGGCGTGCTGCTCTACGGCCCGCCCGGCTGCGGCAAGACTATGATCGCGAAGGCGGTGGCCAACAACCTGGCCGCGCGAATCTCCGAGAAGCGCGGCGAGAAGGTCAAGGGCTACTTCCTCAACATCAAGGGGCCGGAGCTGCTCAACAAGTACGTGGGCGAGACCGAGCGCAAGATCCGGGAGATCTTCATCAAGGCTCGCGAGAAGGCGGCAGAGGACGTGCCGGTGGTGGTCTTCTTCGATGAGATGGACGCGCTGTTCCGCACGCGCGGGTCGGGCATCTCCTCGGACGTCGAGACCACGATCGTGCCGCAGCTGCTGGCCGAGATCGACGGCGTCGAGCACCTCAAGAACGTCATCGTGATCGGCGCGTCCAACCGCCAGGATCTCATCGATCCCGCGATCCTGAGGCCGGGCCGGCTGGACGTGAAGATCAAGATCGAACGGCCCGATCGGAACGCGGCCGTCGACATCTTCGTCAAGTACATGACGGCGGAGCTGCCGATCCACGAGAGCGAGCTGCGAGAGCACGGCGGCGACATGCAGGCGACGCTGGACCGCATGATCGCGGCGACGGTCGACGAGATGTACAGCCTGGGCGAGGAGAACCGGTTCCTCGAGGTCACGTACGCCAACGGCGACAAAGAGGTGCTCTTCTTCAAGGACTTCTCCTCCGGCGCCATGATCGAGTCGATCGTGCGGCGGGCGAAGAAGCTCGCCCTCAAGCGCTACATCCAGACCAGCGAGAAGGGCATTAAGCTGGACGATCTGCTTGCCGCCGTGCGCGAGGAGTTCAAGGAGAACGAGGACCTGCCCAACACGACCAACCCGGATGACTGGGCCAAGATCGCCGGCAAGAAGGGCGAACGGATCGTGTACGTGAAGCCGCTCATGGGCGAAACCAAGGAGAAGCAGCGCGCGGTCGAGCGCGTGATCAATACCGGCCAGTACCTGTAACCGCCCCGGCGGGAGGGAGCAGCACGCTCCCTCCCGCCGTATGTCTTTCACCCACTGGCACGAAGCGCGATCCGGGGACGTAATGGCGATTCCGAAGGTGATGGGCATCGAGACCGAGTACGGGATCACGGTCAGAAACCAGCCCGATTTCAACCCGATTCTGTCCTCCCTGTTGTTGATCAACTCCTACGAGACCTACCGCTCCTCGCGCATCCGGTGGGACTACGAGGCGGAGAGTCCGCTGCGCGATGCCCGCGGTTTCGAGTACATGGAGGACAAGGAGGTTCCCTCCAAAGAGGAGTCGCGGCTCATCAACCTGATCCTGTCCAACGGCGCGCGCTTCTACGTCGATCATGCGCATCCCGAGTACTCGTCGCCCGAGACCACGAATCCGCGGGACCTGGTGATCTGGGACAGGGCCGGCGAGCGGATCCTGAACCTTTCGCGCTCGCGTGCCGAGGCGGTCTCGCCTCCAGAGCAGCGCATTCTCATCTACAAGAACAACACGGATTCGAAGGGCAATTCGTACGGCACGCACGAAAACTATCTGATGGACCGCAAAGTGCCCTTCGCCCGCATCGTCCAGCACCTCATGCCGTTCCTGGTGAGTCGGCAGATCTTCACCGGTTCCGGTAAGGTCGGCGCGGAGAATAACACCGAGCATTGCGATTTTCAGATCTCCCAGCGCGCGGACTTTCTCGAGACCGAGGTGGGGCTGGAGACCATGCACAGCCGCCCCATCGTCAATACTCGGGACGAGCCCCACGCCGACCCCGAGAAGTACCGGCGGCTGCACGTGATCGTCGGCGACGCGAACATGAGCGAGGTGGCCAACTACCTCAAGGTCGGCACGATGGCCATCGTGCTCAGCATGGTCGAGGACGACTTCATCGATCAGGATCTCTCGCTCGAAAGTCCGGTGCTCGCCTATCGTCGGGTTTCCCGCGACTTGAGCTGCCGCGAAACCTTCAAACTGAAGGACGGCCGCGCGGTGACCGCGGGGGACCTGCAGCGGGAGTTCCTGACCATGGCCCATGCCTACTACCGCACCCGGGAGCATGAGCCGTGGGTCGACGACGTGCTCGCGCGCTGGGTCTCGGTGCTCGACCGCCTCGCGGCCGATCCCATGACGCTCGACCGCGAGCTCGACTGGGTCATCAAGCGCCACATCATCGAGAACTACATGGCCAAGCATGGCCTCGACTGGGCCGAATCGCGCGTGGCGATGATCGATCTTCAATATCACGACATCCGGCCGAGCAAGGGGCTGTACTACAAGCTCGAGGAGTCCGATGCCGTCGAGCGGCTCGTGACCGAGGACGAAGTCTCGAAAGCCATCTACGACCCGCCCAAGGACACGCGGGCCTACTTCCGCGGCATGTGCCTGCAGAAATACGCGGAGGAAGTCGTGTCGGCGTCCTGGGACTCGGTGATCTTCGATCTCAAGGAAGGCCCGCTCAAGAAAATCTTCATGCTGGAGCCCCTGCGCGGCACCGAGGCGCACGTGGCCCAGCTGTTCGCGGAATCGCCGACGGCCGGAGACCTGCTGCGCAATCTGGGCAAGCCGAGCGGCGACTTCTAGCCATGCTGTCGGGCAATCAGCCGGGCAACTGGCAGCGGGCCTTCTTCGACTATTCCTCGACCAGCTTCGCCGATCTGCTCCGCCAGACGGCTCCCCACCTGCTCCCCGGCCAGGGCGACTCCCCGGCGGAAGAGGGCGGAACGCCCCTTCTCCCCCACGGCACCACCGTCCTCGCGCTCCGGTACCGCGACGGCGTGATCATGGCCGGCGACCGGCAGGCCAGCGAAGGCTACCAGGTCGCCCACCGGCGCATCGAGAAGATCTTCAAGGCCGATGATCTCTCGGGCGTGGGGATTGCCGGCGCCGCGGGTCCGGCGATGGAAATGGCGCGCCTCTTCCAGACCGAGCTGGAACATTACGAGAAGGTGGAGGGCGAGAACCTCTCGCTCGAGGGCAAGGCGAACCGGCTCGGCCAGATGATCCGCATGAACCTGCCGATGGCCATGCAGGGGCTCATCGTGGTGCCGATCTTCGCCGGCTTCGACGAGCGCGCGGGAGTCGGGCGGCTCTTCAAGTATGACGTCACCGGAGGACGCTACGAAGAGGCGGATTACTTCGCCCAGGGATCGGGAGGCAAGGACGCGCGCGACTCGCTGAAGAAGCGCTTCAAGCGCGACATGGCCAAGGACGAGGCCCTCCGGGTCGCGATCGAAGCCCTCATCGACGCCTCCGACGAAGATCTGGGCACGGGTGGCCCCGACCTGATCCGGAACATCTTGCCCAGCGTGAAGACCATCACTCGCTCCGGATTCGGCGAAACTCCGGAGGACGAGATCCGCCGGCACTGCGAAGCCGTCCTCAACGACCGGGGGCGCCTGTAATGCCGCTGCCGTATTACGTCTCCCCCGAGCAGATGATGAAGGACAAGGCGGAGTATGCCCGCAAGGGCATCTCCCGCGGCAAGGCCATCGTCGCCATCGAGTACCGCGACGGCGTTCTGCTCGTGGCCGAGAACCCCTCCACCCTGCTCCACAAGATCTCGGAGATCTACGACCGCATCGCCTTCGCCGGCGTGGGCAAGTACAACGAGTTCGAGAACCTGCGGGTGGCCGGGGTGCGGCACGCGGACGTCAAGGGCTATTCCTACAGTCGCGGGGACGTCAGCGCCAAGTCGCTCGCCAATGCCTATTCCCAGGCGCTCGGCAATATCTTCACCCAGGACATCAAGCCCTTCGAGGTGGAGGTGCTGGTCGTCGAGGTGGGCGACAGCAACGGGACCAAGAACGAGATTTACCACATCCTCTACGACGGGACGATCGAGGACGAGAAGAACTACGCGGCGATGGGCGGGCAGTCGGACGAGATCCGGCGCTACCTGAAAGACAACTACGCGGAGAATCTGGACTTCTCGGCCGCCGTCACCCTGGGCGTGCGCGCCCTGATGGTGACGCAGAACAAGACGCTCACCGGACGCGACCTCGAAGTGGCCGTTCTTGACCGCGGCAAGGAGCGGCGCAAGTTCCGGCGCATCCCACCCGAGGTCCTGCACCAGCTGCTGACCGACGGCAAGTAGGCCTGCCGCCGGAATTCTTGCCCGTGGGCCCGTCCCCTGCTACCCTGAAGGCCACATGAAGCGCCGCATCTTCGGCCTCGAGAACGAATACGGGCTCACCTGCACGCTCAACGGCCAGCGGCGCCTGTCGCCCGACAACGTCGCGCGGTATCTCTTCGAGAAGGTCATTCCGGGTGCCCGCAACGCCAACGTGTTTCTCGAGAACGGCGCTCGGCTCTATCTGGACACGGGCTTCCATCCCGAGTACGCGACCCCGGAGTGCGACGACATCACCGACCTCGTCATCCACGACAAAGCGGGCGAGCGGATCGTGGAAGATCTCCTGCACCAGGCCGAGAAGCGCCTGCGCGAGGACGGCATCTCCGGCCACATCCTGCTCTTCAAGAACAACACCGACTCGGCCGGCAACTCCTACGGGTGTCACGAGAACTACCTGGTCAGCCGAGACGTGTCCTTCCAGCGCCTGGCCGAGGGGCTGATCCCCTTCTTCGTCACGCGGCAGATCTTCGCGGGCGCGGGCAAGGTCCTTCAGACGCCCCGTGGGTTCCACTACTGCCTGTCGCAGCGGGCGCAGCACATTTGCCAGGAGATCTCGGGCGCCACCACGTCGTCGCGCTCCATCATCAACACGCGCGACGAGCCGCACGCCGACGCGGAGAAATACCGCCGTCTGCACGTCATCGTCGGGGACTCCAATATGTCCGAGGTCGCCACCTACCTCAAGGTCGGCGCCACGGCGCTTATCCTCGACATGATCGAGGACGGCTTCTTCGACAAGGACTACAGCCTGCAGTCGCCGGTCCAGGCCATCCGCGATATCAGCCACGACCCGACGCTGCGGGAGACCGTGCGCCTCAAGGACGGGCGCGCGATCACGCCGCTGCAGCTCCAGATGGAATACCTCGAGCACGCCACGCGCTACGTTCAGGCGATCGATGCCGACCCGGTGACCAAGGACGTGCTCGCGCGCTGGACCTACGTGATCGAGGCGCTGGCCGACGACCCGATGCAGCTCAGCCGCGAAGTGGACTGGGTGATCAAGCAGCAGCTCATCCAGCACTACATGGAGAAGAATCGGCTGTCCTGGCGCGATCCCAAGGTCTCGCTGATGGACCTGCAGTACCACGACATCCGGCCCGACAAGGGCCTCTACTTCAGCCTCGTGCGACGCGATCTCGTGGACCGCATCACGGACGACGAGTCCATCGAGCGCGCCAAGCACGTGCCGCCCCAGACGACCCGCGCCCGGCTGCGCGGCGAGTTCATCCGGCAGGCCAATCTCAAGGGCAAGGACTACCGCGTGGACTGGGTCTATCTCAAGCTCAACGACCCCGAGCGCGAGACGATCCTCTGCAAGGACCCGTTCCAGAGCCACGACGAGCGGGTCGAGCGCCTCATCCGCTCCTTCTAGTCCGCTTCGCGCGCCCCGGAGCGCCCGACGTCCCCCCATCCCTTGACGGTGCCGCTGCCATCTGAGCAGTATGGAGGGGATGGCCATGGTGATGGAAGGCCGTCGGGAATTCCCCCGCGCCCGCGCGCCCTCCAGCTCGCCCCGCTACCACTCGCTCGACGCCCTCCGGGGCACCATGATGCTCCTCGGCATCTACCTCCACGCGGCGGTGGCCTTCTCCCGGCACGGCAGCTGGCCCTGGAAGGACGGCTCGACGACGGGAGTGTTCGACCTGAGCCTTGGCCTCATCCACGCCTTCCGGATGCCGGTCTTCTACGTCATGGCAGGCTTCTTCGCCGCGCTCCTGCTCGAGCAGCGCGGCACCGCGGGCTTCCTCAGGAACCGGATGGTCCGCATTCTCCTCCCGTTCACCGCGGGGTGGGCGGTCCTCTTCCCGCTCGTCGCAGCCCTCGTGACCGTCGCCATGAATCTGGAAGAGCCGGGGGCTATTCCCGCGAAGTACCTGCAGTTCTTCAGCTCGGGAGAAGTTCTGCGCCATCTCGACCCCATGCATCTCTGGTTCCTCGAATACCTCCTCATCTTCTATGCCATCGCCGCCGCGGTCATTCCGCTCGCGCGACGCCTTCCCGCCGTCGTCGCAAAGGTCGAGCGAACTTTTCGAGCGGTCGTGATCTCGCCGCTCGGGCCCCTCGTCCTCGCCGCCATCACCTTCCCCGCCCTTTGCTTCATGCAGGAGGGCGCGCTCGATGACCCGTCGGGCTTTGTCCCCGAGGCGAAGATCATCATCACCTATCTCATTTTCTTCGCCTCCGGCTGGCTCCTCTACCGGAACGCCGATCTCCTCCCGACCCTCCTCCGCATTCCGCGCCTTCCGATTGTCCTCGTGCTTGGGCTTGCGGCGGCCTCGCTGGGCTTCTACTTCATCTGGCATCGCGCGCAGTCGACCGGGGGCGATGCGCTCGTCTGGTTCCTGGGGAGCGCCTGGTTTCTCGGGCTGTCGATGTGGTTCTTCATCTTTGGCTTCACGGGGCTCTTCCTCCGCTTCTTCGAGCGCCCGGTCCCGTGGATCCGCTATCTCTCGGACTCTTCGTATTGGCTCTACCTGATGCACATGCCGGTCCTGCTCGTCTTCCAGATCGCGGTGGCAGGGACCGGCTGGACGCCGGCCGTGAAAGCGCTGCTGGTGCTCGCGGCCTCGGTCCCCACGCTCCTCGCGAGCTATCATTTCCTGGTCCGGTGCACGTGGGTGGGCGCGATCCTGAACGGCCGGCGGTACCCGATCAGGCGGCCCTCGATGCTCGGGGCCGCGGCCGAGCCCGGCTGGCAGAAATAGTACCGGCAGGTCCTCCAAACAGGCCCGGAGGGCGGTCCGGCCCGGCTCTTCTATCGGTTCCCAGGTCGGCAGATTGTCAGTATCCTGATACCTGAGGTGCGGGCGCCTAGTTGTCCCGCCTCGGACCGGAGCCTTACACCAGGGTAGCGCACGCGCGACGTGCCGGCGGGCACGGGAGCGTTGAAGGAGGCACGACCATGGCAGAGATGTGGAGCGACCTCGTCTGGGCGGCTCTGCGGGATCTCAACGCGCGACTCATGGCGGTGCTGCCGAGCATCCTCGCCATGCTCACGCTGGCCGCCGTGGGGCTCGTCGTCGCCTGGGTCGCGGCGCTGCTGCTCAGGCGCCTCGCCCGGGCGGTCGCGTTCGACCAGCGCGCCGAGACCTGGGGGCTCGTGACCCCGATGGCGCGCGCGGGACTTCGTCGGCCGCCTTCGCAACTGTTCTCGGTGATGGTGTTCTGGGCGATCTTCATTCTCTTCCTGACCCTCGCGGTGGATGCCCTCGCCATTCCCGGAGCGGGCCGAGTCACGGATTTCGTCTTTGCCTGGGTTCCGCGGGCCATCGGCGCCGCCGTGATCTTCCTCGTCGGGTGGCTTCTGGCGAATTTCCTCGGCGAGGGCGCGCTCATCGCGGCGGTCAATGCCGGGGTGCCCGAGGCGCGGCTCCTGGCTCGGGCGGTGCGCTGGGGCGTGCTGCTCTTCGCCAGCGCCACGGCGGTCACTCATCTCGGCATCGGCAAGGAGATGGTGCTCGTCGCGTTCGGCATCACCTTCGGCGGCCTGATCCTGGCCCTGGCCCTGGCCTTCGGCCTCGGAGGCCGGGCGCTCGCCCGGCAGATCCTGGAGCGGCGGCTCCGTCAGGAGCCCCACCCGCGCGAGACGCTTACGCACCTGTAGGCCGGGCGGATCCCAGCGCCCAGGACTCGAGCGCGACATGGTCACGGTGCCGAGATGACGGACTTCGATGGCCTCCTTCAGGAGGTCGCAGCGGCGCTCGAGCGCCCGCGGCGCGCGACCTACCGCCTTCAGCTCGGCCCGGCGCTCCGCTTCGAGGATGTCGGCGCGCTGGCGCCCTATCTCTCCGCGCTGGGCGTGAGCGACGCGTATCTCTCGCCCTGCTTCAAGTGCGGGCCAGGCAGCTCCCACGGCTACGACGTCACGGACCACAACGCCTTCAACCCGGAGGTCGGCAGCGAGCTCACCTTCGCCCAGATGGCCGGAACCCTGGCCGCGCACGGGATCGGCGTGATCCTCGACATCGTCCCCAATCACATGGGCATCGTCGGCGACACGAATCCCTGGTGGACTGACGTGCTGGAGAACGGCCCCTGCTCGCCGTACGCGCGGTTCTTCGACATCGACTGGTCGCCCGTGAAGCGCGAGCTGCGCGGCAAGGTCCTGCTGCCGGTGCTGCCCGACCAGTACGGACGGGTGCTGGAGTCGCAACAGCTCCAGCTCGAGCTCTTCGAGGGAGCCTTCTTCGTGCGCTACGCCGGGTCGCGCCTGCCCATCGCGCCGGACTCTTACACGCAGGTCCTCACCCATCGCGGCGAAGCCCTCGCCGCGCGCCTCGGTCCCGAACACGCGCATCTCCACGAGTTCCGGAGCATCCTGACGGCGCTCGAGCACCTGCCCGGGCGGACGGAGACGGATCCCGCGCGCGTCGAGGAGCGGCTCCGCGAAAAAGAGGTCATCAAGCGGCGGCTGGCGGCGCTCGTCAAGGAGTCGACCGACATCCGTGAGTTCCTCGACGACAACATTCGGCTCTTCAACGGAACGCCGAATGACCCGGCGAGCTTCGATCTGCTCGATCGCTTGCTCTCGTCGCAAGCCTATCGTCTGGCCGACTGGCGGGTCGCCGGGGACGAGGTCAACTACCGGCGCTTCTTCGACGTCAATCACCTGGCCGCCATCCGCACCGAGCTCCACGAGGTCTTCGACGCGAGCCACCGCCTGATTCTGCGTCTCGTGGGCGACGGCACGGTGACGGGACTGCGGGTGGATCATCCCGACGGCCTCTATGCACCCAGCGATTACTTCCGCCGGCTGCAGGAAGGCGCGGTGCTCCACACCGCGCGGCGCCTCGATCCGGCCGTAGAGGGCGAGCGCGCGGAGGCGTTCCTCGCGCGCTATCGCGAGCTCGTGGCATCCGACCCGGCCGCGCCGCTCGCCCGGCCGCTCTGGGTCGTCGCCGAGAAGATCCTCATGGCCGAGGAGCAGCTGCCCGAGTGGTGGCGCGTCACGGGCACCACCGGCTACGACTTCCTCGGGTCCGTCAATGGGCTCTTCGTGGACCGCGGTCACTCCCGGAAGATGACGGCCTTCTACACCCGCTTCGCCGGGGCCGCCCCGTCCATGGCCGATCTCGTCTATTCGGCCAAGCGGCTGATCATGCAGGTGTCGATGGCGAGCGAGATCAATCAGCTCGGACACCATCTCGACCGGATCTCCGAGACGCGGCGGCACACGCGCGACTTCACGCTGCACAGCCTGATCCGGGGGCTGCGCGAGGTCATCGCGTGCTTCCCCGTCTATCGCACCTACATTGGGGACGAAGGGCCCGACGTGAGCGCCCGCGACCGCACCTTCGTCGAGCGCGCCGTGGCGGAGGCCAAGCGGCGCAATCCGACGGTGAACGTGTCCCTCTTCGATTTCCTTCGCGACATCCTGCTGCTCCGCGAGCCATGGGGTGCCGGCGGCGACGACCGGGCCGTGCGGCACCACTTCGTCATGCGTTTCGAGCAGACCACGGGTCCAGTGACGGCCAAGGGCGTCGAAGACACGGCGCTGTACGTCTACAATCGGCTCGTCTCGCTCAACGAGGTCGGGAGCGATCCGGCGCGCTTCGGCGAGCCCGTCGCCGCCTTCCACGAGAAGAACGCGCGCCGCCTCGCCCGCTGGCCCCAGTCGCTCCTGTCCACCTCGACGCACGATACGAAGCGCGGCGAGGACGTGCGCGCGCGCATCAACGTGCTCTCGGAGATCCCGGCCGAGTGGGGCGCCGGCGTCCGCCGCTGGCGGGCCGTCGGGCAGCGGTGGAAGCGGGAGATCGACGGACGGGCGGCCCCGGACCGCAACGACGAGTACCTGCTCTATCAAACGCTCGTCGGCGCGTGGCCGGCTGAGCCCGACCCTGACCTCGGACCGTTCACGACGCGCATCTGCGAGTACATGGAGAAAGCCACCAAGGAGGCCAAGCGCCACACGAGCTGGATCAACGCGAATCCGGCCTACGACGCGGCGCTGCGGGAGTTCGTCACGGGGCTGCTGACGCCGGGCGGCCGCTTCCTCGACGAATTCGTTCCATTCCAGCGGCGCGTCGCGCGCTACGGCGCCGTCAATTCGCTGGCCCAGACCCTGCTCAAGCTCGGCGCGCCAGGGGTGCCGGACATCTACCAGGGCGCCGAGGGATGGGATCTCTCGCTCGTGGATCCCGACAATCGCCGCCCGGTGGACTTCGCCCGGCGCCGGGTGATGCTGACGGACCTCGGCGCCCTCGTCGAGGCGCGGGGCGGCGATCTGGCGGGGCTGTGCGCCGAGCTGCTGGAAAGCTGGGCTGACGGACGCGTCAAGCTCTACCTGATCCAGCGCGGGTTGGCGCTCAGGCGGGAGCGGCCAGCCCTGTTCGAGACCGGCGCCTACCTGCCGCTGGAGGCCGGCGGAGAGCGCAGCGAGCATCTCCTCGGCTTCGCGCGCATGGATGCCGATCGGGCCGTGATCGTGGCGGTGCCGAGGCTCACCGCGCGGCTGACGGGATTCTCGGGCGCGCTCGCGCTCGGCGCCACGGCATGGGGCGAGACTTGGCTCTCGCTCGGGGGCGAGCGCCTGGCCGGGCGCTACCGCGATCGTCTCACCGGCGCCGTGCTCGAGACCGACCGCCGCGACGGTGCGCCGGCGGTGCCGGCGGCCACGCTCTTCTCGAGGTTTCCTGTCGCGCTCCTTGCGCGGGAGACGCCAGGCCCGTGAGCCTCGCCCCCGACGCCATCCGCGCGCTCGTGAAGGGCGAGCACGGCGATCCGTTCTCGGCGCTCGGGCCTCACCCCGGCGCCAAAGGGATGGTCGAGGTGCGGGTCTTCGACCCCGTGGCGCGTGAGATCGCCGTGGTGCCGGCCGAGCGGGGCGGCCAGCCGCGGCCGCTCGCGCGCGTGCATCCCGACGGGCTCTGGGAGGCCGCCTTTCCGGCGCCCTGGCCCTTCGCATACCGGCTCCGGGTGGTCGACGATGCGGGGCGGAGCGCGGAGATCGACGATCCCTATCGCTTTCCGTCCACGCTGAGCGATTACGATCTCCACCTCCTGGCCGAAGGCACGCATTACCGCATCTCCGAGCGCTTTGGCGCGCACCCGGCGCGCCTCGAGGGTGTCGACGGGACGCTCTTCGCCGTGTGGGCGCCCAATGCGCGCCGCGTGAGCGTCGTCGGGGACTGGAACCGGTGGGACGGGCGGCGGCATCCGATGCGGCTGCACCCGGGCAACGGGGTCTGGGAGCTCTTCATTCCGGGCGTCGGCGAAGGCGCCCACTACAAGTTCGAGATCCTCTCGCGCTCGGGCGTGCCGATCGCGCTCAAGTCCGATCCGTACGCCTCGGCCTTCGAGCCGGAGACTCCGCGCACCGCCTCGGTGCGCTACGACCTCGGCGGTTATGCGTGGGGCGACCACGACTGGATGGCCGAGCGCAAGCGGCGGAACGATCTGGGCAGTCCGCTGTCGGTCTACGAGCTTCACCTGGGCTCCTGGCGCCGGATGCCGGAGGAAGGCAACCGCTTCCTGACGTACCGCGAGCTGGCCCAGCAGCTCGGTGACTACGTCACGGAGATGGGGTTCACCCACGTCGAGCTGCTCCCCGTGATGGAGCACCCCTTCTACGGCTCCTGGGGCTATCAGACGCTCGGCTACTACGCGCCTACGCGGCGGTATGGATCCCCGAAGGACTTCATGGCCTTCGTGGACCATCTCCACCAACGCGGCATCGGTGTGATCCTGGACTGGGCTCCAGCCCACTTCCCCAACGATCCGCATGGGCTGGCGTTCTTCGACGGCACCCACCTCTACGAGCACGAGGACCCGCGCCTGCGCGAGCATCCGGACTGGGGGACGCGGGTGTTCAATTACGGCCGGCGCGAAGTCGCCAACTTCCTGCTCGGCAGCGCGTTGTTCTGGCTCGAGCGCTATCACGTGGATGGGCTGCGCGTGGACGCCGTAGCCTCCATGCTCTATCTCGACTACTCGCGCAAGGCCGGCGAGTGGGTGCCCAATGTCTTCGGCGGGCGCGAGAATCTCGACGCCATTGCCTTCATCCGGCGGCTCAACGAGGTGGTCTACGGCACCTATCCCGGGGTGCTCACCGTCGCGGAAGAATCTACGGCCTGGCCCCAGGTCTCGCGCCCCGTCTACCTGGGCGGCCTGGGCTTCGGGCTCAAGTGGAACATGGGGTGGATGCACGACATGCTCGAGTACATGCGCTTGGACCCGATCCATCGGAAGTATCACCACGATCAGCTGACCTTTGGCCTGCTCTACGCGTGGACGGAAAATTTCCAGCTGCCGCTCTCCCACGACGAGGTCGTCCACGGCAAGGGCTCCCTGCTCAGCCGCATGCCGGGCGATGACTGGCAGCGCTTCGCCAATCTCCGCCTGCTCTACAGCTTCATGTGGGCCTATCCGGGCAAGAAGCTGCTGTTCATGGGCTCGGAGTTCGGGCAGGTGAACGAGTGGTACCACGAGACGAGCTTGGACTGGCACCTGCTCGAGGCCGGCCCGTATCACTGTGGCGTCCAGCGCCTGGTGAGCGAGCTCAACCGTCTCTACCGCGCCGAGCCGGCGCTCCACCAGGTCGAGTTCGAGCCGGCCGGCTTCGAGTGGATCGACTGCCGCGACTCCGAGCAGAGCGTCCTGTCGTTCGTCCGGCACGCGCGCGATTCGCGCAACGCCGTCGTGTGTGTCTGCAATTTCACCTCGGTGCCGCGGCATCACTACCGAGTCGGGGTGCCGCGGCCCGGCTTCTACGCGGAGGTGCTCAACAGTGACAGCGCGATCTACGGTGGGAGTAACCTGGGCAATATGGGCGGCGTGTCGAGCGAGCCGGTGCCCTGGCACGGCCGGCCGCACTCGATCCTCCTGACGCTGCCGCCGCTGGCCGCGGTGTGGCTGCGGCCGACCTGAGCAATGCGCGAGGCGAGCCCGCCATGAGCATGATGCGTGAGCAGCCCCGGACCCGCCCGGGAACATCCTACCCGCTCGGCGCCACGTGGGACGGCGCCGGCGTCAACTTCGCCGTGTTCAGCGAGCACGCGACGGCCGTAGAGCTCTGCCTGTTCCATGCCGATCGCCCCGCCAGCGAGCTCCAGCGCGTCCCGCTGCTGGAGTGCGACGACCAGGTCTGGCACGTCTATCTCCCGGAAGCGCGCCCTGGTCTGCTCTACGGCTACCGCGTGCACGGCCCCTACGAGCCGGCGGCGGGTCATCGCTTCAATCCGGCGAAGGTGCTGCTCGATCCGTATTCGAAGGCGATCGCCGGCAACGTGCAGTGGAACGACGCGCTCTTCGGCTACGAGGTCGGCGGCAAGGACGAAGACCTCGCTGCCGACGGCCGCGACAGCGCGCCGTACCTTCCGAAGAGCGTGGTGGTGGATCCCGCCTTTAGCTGGGGCGGGGACCGGCCGCCCCGCACGCCCTGGCACAAGACCGTGATCTACGAAGTGCACGTCAAGGGCATCACCGCGCGGCATCCCGACGTGCCGCGCGAGCTGCGAGGCACCTACGCGGGCCTCTCCTCTCCCGCGGTCGTCGCGCACCTGCGTCGCCTCGGAATCACCGCCGTGGAGCTGCTGCCGGTTCACCACTGCGTCCCGGAGAAGTCGCTGGTCGACCGCGGGTTGACGAACTATTGGGGATACAACTCGATCGGTTTCTTCGCTCCGGATTCGCGCTTCGCCTTCTCGGGCGGTAGCGGCAGGCAGGTCAGCGAGTTCAAGACCACGGTCAAGACGCTGCACGAAGCCGGGATCGAGGTCATCCTGGACGTGGTCTACAACCACACGGCGGAGGGCAACCACCTGGGCCCGACGCTCTGCTTCCGCGGGATCGACAATGCCGCGTACTACCGCCTTCTCCCCGAGGACCGGCGCCGCTACATGGACTACACGGGCTGCGGCAACACTCTGAACATGACCCACCCGCGCACGCTCCAGCTCATCATGGACAGCCTGCGCTACTGGGTGCTCGAGATGCACGTGGACGGCTTCCGCTTCGACCTGGCCTCAGCGCTCGCGCGCGAGTTCCACGACGTGGACCGGCTCTCGGCGTTCTTCGACGTCATCCACCAGGATCCCGTCATCTCCCAGGTCAAGCTTATCGCCGAGCCCTGGGACCTGGGGGAAGGCGGCTATCAGGTGGGGAACTTCCCCCCGGGCTGGGCCGAGTGGAACGGCAAGTACCGGGACGCGATCCGGCGGTATTGGAAAGGGGACGAATGGCAGGTAGCCGAGCTGGGCTACCGCCTCACCGGCTCGAGCGATCTCTACGAGCCCGACGGCCGGCGCCCGTCAGCCAGCATCAACTTCGTCACCGCGCACGACGGATTCACGCTCGCCGATCTGGTCAGCTACAACGGCAAGCACAACGAGGCGAACGGCGAAGACAACCGCGACGGCACCGATGACAATGCGTCGTGGAACTGCGGTGTCGAAGGGCCCACCGACGACTCGAAGATCCTCGCCCTACGCGAGCGGCAGCTGCGGAACTTCCTGGCGACGCTCTTCCTCTCCCAGGGCGTGCCGATGCTCTGCGGCGGCGACGAGATCGGACGGACGCAGCACGGCAACAATAACGCGTACTGCCAGGACAACGACCTCACCTGGTACCAATGGCCCCTCTCGCGACCCGCCCTGCGCCAGGTCGACTTCGTCCGGCGCCTGATCCGGCTTCGCCTCGAGCAGCCCGTCTTCCACCGGCGGCGCTTCTTTCAGGGCCGGCGGATCCACGGCTCCCAGGTGAAGGATCTGTCCTGGTTCCGGCCGGACGGCAAGGAGATGACCGAAGAGGAGTGGAACAGCAGCTTCACCCGCTGCATCGGGCTGCGGCTCGCCGGCGATGCCATCGAGGAGGTGGACGCCCAGGGGCAGCCCATCGTGGGCGACACCTTCCTCATGCTGCTCAACGCCTATCACGAGCCCGTCTCGTTCGTGCTGCCGGCACATCGGGCGCGCGTCCGCTGGGAGCTCGTGCTCGACACGCGCGCCTGGGAGGTGGGGAAGCGTGAGCGGGCCTTCCGCGTCGGCGATCAATTCCCGCTTGAGGGGCGCTCCCTCGCCGTGCTGCGGCTCCGACGCGGGCGGACGCCGGCCTGACCATGACGCTCGCTCTCCGCCGCGCCCGCCGGATGCCGTTCGGGGCCGAGGTCCGCGACGACGGCCTCACCCGCTTCCGGCTCTGGGCCCCCGGCGCGCGCAGCGTGGCGCTCTGGCTGGAGGAGCACCGGCGGACCCTGCCCATGCTCCGCGATGCCGAGGGATGGGCGGAGCTGGCGACGCGCGAGGCGCCGCCCGGCACCCGCTATCGATTCCAGATCGACGGCGAGCTGCTGGTGCCCGATCCAGCCTCGCGCTTTCAACCCGACGACGTGCACGGCCCCAGCGAGGTCGTGGACCCGCTCGCCTATGCCTGGTCCGATGCGGGCTGGACGGGCCTGCCGGCCGAGCGGCTGGTGTTCTACGAGCTGCACATTGGGACCTTCACCCGCGCGGGAACGTTCAAAGCCGCGACGGATCGGCTCGACCACCTCGTCTCGCTGGGAGTCACCGCCGTCGAGCTGATGCCCGTCGGCGACTTCCCCGGCCGGCGCGGCTGGGGGTACGACGGCGTCCTGCCCTTCGCCCCCGAGTCCCGCTACGGGCGCCCTGAAGACCTCAAGGCGCTCGTCGACGCCGCGCATGCCCGCGGCCTCGCGGTGTTCCTCGACGTCGTCTACAACCACTTCGGGCCCGAGGGCAACTACCTGCACCGCTACGCGCCGGCGTTCTTCAACCCACGCCATCAGACGCCCTGGGGTGCGGCCATCAACTTCGACGGGCCGGGCTCCGAGGTCGTGCGGGCCTTCGTGGCGCACAACGCGCTGTACTGGCTCGAGGAGTTCCACATGGACGGCCTCCGGCTCGACGCCGTCCACGCGATCAGTGACGAGTCGAGCTCGCACGTGCTCGTCGAGCTGGCGCAGGTCGTGGCCAAGGGCCCCGGCAGCGAGCGGCTGATCCACCTGGTGCTCGAGAACGACGGCAACGAGGCCCGCTATCTCGCCCGCGACGGCGCGCCGCTCTACCGGGCGCAGTGGAACGACGATCTGCATCACGCCGTGCACGTGCTGCTCACCGGCGAGCGGGGCGGCTACTACGCGGACTACCAGCCGGCGGCGCCGGCGCTCGGCCGCGCCCTCGCCGAGGGCTTCGTCTACCAGGGCGAGCATTCCCGCTACCGTGACCGGCCGCGCGGGGAGCCGAGCGGAGACCTGCCGCCCACTGCGTTCGTGGGCTTTCTCCAGAACCACGATCAGGTGGGCAACCGCGCCTTCGGCGAGCGTGTCACGGCGCTCGCGCCGCCCGACGCCGTGCGGGCGGCGACGGCCGTGCTCTGCCTCGCCCCGTCACTCCCCCTGCTCTTCATGGGGCAGGAGTGGGCGGCCCCCGAACCCTTTCTCTTCTTCAGCGATCTCGGCCCCGACGTCGGTCCGGCTGTTGCCGAGGGCCGGCGGCGCGAGTTTGCCCGCTTCCCCGAGTTCGCCGATGCTGAAGCGCGGGAGCGCATCCCCGATCCCCAGGCTCCATCCACCTGGCAGCGGTCCACGCTCGACTGGAGTCACGCCGAGACGCCGGCCCATCGCGAGTGGCTCGATTTCCATCGGGCGCTGCTTCGCATCCGCCACGCCGAGATCGTGCCGCTGCTCAGCGGGGAGATCGAGCCGCGGACTCGCTGGAGCCGGCTTGGCGAGACGACGATCGAGGTCGAGTGGACCTTTCCCGTCGAGCGCGTGCTGCGCCTCGTCGCCAACCTCGGCTCGGCCGCCGTCTCCCACCCGGGCCCGCGGCCCGAATGGGGCCGGCTGGTCTACTCGCTCGGGCTTGGCCGATCAGCCTGGACGGAGCTGCCCCCCTGGAGCGTGGGCTGGTATCTCGCGGAGACCGAGCGATGAGCGGCGATCGCTTCCCGGTAGACTTCGAGCGTACGCTCGGCGATGCGCTCCCAGCTGAAGTGGGCCTCGACGCGCCGGCGTCCGGCGCGGCCGAAGGCGGCGGCGCGGTCGGGCTGGGCGAGCAGAGCGCGCATGGCGGCGGCGAGCGCTGGAGGATCCGCGGGTGGCACGAGCCAGCCGGTCCCGTCGTGGACGACCACCTCGCGGATGCCGCCCACGCCCGTGGCGACCACCGGCGTGCCGCAGGCCATGGCCTCCAGGTTGATCAGCCCGAAGGGCTCATAGACCGAGGGGCAGGCGAAGAGGGCGGCGTGGCTGTAGAGCTGCACCACGTCCTCCCGCGGCAGCATGGCATTGATCCAGCGCACGCGCGGACGCCGCGCCACGGCGGCGCCCAGCCGCGCCTCGAGCTCCGGGGTGTCGGGGCTGCTGGCGCACAAGACGAGCTGGATGGGCTCGGGCAGGCCCTGCGCCGCCTCGAGGAGATGAAAGATCCCCTTCTGCTCGCTGATGCGTCCCACGAACAGCACATAGGGCGGTTGGATGCCGTGTCGATCGAGCGCGTCACGGCGGTCAGTGTGGCGGAAGGCGGCGGTATCCACCCCGTTGTGAATGATCCGAACGCGCTCGGCGTCAACCGAGAAATGGGCGAGAACATCCTCACGCATCTGGGCCGAGACGGCGATCACCCGATCGGCACCCTCCACGGCGAGCCGCTCGGCCCAGCGCGACACCGCGTACCCGGGCCCGAGCTGCTCGGCCTTCCAGGGGCGGAGGGGCTCGAGGCTGTGAAGCGTGACCACAAGCGGGATGTCGAAGAGCGCGCGGACGAGGAGCCCCGCCACGCCCACGTACCAGGTATGCGAGTTCACGACGTCGGCGGCCACGGGATCGCGCGCCATCAGCAGGTCGGTCGAGAGGGCTTCGAGCGCCGCCGCGTAGCGGGCCTCACCGCGCCCCGCCAGCCGCTCCCACGACGGGTAGCCGCGGACGCGCAGCCCGGGCTCGGATCGCTCGTCGCCGCCGAAGCAGCGCACCTCGACCGCGGTCCGGCCCGCGAGCGCGCGGCTCAGATGATCGACGACGACGCCAGCCCCGCCGTAGATATGGGGCGGGTACTCGCGCGTGAGCATCAGCACTCTCAGGGGTGCGGCCTCGTCATTCTTTCTCTGCATCAGAGAGCCTCCCACCATGCCCGTGGCTGAGCCATTCGTGTTCCAAGGGTGCGTCCAGGTGTGCGAGCTACTCGCCCACGAGGCGCACGACGCGCGCGAGCTGCTCGAGCAGATCCGGCACGCGCCCGCCGAGGCCATCTTCTGCCACACCTCGGTGCTGCTCATGCACCGGCCGCCCCTGCCGGATGCGTACCCCAACGACTTCGCGATGTGGGCGGACACCGAGCTCCGGGACCGGCGGCTGACCGAGCGGCTCGCCGCGATCGACCCGTTCCGGCTCGGCTCCATCGAAAGCGTCCGCGCCGAGCTCGTCGCCACCCTCGAGCACCACCTGCAACAGCTCGCCGCCGCGCCGTCCCGCGCGAGAGAGCCATTCCAATTCCTACAGTATCACCTCGTGCCCGTCCCGACCGGGCACCAGGTGCGGACGCTCCGGGAGTTCCGGGACGCGCTGACCGAGGTGGACGTGAGCGCCCTGTTCTTCCACATCGTCGAGGCCCGCTACCGGCTCGGCCACGGGCGCGGCGACTTCGCCGAATGGGTGGACACGGCTCTCGGCCGCCACGAGCTCGCCGAGCGCCTGAGCCACCTCGACCCTTACGCGGGCACGCTCGAGCGCGTCCGCGAGCGGCATCTCATCGCGCTCAACCGCGCGCTCGAAGAGGAAGGCGGGTCGTGAACGGCCTCGGCGTCAAGCTGGACGACTACCGCGCGGTGGCTCCCCGCGGCTCCGTGGACTTCATGCTCCGGATCGCGGAGCGCCTGAAGGGGCGCCGCGTTGTCCAGGTCAGCGTGTCCCGCTACGGCGGGAGCGCGGAGCTGTTGAACCGGCTCGTGCCGCTCCTGAACAACCTCGGGATCGAGACGAGCTGGGAGGTCATCATCGGCACCGCCGATTTCGACGCCATCGTCAAAGCCGTGGACAAGGGGCTGGCGGGCATCGAGCAGGTGGTGACCGAGGCGATGCTGGCGCGCCTGCACGCCACCTGCGCCAGCAACGCGCGGCGGCTGCCGCTCGACGCCGATCTCGTGATGGTCCACGACGCGGCCGCGCTGCTGCTCGTGGAAGGGCGCCCGCCCGCGGGGCGGTGGCTGTGGCGCTATCGCGGCGATCTCTCCGCGCCGCAGCCCCAGCTGTGGAACGCGCTGCGCCCCTTCGCCGACAAGTACGACGCCGTGATCTTCTCCACCGCGAAATTCGCGGCGCCCCTGTCGACCCGGCGCTACCTCATCGCGCCCTCGATCGACCCGCTCTCGGAGCGCAACCGCGAGATGTCGCGCGGGGATCAGAGCCGGCAGCTCGAGCGCCTGGGCGTCCGCAGCGATAAGCCCATTCTGCTCCAGGTCGGCCCCTTCGAGCGGCTCCAGGATCCCCTCGGCGTCGTCAATGCCTACCGCTTGGTGAAGATGCACCACGACGTGCGGCTCGTCCTGGCCGGCCCGCCGCCAGGTCCGGGGAGCGCGCTCCCGGAAGTGCAGGAGGCGGCGAGACAGGACCCCGACATCACGATCGTGGTGCTGCCGCCGGATCCGCAGACCGAGCTCAACGCGCTCGAGCGCGCGGCGGCGATCGTGTTGCAGAAGCCGCTCTTCACCGACTTCGGCGCCGACGTCGCCGCGGCCATGTGGAAGGGCAAGCCGGTCGTCGGGAGCCTGGCCGGCGGCATCCCCGCCCAGATCGTGTCCAAAGTCACCGGCTATACCGTCGAAACGGTGGAGGGAGCGGCCTTCCGCGTTCGGCACCTGCTGAACAATCCGGAGCTGATCGGCCGAATGGGCGCGGCCGGGCGGGAGCACGTCCGCCGCAATTTCCTGATCACGCGGCTCCTGGGCGACTACCTGGCGCTGCTCGCCCACCTGTCAGCGTGAGGCATCCACCGAGGCTATGGCTCACGAGCTGCTGACCGCGGATGCAGAGGCCGAGCTCGGACGCATCGGCGCGGCGGAGCTCGTCATTGGCGTGCCGACCGCCGGACCGAGCCCGGGCCTCGCCGGGGTCGCGGGCGCGGTGCGCGCCGGGCTCGAAGCGCATTTCTCGGGGCACTCGGCCGTCGTGGTCCATGTCGACCAGGGGGCGGCCGAGGAGCCGTATGCCACGCTCGGGCAGGCCCTCGGCGGCCTGCCGCTCGTGCGGGTCCGCCCGACCCACACGACCGGCGGCCCCCTCGTCCAGCTCAGGCAGGACGAGGCCGCGCGCACCACGCTGGCCGCCGGGCACGCGCTCGGCGCGCGGGCTATCGTCCTGCTCAATGCCGAGAACGCGAGCCTCACCGCCGGCTGGCTGCGCGGGCTCGGCGGGCCCGTGCTCACGGACGATTGCGGCATCGTGCTGCCCGTCTACCAGGGCGGCCGCTACGAGGGCACGCTCACCCATGCGCTCGTGGTCCCGCTGATCCGGACTCTGTTCGGCAAGCGCCTCGCGCGTCCGCTCGCGGAGGAGTTCGGCTGCTCGGGCAAGGCGGCAGCCTTTCTGCTCGAACAGAATGTCTGGGACACCGATCTCGGTCGCAACGGGATCGAATTCTGGATCCCCGCCGCCGCCATCGCCCAGGGGCTGACGATCGGCCAAGCGGCGCTGGGGCCGCGGCGCATTCCCGCCCCGCCCCAGCCGGCTCCGCTCGGCGAGATCGTGGGGCGCACGGCCGGTTCGCTGTTCGCCATCGCCGAGCGCTACGAGATGCTCTGGCTCGAGCGCGAGGGCTCGGAAGCCGTTCCCTGCGCGGGGCCGCCGCTGGAGCCCCTCCCCGGCCCCGCGCCAGATCCCGAGCGCATGCTGGTCGGCTTCCGTCAGGGGGTCAGGGATCTCTATCCCGTCTGGGAGCGCATCCTGGCGCCGGAAAACCTGAGCGATGTGCTGGCGCTCGGCGAGAGCACGGCCGACGAGTTCCGGTTCCCCGACCGGCTCTGGGTCCGCGTCGTGTACGACTTCTTGCTGTCGTATCGTGCGCGGGTCGTGTACCGCAGCCACGTCGCGCAGTCGCTCGCCCCGCTCTACCTCGGCCGCGTGGCCTCCGTGATCTGCGAGACCCGGAACCGGCCGCCGGCCGCCGTGGCCGAGGTGACGGAGCGTCTCTGCCGAGTATTCGAAGAGTGGAAGCCCTACCTCGTGGACCGTTGGCGGTGAGGCCCCATACCATGAAAAAGGAACGGATCCATCCCATCGCGATCGAGCGCGTTCAGCCGGCGGTGCACGACGGCCGGTATCCCTGCAAGCGCGAGGTAGGCGATCGGCTCGACGTCTCGGCCGACATCTTCAAGGAGGGGCACGACCTCCTGGACGCGGTGATCCTCTACCGGACCAGGGAGGAGTCGCGCTGGAGCGAGACGCCCATGCGCCCGGTCGATAACGACCGCTGGGCCGGGCAGTTCCCGCTCGAGCGGAACACGCGCTACGTCTTCACCATCGAGGCGTGGACCGACGTCTTTGGATCCTGGGTGGAGGAGATGCAACGCCGCCTCGCCGGCGGGCAAACAGATTTGTTGAGCGAGCTGCTGGAGGGCCGGGAGCTGGTGCGCCAGGTCGCGGCGCGCGCGGCGGCGCAGGAGGCGGCGGCCCTCCGCCTCACCCTCGAGCGGTACGATGCCGCCTCCACCCAGCAGGCGCGCCTCGATCTGCTCCTCGACCCCGGGCTCCGCCGGCTCGTCTCGCGGCTGCAGGAGCGGAAAGACCGCTCCCGCTACGACCGCGAGCTCGAGGTGGTCGTGGACCGCGTGCGCGCGCGCTGGGGCGCCTGGTACGAGCTCTTCCCGCGCTCCCAGGGGCGCATTCCCGGGGCGCACGGGACCTTCGCCGACTGCGTCCAGCGACTCCACGATATCCAGCGCATGGGCTTCGATGTCGTGTACCTGCCGCCCATCCACCCCATCGGCCGCACCCATCGGAAGGGGCCGAACAATACGCTCGCGGCGGGGCCGACGGATCCGGGAAGCCCGTGGGCCATCGGCGGGCCCGAGGGCGGCCATACCGCGATTCATCCCGAGCTCGGCACCCTCGAAGACTTCCGGCAGTTCCTCAAGGCCGCGGAGGGCGTCAGGATCGAGGTCGCGATCGATCTGGCCATCCAGTGCTCACCCGACCATCCGTGGGTGCGCGAGCATCCCGAGTGGTTCTACCAGCGCCCGGACAGCACGCTCAAGTACGCCGAAAACCCGCCGAAGAAATACCAGGACATCTATCCGGTCAATTTCTCGTGCGAGGCCTGGGAATCCCTGTGGGACGAGCTCTTGCGCGTGGTGCTGTTCTGGGTCGAGCAGGGTGTACGTATCTTCCGCGTCGACAATCCGCACACCAAGCCGCTGGAGTTCTGGGAGTGGCTGATCCGCGAGGTCCAGGACGGTCACCCGGACGTCGTCTTCCTCTCCGAGGCCTTCACCCGGCCCAAGGTCATGAAGGCCCTCGCCAAGGCGGGCTTCACCCAGTCCTATACCTATTTCACGTGGCGCAACTTCAAGGAGGAGCTGACCGAGTATTTCGAGGAGCTCACCCGCTCGGAGATGGCGGAGTACTTCCGCGGCAATCTCTTCTGCAACACGCCCGACATCCTGCCCGAGATCCTGCAGCGCGGCGGGGTGCCCGCCTTCAAGATGCGCGCCGCGCTGGCGGCCACCCTCTCCCCGCTCTGGGGCATTTACAGCGGCTTCGAGCTCTGCGAGGCCACGCCCGTGCCCGGGACCGAGGAATACCTCGACTCGGAGAAGTACCAGATCCGCGTCCGGGACTGGGACCGGCCGGGCCATATCAAGGACTACATCGCCCAGCTCAACCGAATCCGGCGGGAGAACCCGGCGCTGCAGATCTACCGCAACCTCCGGTTCCACCAGGCCGACAGCCCGCACGTGCTCTTCTACAGCAAGATGACCGAGCGGCGCGATAATGTGGTCCTGGTGGCCGTGAACCTGGATCCCTTCGCGGTCCACGAAGCCGCCCTGCACCTGCCCCTCGAGGAGCTGGGCTTCGCGCCCGACGAGACGTACGAAATTCACGAGCTGCTCACGGACGGCCGCTCGCTGTGCCGCGGGATCCGGCAAACCGTGACGCTCGACCCCCAGGTCTCCCCCGCCCGCCTGTACCAGATCGAGCGGTGGCGGCGCCGGGAGCACGACTTCCAATACTTCACCTAGGATCATTCATGAACGACGCCGGCGAAATCGGGTGGGTGGCGCCGCGGTCGGCCCGCGTGGAGGGCGGAGTGGGCCCCTCGAGTCCCGTCCGCAGCTCAAAGCAGTTCGAGCCGAGGGACGGCCGAGCGCCGAAGGCGCGAGCATCACGAGGCGAGGGCTGAGTTGAGTCTGCGCTCGGGCGAGTGGGTGATGAAGCCCTCCGCGCGGGCCGGCCGCGGCGACAGAACCCACCCGACTTGCGGGTCACGGCGGGTTCGTGAGCGCTGCTGGGCGGAGAAGCCATGACGGTCGGCGACGGGCTCTGGCACAAGGACGCCATCTTCTACGAGGTGCACGTCCGCGCCTTCAAGGACGGCAACGACGACGGGATCGGTGACTTCGTCGGCCTGACGAGTCAGCTCGACTACATCAAGGAGCTGGGCGTCGACTGCCTGTGGCTGCTGCCCTTCTTCAAATCGCCGCTCCGGGACGACGGCTACGACGTCAGCGACTACCGGGCGATCCATCCCGATTACGGCACGATGGCGGACTTCGAGCGCTTTCTCGAGGCCGCTCACGCCCGGGGCCTCCGCGTGATCGCGGACCTCGTGATGAACCACACCTCCGACCAGCACGCCTGGTTCCAGGCGGCGCGCCGTTTGCCCGACTCGCCGTTCCGCGATTACTACGTGTGGAGCGACAACGACCAGGGCTACCGCGACGCCCGCATCATCTTCGTCGACGCCGAGCCGTCGAACTGGTCCTGGGACCCGGTCGCCAAGGCCTATTACTGGCACCGCTTCTTCCACCACCAGCCCGATCTCAACTACGACAACCCGGCCGTCCACCAGGAGATGCTCGGCATCATGGCCTTCTGGCTCGACAAGGGCCTCGACGGCTTTCGCTGCGACGCCGTGCCGTATCTCTACGAGCGGGCGGGGACGAGCTGCGAGAACCTGCCGGAGACGCACGCCTATCTCAAGGAGGTCCGCCGGTGGGTGGACGCGCATTACGAGCGGCGGATCCTGCTCGCCGAAGCCAATCAGTGGCCCACGGACGTGCGCGCGTACTTCGGCGACGGCGATGAGTTCCACATGGCGTTCCACTTCCCGCTGATGCCGCGGATCTTCCTCGCCGTGCGCCACGCCGACCGCCGGCCCATCACCGACATCTTCCTGCACACCCCGGAGATCCCGGCGCCCTGCCAGTGGTGCCTCTTCCTCCGCAATCACGACGAGCTGACGCTCGAGATGGTGAGCGAGGACGAGCGCCGTCACCTCTACTACGCCTACGGCGAGGACCCGCGGATGCGGCTGAACATCGGGATCCGCCGGCGGCTCGCGCCGCTGCTCGACAACGACCGGCGCAAGATCGAGCTGCTCACGGCGTTGCTCTTCACGCTGCCGGGCAGCCCCATCCTCTACTACGGCGACGAGATCGGCATGGGCGACAACATCTATCTGGGCGACCGCAACGGTGTCCGCACGCCCATGCAGTGGACCGGCGACCGCAACGCCGGCTTCTCCCGGGCCGATACCGCGCGCCTCTTCCTGCCGCTCATCGTGGATCCGGTCTACGGCTACCAGGCCATCAATATCGAGGCGCAGCTCCGGACCCCGACCTCGCTGCTCAAGTGGATGAAGCGGATCATCGAGGTGCGCAAGAAAACCCAAGTCTTCGGCCGCGGGACGCTGCGCTTTCTGCGCCCCGCCAACGAAAGCGTGCTGGCCCACGTCCGGTCCTACGAGGGAGAGACCGTGCTCGCCGTGCACAATCTCTCGAGCGCGGCGCAGCCCGTCGAGCTGGACCTGCGCCCCTGGGCCGGCCAGACGCCGATCGAGATGCTGGGCGAGAGCCGCTTTCCGACGATCGGCGAGCAGCCCTATGTGATCAGCCTCGGGCCCTACGGCTACTACTGGTTCCGGCTCCAGCCGCCGCTGTCCGAGCAGCCCTTCTATGGCATCGAATACGCCCCGCTGTGACGCGGCCGCAATCGTGGCGGCTCTCACCGGGTCGACGGCGCCGGCGCTCCGCGCCTTCGTCGAGCAGCAGCGCTGGTTCGCGGCCAAAGCCCGCGGCCTCGCAAGCGTGCGCGTGGAAGATTGGGCCGCCCTCCGCGACGATCCGCCGCTCGTCCTGCTGCTGCTCCGCGCGGACGAGGCCCGCTACTATGTCCCGCTGGCGCTCGGCCAGCCGCCTACCGACGTGACGCGGACGATCGGGCCGCTCGGCGGTGAGACGCTCTTCGACGCCCACTGGGATCCCGACTTCGGGCTCTGCCTGCTCGACGCGATCGCCTCACGCCGCGCCTTCCGATCCGCCCACGGGAGCTTTCGCTGCGTGTCGGTGGAGCCCTGGGATCGCTCCTCGTGGGACGAGCTCGACCGCGCGCCGGCGACACCGCATGCGGGCGAGCAAAGCAACACTTCGATCTTCTTCGACCGGCGCCTGATCCTGAAGTCGATCCGGCGACCGCAGTCCGGGATCAACCCCGACTTCGAGATGCTGCTCTTCCTCTCGGAGCGCCCCGGCTTCACGCACGTGCCCCGGCTCGCCGGCTGGATGGACTATGCCGCCGAGGGCGAGACCACCACGGTGGCGCTGCTCCAGCAGTTCGTGGCCAATGCGGGCGACGGCTGGGCGCATGTCCTCGCGCGCCTCGGCCATCTCTGCCAGGCCCTCCCCGCCCAGGGCGGCGGCCCCGGTGAAGTCGAGCAGCAGGCGGCGTCGCTGGGGACCGATCTGCTCGCCGAGATCCACGAGCTGGGGGCCGTGACCGGCCGGCTGCACGCGGCGCTGGCCTCGGATCCGTCCGCGCCGGCCTTCCGGCCCGAGCCCATCAGCCGAGAGGACGTCGGGCGCTGGCGCCGCGGCATCGTCCAGGACGTCGAGGCGCTGACGGCAGAGATCGCGGCGGGCTCCGCGCGAATTCCCGCGGCCACCCGGGCAGCGCTCGAGCCGCTCGTCGACGCGCGCGCCCAGATCGAGCGGGCCGCCCATGATCTCTTCCTGCTCGCCGATGGCACGGTGCACAAGATCCGCTGTCATGGGGACTACCATCTGGGCCAGGTTCTCAAGACCGCCGAGAGCTTCGTCGTGATCGACTTCGAAGGCGAGCCGGCGCGGCCGCTCGAGGAGCGGCGCGCCAAGCACTGCCCGCTGCGCGACGTGGCCGGGATGCTGCGCTCGTTCGACTACGCGGTCCACGCCGCGCTCGCCGCCCGGCCCGGGGCCGCGCGCGCCGGGCTCCGACCGGCCCTCGAGGCTTGGGAGCGGCTGGCGGCCAGCCAGTTTCTCGACGGCTACGTGATGGCGGCGGGCAAGAGCCCGGCGCGGCTGCTTCCACCTTCCGCCGAGGCGGTGCGCCGGGCCTGCGCGGTGTTCGAGCTCGAGAAGGCCTGCTACGAGCTCCGCTACGAGCTCAACAACCGACCGGACTGGATTTCCATCCCGCTGGCCGGCATCTCGCGTATCCTCGGACGCTCAGACGGCGGGCGACCCGACAGACGCGACTGAGCCCGGCCCTCTCTCCCCGAATTGGCGGGAGAGCTCTCGTCGCGTGTTATCGTAGGGTTGCATGACCGGGCTGCTCTATCTCCTCTTCTTCTGCTCCGGCCTCAGCGGTTTGATCTACCAGGTGGTGTGGGTCCGCGAGTTTGGAAATGTCTTCGGCAATACCATCTACTCGGCCTCCCTGGTGATCGCGGTATTCATGCTGGGGCTGGGCCTGGGCAGCTACCTCGTTGGCATCTGGGCGGATCGCCGCTACGCCGCCCAGCCGGAGTCCCTGCTCCGAGCCTATGGCTACGTCGAGCTCGTCATCGCGTTGATGGGGCTCGGCATCTCCGCCCTCCTGCCCCATCTGGGTCAGCTCTCCGCGCTGGCCTCGTCCTACACGCGCGACTCGGCCGGCTGGTACGTTCTCTCGACGCCCTCCTATTTGGTCCGCGGCGCGATCGCCGTGCTCCTGCTCACGCCGATCACGCTCCTGATGGGCGGCACGCTGACGCTGCTCATCCGCCATCTCGTCCGGCGGGATCTCGAGATCAGCGGGTGGCGGATCGCGCTGCTCTACAGCGTCAATACCGCCGGCGCAGCGCTGGGCTGCTTTCTCACGGACTTCGCGCTGGTGCCGCTCGCCGGCCTGCGGGCGGCCCAGATGATCGCGGTGCTCTTCAACCTCGTCGCGGCGGCGGGCGCCCTCCGTCTCGCCTCCCGCGCCTCGCCGGGGCCCGTCACCACCGCGGTCGAGCCCGTCGCCGTCCCCGGCGGCGGGCCTCCCGAGAGCATCCGGCGGCCCGCTTCGCCGGCGCTCGCCTTGACCGGCCTCGCCCTCGGCCTGTCGGGCTTCGCGGCGATGGGCATGGAGATTCTGTGGTTCCGCCATTTCACCCTCTTGCTGGGGGGGCTCCGCGCGGTGTTCTCCCTGCTGCTGACGGTTATCCTCATCGGCATCGGCGTGGGCTCCCTCGCCGGAGGCATCCTGCATCGTCGGACGGGGCGGCCGGCGCTCTGGCTCATGGCCGCCCAGGGGCTCTTCGTCGCCTCCACGCTTCTCGGGCTGGCCACCGCTGATCTGAGGCGGATCCTGCTCGCGGGCCGCGCGGTCCTGCCGCGCGTGAGCACGGAGCCCAGCCTCGCCCGCGCGCTCTTGGAGCTGTGGCTGAACGCGAAGCCGATCCTGCTGGAGGTCGCCGTGCCCGCGCTGCTGATGGGCTTCGCGTTCCCTCTTGCGAACGCCATCATCCAGCACGCGGAGGACTCCGTCGGCCGCCGGGCCGGTATGCTCTACCTCTCCAATACCGTGGGCGCCGTGGGCGGGGCGCTTGCAGCCGGCTTCCTGCTCCTGCCGGGGCTCGGGATCCAGGGCAGCGCCACCGTGCTGACCATCGCAGGCGGACTCGCGGTGGTGCCCCTCTACGCCGCGACGCGGACGGCTCTCTCCGAAGCACCCGCGAGGGCGCGCGTCGCCACGGCGGCATTGGCCGGCTCGACTCTTGTCGCCGGCATGGCGGTGGGCCTCTGGCTACTGCTGCCCTCCGACTACATGATCAGCCGGGCGCAAGTCCTCTCGACCCAGGACGAGCGGCTGCTGACGGTGAGCGAAGGGACGACCGAGGTGGTGGCGGTGACCGAACTGCCCGGCCAGGAACGACGGCTGCTCACCAACGGGCATCCGATGTCCTCGACGGGATGGATGGGCCAGCGCTACATGCGCGCGCTCGCCCACATTCCGCTCCTGTCGATCGATCACCCAGAGACCGTCCTGGTGATTGGCTTCGGCGTGGGGAACACCGCGCACGCCGCCGCGATGCACCCCTCGGTCCGGCGCATCGAGGTGGCGGATCTCTCCAGAGAGGTGCTCGCCCATGCCCGCTACTTCACGCAGACGAACGGAGACGTGCTGAACGATCGCCGGGTCGTGATCTACGTGAACGACGGGCGCCAACATCTGCGCATGCGGCCTGCCGCCTCGTACGACCTGATCACGCTGGAGCCGCCCCCACTGGCCCTCGCCGGGGTGGGAGCGCTCTATTCACGGGAGTTCTATGCCCTGGCACGCTCGCGGCTCACGCCCAAGGGCTATCTCAGCCAGTGGCTCCCCGCCTATCAAGTCCCGAGGCGAACGACCTTGGCCATGGTTCGCGCCTTCCTCGACGTCTTCCCGCAGGCCGTGCTGCTGTCGGGAGCGCACTCGGAATTGCTGCTGATCGGCGCGAACGAATCGCGCGTCGAGATCGATCCCGCCCGCCTGGCCGCGGCCCTCTCGAGCGTGCCCGCGGCGCATGCCGATCTCAGACGGCTCTCCCTCGGGAGCGTGCGGGAGATCGTCGGCACCTTCCTCGCCTCGGCGGAGACCCTGGCCGAGGCGAGCCGCTACTCGGCCGCCGTCACCGATGACCGCCCGATCCAAGAGTACGGTGTCAGATCGCGGCTTCCCGTCGCGGGCGGCGGAGTGCCGGCATCCGTGGTCGACTTGAGCCGGGTCGCGGAATGGTGCCCGAAGTGCTTCGCCGGTGGCGAGCCCGTTCCGCTCGCTGACGGCCTCGACACGTACCTCGTCCTCCTCGACCTGGCATACAAAAAGATGGCGCTGCCGGTGGATGGTGCCGGCAGTCTCGCCGATCCGCGCACCCGCGGACTCGTCGAAGGCAGCGCCTATCTGAGCGCGATGTTAGACCGCGCACCGGTCAAGGAGCGCTAACCGCCCCTGGTCTGATAGAGTAGCTTCCACGATGGATCACACTCCAGAGTTCGACTCCGAGCTGCACCGCACGGCCCTCGCCCAGCTGGATCAGGTCGCCGCCCGACTCAACCTGGACCCCGATATTCACGCGCGGCTGCGCTACCCGCGACGGGCGCTCGTGGTCTCGATCCCCGTGCGGATGGACAGCGGCCATACCGAAGTCTTCATCGGCTACCGCGTCCATCACTCGACGGCGCTCGGCCCCACCAAGGGGGGGCTCCGCTACGCCCCCGACGTGAACCTGGGCGAAGTGAGCGCGCTGGCCATGCTCATGAGCTGGAAGTGCGCGCTGATGAACCTGCCCTACGGCGGGGCCAAAGGCGGGGTGCGCTGCGATCCGCGGGCGCTCTCGCCCCGCGAGCGGGAGCACCTCACCCGCCGCTACACGGCCGAGATCATCCTGATGATCGGCCCTGATCTCGACATCCCCGCCCCGGACTTGGGCACCGACGAGCAGACCATGGCCTGGGTGATGGATACCTACTCGATGACCCAGGGCAAGAGCGTGCCCGGCGTGGTCACGGGCAAGCCCCTGCTGGTGGGAGGCTCGGCGGGCCGGCGCGAGGCCACCGGCCGCGGCCTCGTCAACGTGCTCCACCAAGCGGCGAGAAGCCTCGGCACCGAGCTGCGAGGCAAGAAGATCGCCGTCCAGGGCTTCGGCAATGTGGGCGGCGTGGCCGCGCGGATGTTGTGGCGCGACGGCTGCATGATCGCGGGCGTGAGCGATTACAAGGGCGGCATCTGGAATCCGCAGGGAATCGACATCCGGCAGCTCGATGCCCACGTGGCCGAGAGCGGGAGTGTCGTGGGCTTCCCCGGCTGCGATCCGCTCACCAACGAGCAGATCCTCGAGCAGCCGGTGGACGTGCTGATCCCGGCCGCCGTGGGCTCGGTGCTCCACCAGCGCAATGCCGACCGGGTCAAGGCGCAGATCGTGGCCGAGGGCGCCAACGGCCCCACCACTCCCGAAGCCGACGCGATCATGCGCGATCGCGGCGTCACGGTCATCCCCGACATCCTGGCCAATGCGGGCGGCGTCGTCGTGTCCTATTTCGAGTGGGTGCAGGGGCTGCAGTACTACTTCTGGAAGGAAAGCGAGATCGTGTCTCGCCTCGCGGAGCTGATGACGCGGGCCTTCACGCGTGTCTGGCAGTCGAGCCAGAAGAACGGTGTGGACCTGCGCACCGCCGCGCTGATGGAGGGCATCCGCCGCGTGGCCGATGCCCACGTCGTCCGCGGCCTGTACCCTTAGTGCGGATCACATCCGGATCTTTTTCAGGACGAGGCGCGACGGAGATTCGGCGAAGGGCCAGCCGGGGATGATGGCGGTGAAGCGCCCCGCCGCGCCTCCCGCCACGAGCAGCGTGAGGGTCTCGGGCGCCCGGAACTTGGCCACCAGCGTCTCGTCCGTCTGCGGATTCGCGTAGGCCGCCAGCGCCCCCTCGGGGAGCCCCTCGCCGCCGTCCCGTCCGGGAATCAGATCGCGGACGCGCTTGCGGCAGCGCTCCCACAGAAATTGGCGCACCTGCGCCTTGCTCCAGCCATCCTGGGCGATGGTGCGGACATGCTCGGGTGAGAAGACGACCACGGTATCGCCGAGCCCCATTGCCTTGTGATGGGCGATGACCTCGAGGCTCCGCGCCACGGTCGTGAGCAGATCCTCGGCGCTCCGGCTCCTGTAGTCCGCCACGATCTGCGGCGCCTCGGCCGGCAGGGCGGCGATGGTGCTCTCGTCGCGCGCGAAGCCGTGCTCGACATGAAGCGGGTCCCACGGGCTGTCCTCCTCGCGCTCGCCGATCACATAGGTGAAGCGTCCCGTTTGGGCGAACGTGGACATGCTCGGCGTGCCGGGCCGGGCGCCACCGATATTGGCCCAGACCAGGCGCAGGGCGCGGCCGATGGTGGCATTGGCGCGCCAGCCGGGGCCGAACAGGCCGAGCCCCGAGTTGATGTCCAGCGCCGCGCGCGCGGGTCCATTGACGATGAAGAGGGGCGCGACGGCGTCCGTGGTTCCCGAGACGCCCAGGAGGGCGAACGCCTCGTCGCACATGGCTTCGACGCCGGCCAGAACGGCCGGCAGATATTCGGGGCGGCAGCCCGCCATCACCGCGTTCACCGCGATCCGCTCCACGGTGGCGCGGCCGTCGTTCGGCGGCACCAGCGCGATCAGCTCGTCGGGGGCGCGGCCGGCGGCGGCCACTGCCCGCGCCACGCGCTCCCGCGTGGGCGGCACCACGGGAAGCCCGTCGGTGACGCCGCGGGCAAAGAGGTCTTCGACCGGATCGGCTTCCATATCGCGTCCGCCGGGATCATATGTCAATTCGGGATCCGACCGCAGCGCTCCCGTGCTAGCGTCTCAGGTACGACCTGACATGTTCGAGATCGCCTTGGTGCTCATCGCCGTCGTGGCGGCGGGCCTCATCGGCTTCGTCGCCACGATCGTGACGCCCTCGCTCGTGACGGCGATCGGCCTCGCCACGCTCGTACTCGGGCTCGTCCTGGGCGTACCCACCGGCTTCTGGTACCACGTGATCCTCTACCGCTCCCTGTCGGCGAGGAGCCGGGTTCCCGCCAAGTGGTGGCTTGTCCCCTCGGCGCTGCACCCGCAGCTAACCGACGCCGAGCGGCGCCGGATCAGGCCCTGGTATCGGCTCGGCGGCGTCGGGTTCGTGCTCTCCGTGGTCGGAGGCCTTGCGGCGATCGGCGGCGTGCTGCTCGCGCGATGACCGACGGCGCGGCCCGTTGACGAGCTGTCGCCGCCCCACTACACTCGGCTCATTCCGCCGAATCCTCGCGCGAAGGAGACCCGATGCTCGAAAACCCCGTGAAGCGGCGGCTCAAGGAGGGCCATGCCGTCACCGGCCTCTGGATCGCGGTGGGCGATCCGCTGGTGGTGGAGATGCTGGCCCAGCAGGGCTGGGACTGGCTCGTGGTGGACACCGAGCACAATCCCATCGATCTGCTGACCATGGCCACCATGTTCCAGGCCATCGGCCGCTTCCACACCGCGCCCATGCTGCGCATCCCCGAGATCAGCGAGCTGGGGATCAAGCGGCCGCTGGACGCCGGCGCCTGGGGCTTCGTCGCGCCCAATGTGAAGACGCGGGACGAGGCGCAGATGGTCGCGGATTACGGCCAGTACCCGCCCGCGGGGCGGCGCAGCCTCGGCTCGGGCCGCTACGCCGCCTCCTTCAAGACGGATCCGCAGACGTACTTCAAAAAGGCCAATGACGAGATTCTCCGCATCGTGCAGATCGAGCATATCGAGGGCGTGAGGAACATCGACGCGATCCTCTCGGTGCCGGGCATCGACGCCTGCTACATCGGGCCCAACGACCTCTGCGCCTCCATGAACCTGGCGCCGTCGCTCGAGCCGGCCCACAAGGAGTTCGAGGAGGCGATCCTGACGATCTTCCGCGCGGCCAAGAAGCACGGCGTGGCCCCGGGCATCCACTGCGCCAAGCCGGAGACCGTCAATCGCCGCATCGGCGAGGGATGGCGCTTCGTCGGCTGCGCCAGCGACATCAGCCACCTGCTGGCGGCCACCAAGCTTTCCCGGGATCTCATCAAGACCGACTAGCGGCCGGCCGGCGGCCCAAGGCGGCGGGATTCCAGGGCCGATCAGCGGGAGTCGGCGGGCTTCTTGGGCGGCTCCGGCGGTCGGTGCGGTCCCCAGACGCGCTGGAAGTAGGTGTCGGCCAGCTCGAGGGCGCCGATCGGATTGTGCGCGAGGACCCGATCCTTCGTCACCAGCGTGGTGACGAGGCCCCTCGCGTAGCGCGAAAACAAGCTGTCGTGACCCACGCAGAGGCCCAGAATCACGTTGAGCTCGCAGCCGGCATGATTCAGGAGCTCGGCCTGTGAAATCGGGTTGCACATGGGCTCGAAGCTTCCGGGCCGGATCTTATCCTCGTCCCGCAACCCGAGTCGCTCCTTCGGGACGCCGCCATTCTTGCAAGCCGCGGACGCCACCTCGAAGCCGTGGCTCTCGAGGATGCTGCTGAGGGTCCTCGCGTGGTCCACGAAGCTGATGCAGGTGGCGATACCGATCTTGCGGATCCCCAGCTTCCGGGCGAACGCACAGATCTCCTCAACCCGCGTCCATCGGCAATACCCTTCGCTCTCCACCAAGGCCGCCGCCGAGGCAATCCGGAGCACCTGCGGGTCTTGATAGACCTCCCGCGCGCGCTCGATGCTCTCTTCATCCACCTTGGAGGGACAGAAGCCTGGCCCCCGAGCGTCGGACTCGCCCTGCCGGCAGGCCCGAACGGTGGGGGGACAGTACGCGCATCCCGGGTTTTCATAGGCCACGGCTTGCCTCCTCCTTGAGACGGCGGAGAAAAGAGCAGGCGGATCAGCACTCGACCCGCCTCCATGACTGGATCAAGACAATCGCTGCAAGTCGGGTGCCGAAGAGCCGGAGAGAAAGAGCACTTGAGGGTCAATGGCTTACTCGGCCTCCATCGGGTGAGGTGCGCCGCCGCGGTGATGAGGCCGAGCCACAGATGAGGACGCCGCGCCCTAGACGAGAGAACGCGCGTTTTCCGGACAGAGTAAGGCGGATTCCTCATCGGCTGGTGCATGGAGCTCATTGACGGGGGGCGGCCTGCCGGTGTCGAATACTCGCAGCGGAACCCGTCACGGCCCAGCCATTCGACGGGAGTCCGCTGAGGAGTGAAGCAGTACAAAGGTCCCGACTGCTGCCGGGACGCGCGCAGGCGACAGGCCTGCCGCACACGCGCCCGGTGGAAGGCGAATGCCGCCTCTGCCACCGGGCAGCTCCTTTTTTGGCCCCTGCGTTCCTGCCTGAAGCGGGCCCAGTCGATCTCTGTCATAATCATGCCGATGGAGACCTCGATGACCAATGCGGACGGGCTGGATCAGTTTCGTCGGCCGACCACCTTCGTCGACAGCGATGCGGAGAACGTCGTCGCCTTCGCGAGGCGTGTCTGCGACGGCGCGACCGACGAGATCGCGAAGGCGGTGCGGCTGTACTACGCGGTCCGTGACGGCATCGTGTACACCCCGTACTGTGACTTCCGGTCCATCGAAACATTCCGGGCGAGCGCATGCCTCACCCGTGGGTCTGGATTCTGCGTCGCGAAGGCCGGGCTCCTTGCCGCGGCCGCCCGCGCCGCGGGCATCCCCGCCCGCGTGGGCTTCGCCGACGTGCGCAACCACCTGACCACGCCGCGCCTGCGGCAGCTCATGGGAACGGATCTCTTCTATTACCACGGCTATGCGGAGCTCTACCTCGGAGGCAAGTGGGTCAAGGCCACGCCGGCCTTCGATCGCGGTCTGTGCGAGCGTTTCGGCGTTCGCCCGCTCGAATTCGATGGACAGCAGGACGCCCTCTTTCATCCGTACGATGTCGCCGGGCGGCGTCACATGGAATACGTCCGCGATCGCGGGCCGGCAGCCGACATTCCGGTCAGCGCCATCATGGAGACCTTCGAAACCAGCTATCCAAGCCTCGCGGCCGGCGCCGCCTCACCGCCGGCCTCGGCGGACCAGTTTCGACGGGAAGCCGAGCAGACCGAGGGCGGCCGCACCGAGTAGAGGCTCAGCCTTTCCCCTTTTTGTCCGCCACGGTGACCGCGGTCGTCGTTGATGCCGTCAGCCCCTGGACGAGCCCTCTTCGCGGCTCGGCGAAACTCGAAGCCTTTGGCCCACGATATCGCCCAGTTGAGAGCGCACGCCGGGGCGCTGTCACGCGCCTGTCAGCGCGAGCCGGTGAATCGAACACTCTGGCACAGGGCCTGCAGTTTGGGATCTCCAGGCCTCATTCTCGACGGTCAGCAATTCGCGTCGATGAGCCAAGGGAGAAGACTGGATGACCGGCTTCTGGCAAAGAAGACGCGGGATCCTGGGGAACAAGCGCGGCTTCACGCTCATCGAGCTGATGATCGTGGTGGCCATCATCGGCATCCTGGCGGCCATTGCCATCCCGCTGTACGCCAATGTCCAGCGGCGAGCGCGCATCGCCAAGGCCCAGGCCGACGTCCGGAGCCTGGTGTCGGCCGTCACGATCTACTCGGCCCACATGGGCGCGCTCCCCACGGCGCTCACCGACCTCACGTCGCCCGCTGTGAACAGCGCCAACCAGTCCGCGGGCCCGTTCATGGCTAGCGTGCCGGCCGCGCCGGCCACCTGGGCTGCCTACACCTACGCCCGCAATTTCGATCTCCCGGGCATGTTCTCGGTCTCGTCCACGAGCGCCGGCGACGCCGCAACCGTCAGGCTTCCGTAGCCGTCGAGCCCCGTCCGGATCGGGTCTTCCTGACTGGCGTCAGAGTCTCAGGGGTGTACACGCGCGCAGGCGCCCGGGTCACAGGGCGAGAGGCCGTGTATGTTCCAGCTATGCTCTACCATCGAGCCTGCGCCGCAAGCGGGCAGAGACGGAGCCCAGTGCTGGACGGCGGGGCATTACCGGGCTAGCGCCGGGGGCGAACTCTCGGCGCTAAGAATCCGATTGTCGATGCTCGCTACGTGCGGCGGGAGCGTCGCCGCAATGCACCTATCCCGGCTAGTGTGGGACCCACCAGTCGGAGTAAGGTCGTCGGCTCGGGCGTGGGCGCCAGGGCCTGCTGTACGCTCTGATTCAGAGCTACCGAATCGATGAGGAAGTCCCACCCGTTGCAACACGTTGCGTTCAGGGCCGTTGGGGTGGACACGAGCATAGCCGGTCGAGGCGTCTCAGCTATTGCTCTCCGTGCTCGGTGCCCCAGATCTGGAGCGCCGCTGCCGCCAGCCGTAGCCGACCATTCCCATGAGGCCAGAGCCGAGGAGCAGCAAGGTGCCGGGCTCAGGGACGGAAGTATCTGGAGGATTAACAACTCCGGAAAGATCGAAGATCCCGTTCATGTTGGTGCTCAATAGATCCCATTCCGCAGACGGGTTGGCAATCGGCAGATAGGTGAACAGGTAGGAACCAGGACTGAGGCCGGCAAAATTCACGCCTTGCCAGTGATTAACCGGTCCGCATGCCGGACACCCCGCATTGAATGGAGCTTCACTGGCGATGAGCGGTAAGTTATTCGGGATACTTCCATCCCAATCCGCGTAGAAGTTGGTCACGCCGTCAATCAGTCCCCCCGGCTTGTTCAGGACGCCATCTGGCGTCAGCATGGAAAACGCGACGGTCGTTGACGGGAACGGGTTACCCAGAACGCCTATAAGGTTCAGACTGCCTTCGAGATGGTGCCCACCATGTTGATAGGTACCCAGCCAGATGTTCACAGAACCAACTCCGGCGTTTTCATAGCCGATTGAGATCGCATGGCCAAAGGCTGCACTCGGAAGTGCCAACGCGATCAACAACAAACCAACAGCTTTCATAAGCTGTCTCATGTCTCTAACCAACCTTTCTCGTTGGCGCAGGCGTTTGAGCCGAAACCCGGACCCATCCTGCAATTGGCAAGCCACTGCTATATAGCCGATTCAATGGGTGTTCTTGCAAAATCCCGCAATAGATTTTCCAGACATACTGCAAGCATTTTCAACAATCTGTCTGTCCCCTTACCTAAGGCTGCAGGAGCACAAGGGGCCACCGCATCGGCCCGCACGAGCCGCTACGAAAAGAGCCACGTCAACACCAGATGCGTCGGCCAGAAGACGACACTGGGCAGGGCGAGCATCAGGAAGACGAGGTACGCGGGCGGCGGAAGGCGGTGCTGCGGCTTGTTGCCGAGGCCGAAGGCCCAGTTGATATTATCGTCGGGCCGCGTGACGAAGTAGGTGATGAGCAGGACTCCCCAGGTCAGCAGCGTCTGCGCCAGCCACGCGCGCCGGTCATAGCCCAAGCGCGAGATCATCCAGACGAGGAGGAGCGGCATCACGACGTGGAAGAGCGACAGGGCGCGGATGGGGCGCGGATTCTTCGACTCGAACATGTAGTTGGTCAGGCCCAGGAGCTGGCGCCCGATGACAATCCGCCATGCGAAATCGACGATCCAGACGGTCTCCAGCAGCAGCACCCCGACCGCCATCATGCTGGCCAGCAGCGAGCTCTCGAGCCAGAGCGCCGCCACGGAGCTGAAAAGCGCGATGTCGGAAAACCAGAGGAAGTTCGCCCAGCCGTAGTGCCGCGCGTACACCGGCGCGAGGACGGCGGCGAACGCCGTGGCGAGCAGCTTGATCAACAGGGGAAGGTGGGGCTCCACCGGATCGGATCAATCCGCCTGCGCCGCCACGAGGCCGCGCACCGCCGGGTCTCCCCGTGTCCCCGCGCGCTACAGCCGGACCGGCTTGTAGGTGGGCGTGCGCCACTCCGGGTGACGGCTATCTAGGCCGCGCACGAGGCTCAGGTACGCTTTCGAGATCGCGGCGGTGATTGGCCCGACGGCTCCGGCGCCGACCGGGAAACGATCGACCGAGGTCACCGGGGTGATTTCGTACCCGCTTCCGCTCAGGAACAACTCGTCGGCGGTGTAGAGCTCGGTGCGATCGATCTCGCGCTCGTGGACCTGCATGCCGACGACATTGGGGCAGAGGTCTTCGATGAGCGTCGCGCGGGTGATCGACTCCAGGATATCGCTGCTCGTGGTCGGCGTGCACAGCCGGCCCTTGCGCACCATGAAGAGCGTGGCGCCGGTGCCCTCGGCCACACGGCCCCGGCCGTTGAGGAAGATCGGCTCGTCGTAGCCGTCCGCCTTGGCCTGCAGGCGGGCCAGCCGACCGTTCTGATAGTTGGCGCCACACTTGAGCCGGATCGGAATGGCGTTGTCCGACGTGCGCACCCACGACGACACGCAGGCGCTCACGCCCTTGCCCTCGACGACCCGCGCGCGGCGCCGCGGGTTGATGTACAGCCCGGTCGGCGTCGTGGCATCAAGCCCCGCCCCGCCGACATAGGCGACCAGGTGCATGTGGACGTCCTCGCGGACTTCGTTGCCGGCGAGGACCGCGCACACCGCCTCGAAGAGGTCGTCGTCCGTATACGGCACGCTGAAGCGCATCATCTTCATGGACTCGCGCAGCCGCGCGAAGTGGTCCGCCAGCCTGAAGCCGTAGACCTCGCCGTCGCGCTCGTTCCAGTACGCGCGAAGGCCCTCGAAGACATTGGTGGCATAGAAGACCGCGGCGCTATTCACGGGCAGCACGGCCTGCGCCTGCTCCACCAGCCTGCCGTTCATCCAGATCTTGAGCTCGGTCATGTCGGCTCCTCTTGGCATTGATGGTCCCTCGTCTTCATGCTGCGATCCTGCCCCGAGCACCGCGGGCCCGTCAAGGAGCGCGATCAGCGGAGCCGGGCGGGCTCAAGACCACGAGCCGCTCCGGCAGGATCGGCAGCGCCGTGACCGAGAGGCCAAGCGGCTTGACAGCATCGGCCACGGCATTGGCGATGGCGGCCGGCGCGCCAATGGTCCCGCCCTCGCCCATGCCCTTGGAGCCGCCGGGCGTCAGCGGCGAGAGCGTCTCGAGATGGCCGATGGTGAAAAACGGCAGTCGCTCCGCCACCGGGAGCGCGTACTCCATCAGGGTCCCCGTCAGAAGCTGCCCGCTCTCATCGTAAACCAGCCGCTCCGCCAGGGCCTCTCCAATCCCTTGCGCCACCGCCCCGTGGATTTGACCCTCGACGATCATCGGGTTGATCACCCGCCCGCAGTCCTCCACGACGACATAGTCGCGCACTGAAACATGCCCCGTCTCGGGGTCCACCGCCACGGAGGCCACGTGAACCGCGCCGGAGAAGGTCGGTCCCGGCGGGTCGAATATCTCGGTCACCTCGAGACTGGCCGGCCCGGCGGCGCCCGCGATCTCGGTGAGGTCCACGCCCCGGTCCGGCATGCCGCGCACGCTCACGCGACCCTCGCTGAGCTCGAGGTCGGTGGCGCTCGCCTCGAGCACTCCGGCCGCGAGATCCAGGAGCCGCTTCTTCAGCGTGACGGCCGCCGCGCCGGCGGCGCCCTGCAGGACCACGGCGCCCCGGCTGGCGAAGGTGCCGGTGCCCGGCGGCGCGGTCGCGGTATCGGGCTGGAGCACCCGCACGCGCTCGAGCGGCACGCCCAGCTGCTCGGCGATCAATTGCGCCGCCGCGGTCGCATGCCCCTGTCCCTGGGAGGAGAAGGACAGCAGGCACGTCACCCCGCCGTCGGCGGCCATCGTGACGGTCGCCGCCTCGGGACCCGGGATCTCCACCATCCCGCGCCGGCGATAGGTCTCGGCGCCGATGCCCGTGTACTCCGTATAGCAGGACAGGCCCACGCCGAGGAGGCGCCCTCGCGCGCGCGCCTCGTCCCGCTCGCGCTTGAGGCGCTCGTAGCCCGCCAGGGCGAGCGCCTGCTCGAGCGCCTTGGGATAATCGCCGCTATCGTAGACGAGGCCCGCGGCCGAGGTATAGGGATAGCCGTCGCGCGGAATCAGGTTTCGGCGGCGGATCTCCGCGGGATCGAGGCCCAGGCGCTCCGCCACCAGGTCGAGCGTCCGCTCCATCACGAACGCGCCCATGGTCATGCCGACGCCACGGTAGGCGCCAAGCGGCGGCTTATTGGTCGCGACGGCGACCAAGTCGAACGCGTAGGCGGGGATCCGGTAGGGACCCGGCAGGATCGCCGCCGTCCCCAGCGGCTCGAGCGCGGCCGTGAGCGGGTGGATGTGGTAGGCGCCGGCGTCGGAGTAGAGCCGCGCGCGCAGCGCGAGAATCTCTCCCGAGGCGTCGGCGGCTGCCTCGATCTCGACGCGCTCTTCGCGCGCGTGCGAGGCCGCCGCCAGGTTCTCGCTGCGAGTCTCCGCCCACTTGATGGGACGCCCCGTCGCTCGCGCGAGTGCCGTCACGGCGAGATCTTCGGGCATGACATGCATCTTCTGACCGAAGCCGCCGCCAGTCTCGGGCACGATCACGCGCACCCGGCCGTCGTCCAGACCGAAGGCCCGCCCGAGCGCGGCGCCGTATACCGCCGGCACCTGGGTGCCGCTCCATACCGTGAGGCCGCTGCCGTCCCACGCCGCAATGAGCCCGCGCGGCTCGAGCGGCGCCGCCGAGCAGCGCGCGTGGCTGAAGGTCTCCCTCACCACGACGGCGGCGCCCTTGAACGCCGCCTCCACCTCGCCGTGGCTCTGGCGCCGCTCGAAGAGCGTGTTGCTCGCCTGCCCCGCGTGGAGCCGCGGCGCCCCGGCCGCCATTGCCGCCCTCACCTCGGCCAGCGCGCGCAGCGGCTCGTACTCCACGGCAATGAGCTCGCGCGCGTCCACGGCCGCATAGGCGCTCTCGGCGGCGACCGCCGCCAGCGGCTCCCCAACGAACCGCACGCGCTCGCGCGCGAGCGCCGGCCAGGCGGTGGACGTGAAGCCGGCGCCCTCGAAGCGGGGTGACAGGGGCCGCACCGAGCTCGCGAGATCCCGGCCGGTGAGCACCCGATGGACGCCCGGGGCGCTCTTCGCCGCGGATGTGTCGAGGGCGCGAACCACCGCGTGAGCATGGGGGCTGCGAAGGAACGCGGCGTGGAGCAGCCCGTCGATCCGGATGTCGTCGAGGAACCGCCCCTGCCCCGAGACCAGGCGCGGGTCCTCCACGCGCCTTACCGAGGCGCCGATGTACCGCGTGGCGCCGCCCGGATGACCGCCGGGCTTCACACTCAGGGCTTGGCCACGCGCGGCAGCACCTCGCCGGCCAGCAGCTCGAGCTGCTCCGTGCCCCAGTTGAGCGGGTTGAGCACCACGTACTCGCAGCCGCCCAGGTTCGCGATCTTGGTGCGGATCTTTTCGGCCAGCTCGTCCGCCTCGCCCAGCAGGTAGAACTCCTTCCAGTACGCCAGGTCCATGCCCGAGTAGACCGCGAAGTGGCGGGCCGCGGACTCCGGCTTCTCGCCTTTCTTCAGCACCCAGACGAAGTTCGAGTACACCTTGCTCATGTCGCCGGGCTTGCGGTCCGACTCGACCATGAAGCGCTGGATCTTTTCCCAGTCGCCCTTGACCATGTCGGCGGTCGCGGAGGAATGCGGCACCCAGGTCTTGGCGTACTTCGCGATGCGCCGGAGCACGGGATCGATATTGGTCACCGTCTGGCCATACACCTTTTCGAAGGGCTGGCTGCCGCCGCCGATCCAGATGGGCGGATGCGGCTTCTGGGCGGGCTTCGGATCGATGGTGAGATTCTTGAACTGGTAGTACTTGCCCGAGTAGGAGACATTGTCCCCGGCCCAGAGGGCCGTGACGGCCTCGAGCATCTCGTCCATGCGGCGGCCGCGCTCCTTGTGCGGCACGCCCATCAGCGCAAACTCGTCTTCGTGCCAGCCAACGCCCACGCCCAGAATGCTCCGGCCGCCCGAGAGCACGTCCAGGGTCGCCCACTCCTTGGCGAAGTAGGCGGGATTGCGCAGCGGCAGCACCAGCACCATGGTGCCGAGCTTGATCGTGCGCGTCACCCCCGCGAGCGCCGACAGCAGCGCGACGGGCTCGAGCCAGGTGCAGGCATAGGCCGGCGCCGTCAGCAGCAAATGGTCGATCGACACGGCGCAGTCGAAGCCCAGATCCTCGGCGCGCCGGAGATAGGCGCCCATCTCGCCGAGCGGCGCGGTCTTTGGGCCCAGGGCGAAGCTGGGGAGGCGCAGCCCGAATTTCATCGGAGCCCGTCCTCTTTCTTGGCCTCGGCGACGGTGAGGCCGCCGACGCGCGGATGCGGGCGCCCGCCGTCGGTGACGACCAGCGCGACCAGGATCTCGTTGGCCTTAGGCGCGTCGACCATGCGCACCTCCATAGCGTCAAAGTGCGTGCGCACGAAGGCCGCGTCCTTGTGGTGGAGCGGCACGTCGATCGCGGTGCCGGGCCCGCCCAGCTTCTTGGCCGACGGGATGATGGCCTTGCCGCCCCCGACGGCATTGCGAAACGGCGTCCCGAGCGTCGGGTGCAGGATGGCCGCCGCGTGCTCGTATTCGCCGTCCAGCCCCACCACGGCGGCCTTGCCGTACGAATGGACCACAGCGCCCAGCGCGGCGACGGCGCGCCGGCCCAGCAGGTCACCCAGCTCCTCGCCGGTCTTGACCAGCTCCTGGAGGTCTTCGACGAAGCGGCCGGCGAAAGGGTTCTCGATCACGGCCACCGCCGCCACCTTGGTGATGGGCTTATCGGCCTTCTTGCCGCCGTCCTCCAGGATCTCTTCCTTGATCATGAGCAGCTTGCGGATTCGCATGGTCCTCCCCCCTCGCTATCTTTCCCCCTCAGCTTCTTCCCCCTCACCCTGACCCTCTCCCCCTTTGGGGGAGAGGGTTAGAGGGGTTTAGTCTGCGCGACCCTCACTCCTCCCTCTCCCCTCTGGGGAGAGGGTCAGGGTGAGGGGCCAGCCTAATGCCCTCCTCCTCCGGGGCCGTGCCCCTTGACGACTTCGGCGGCGCGTGCCGCCGGCGGCGTATTGCGACTCCTGCCGATCTTGATCTGCCCGTCGATAAGGATCATGGAGATCCCGCAGAGGTCGCCGGCCTTGAGCGCCTCGAGCGCGGTCTTGCCCACGGAGCCCGTGGGCGCGTCCACGAGACAGAGATCGGCCTCCTTGCCCACCTCGATCAGACCCACGGGCAGGTTGTAGACGCGCGCGGTATTGCCCGTGGCCATGCACACCGCCTCCTCCGGGCTCACGCCGCCGAGCGACGTCAGATGAGCAATGACGCGCAGAATTCCCAGCGGCACGACGCCGGTGCCCGACGGCGCGTCATTGCCGATGATGATGCGCGCCAGCGCCTTGGCGTCCCGCGCGCGCTGCAGCGTGTGGAGCGCGGTCCTGCCATTGCCGCAGTGGACGATCTCGAGCGCCATCTGCGTCGCCACCAGCGAGTCGATCTCCCGCTCGCTCATCGACGTGGTGCCGCCATTGATGTGGCCGACGACGTGGGGGTCGGCCTCGAGCACTACCTCGGCGCCGATGGGATTGGAGCCGGCGATGGAGGGCCCGCCCGTGTGGATGGTCACGGTCATCCCGTATTTCTTGGCCCACTTGACCATGGGCGCGGCGTCCTTGCCCGTCTTGACCGAGCCCAGGCCGATCTCGCCGACGAGCTTGACCCCCGCCTTGGCCATTTCGGCGAAGTCCTCCTCCACCATGCCCAGCTCGAGAATAGGCGCGCCGCCATGGACCTTGACGCCGGCGGGCCGGAGATTGGCATAGGCCTTCGCGGCGACAACCGCGAGCGCCTTGAGCCCCACGATGTCCTTGGGACGTCCCGGTAGATGGACCTCGCCGGCTGAGATCATGGTCGTGATCCCGCCGTTGAGCCCCGATTCGATGAAGTCCATCGTCCGCTGCCGCGGCGTGAAGTCGCCGAACACGGGATGGCAGTGCGAGTCGATGAGCCCGGGGATCACCGTCGTCCCCTTCGCGTCCACGACGGTGTCGGCCCCTCCGTCGAGGCCGCGGCCCACGGCCGCGATCCGGCCGTTCTCCGTCACGATGGAGTCGCCGTCCAGGAGCGGTCTGGCGATGTCACCGGAGACGATTTGCCCGATATTCGTGATCAAGGTCTTCATCTTTCCCCTCACCCTGACCCTCTCCCCCTCACCCTGCCCTCTCCCCCTGCGAGGGAGAGGATGAAGGTGAGGGGGAGAGGGAACGATTAGACTGTCAGGTACGCGCGGCGTACCGACTCGTCGGCGAGGAGCCGTCCCATGGGCCCCTCGAACCGGATCTGCCCCTTCTCGATGATGTATGCACGGTCGGCCATCCGCGCCGCGAACTTGAGATTCTGCTCGGACAAGAGAATCGTGAGCCCCTCGCGCTTCAGCGCCAGGATCTGCTCTCCCAGCGCCTTGACGACGACCGGCGCCAGGCCCTCCGAGGGCTCGTCCAGGAGGAGGAGCCGGGGATTGCCCATCAGCGTGCGGGCCACCGTAAGCATCTGCTGCTCGCCGCCCGAGAGGCTGCCCGCGCGCCGGCGGGCCATCTCGCCCAGCCTGGGGAAGAAATGGTAGACCCGATCCGTCGACCATTCGGTGCCGTGGCGATGGTCTCCTGCCTTTGCGCCCACGCGCAGGTTCTCCTCCACCGTGAGATCGCTGAAGATGCGCCGGTCCTCCGGCACCCAGCCGATCCCGAGCCGGCTGATCTCGTGGGTCGGCCGCCGGGTGATGTCCTGCCCGTCGAACCGCACGGCGCCGCCGGTGATCTCCACCAGGTTGACGACGGCCTTGAGCGTGGTGGACTTGCCGGCGCCATTGCGCCCAAGCAGCGACACCACCTCCCCCGCGCGCGCCTCCAGGCTCACGCCGTGGAGCACGGCGGACAGTCCGTAGCCCGCCCGCACGTCAACGAGGTCGAGCATCACGTGACTCATCGACGGCGCGCGCTCACTTAGGATAGATCCGCTCGAACACGGCCGGGGAGCCCTCGTCCAGCTTCATATGCGGTCGGATCCGGTGGGTCCAGGGATTGCGGTCACGGACCTTGTTCCAGGCCTCGCTCTCCGGGACCTTCGGGTTGTCGAACTCGTACACCGTGAGGTACTTGGGCTGGCCGTCGATGACGACGAAGCGTCGGGCCCGGATCACGCCCGGAACCGTGAGGTAATCCGGGATATACACCGTGTTGTACCAGACGTTGAATTCCTCTTCCATGTGCGCCGGAATGTCCATGCGCCCCATCTGGAGATAGCGCGGCATCTCCATCGTCAGCTCCGCGGGGTTCGTGCGCGCGGGATAGATCTGGCGATACGCATTGAGCAGGTAGTTGCGCCCCACGTGCCCGCCCGAGGCCTTGGCGCGCCAGGGCGTGGGCTTGTAGCGGACGGCGTCGAGGAAGGCGGAGGTGCGCAGCACGTTGTGGTCCTCGAGCTCGTACATCGCCAGATACTTGGGCCCCCCTTTGAGCGCGACGTACCGGCCCCCGCTGAGAAATCCGGGCACCTCGAGCAGGTGCTTGATGTGCTCCTCGTCGTACCAGCGGTTGAACTCGGCCTCGTACTCCGCATCCACGTCGGTCCACAGCATCAGCAGCCCCGTGCCGCGCGTCTTGGCCATCAGTCTTCTCCCAGATACACCCGTTGAACTTCGGGATCCGCGCGCACCTCCGCGGGCTTCCCCTCGGCAATGACGCGTCCCTGGTGAAGCACCATGATCCGGTCGGCCACCGAAAAGACCACATCCATGTCGTGCTCGGTAAAGAGCACCGTGAGGCCGCGGTCGCGGGCGATGCGCTCGGTGAGCGCCATGAGCGCGCCCCGCTCGGCGGGCGCCATGCCGGCCGTTGGCTCGTCGAGCAGCAGCACCTCGGGATCATTGGCCAGCGCCACGGCCAGCTCGAGCTTCTTGAGGTCGCCGTAGGCGAGCACCGCGGCGGGCCGCGCGCTCTGCTCTCCGAGCCCGACCTGGGCCAGCAGCCCTCGCGCGGGCTCGACCTCGAGCCGCGAGGCGCGCGCCAGCAGCGCGTAGGTCCGGCGCGCGTGGGACAACCGCGCCACCTGGACGTTCTCGAGCGCCGTCATCGAGGCGAACGTGGCCGTGATCTGGAACGTGCGGCTGATCCCGCGCCGCCAGATGGCCCACGGCGGCAGACCCGAGAGCCGTTCGCCCTTGAACAGTACCTGCCCGGCGTCGGCCTGGAGCTGACCCGTGAGCATATTGAAAAAGGTGGTCTTCCCCGCCCCGTTGGGGCCGATGAGGGCCCGGATCTCACCTCTGGGAAGGGCCAGGCTCACGCCGTCCACGGCGCGAACGCCGCCGAAGGACTTGGAGAGCCCGCGCGTCTCGAGCACCGAGGGGCCGCTCACGGCTTCCTCCAGCCGAGCACTCCGACGATGCCGCGCGGAAAGGTCGTCACGAGCACGATGAGGATCGCCCCCAGCACCACCTGCCAGTACTCCGTGTAGCGCGTGATCACGGAGTCGAGGAGCTTGTAGACTACCGCCCCGATGGCCGGCCCGGCGAAGGAGCCGACGCCGCCCAGCAGCACCATCACGAGCGGCTGAACGGACATCGGGGCATCCACGTAAACCGGGAAGACGCTGCCCTTGAGATAGACGAACACGGCCCCCGCCAGTCCCGCGAAGAACCCCGCCACCACGAAGGCCACCAGCTGATGCGCCCGGATATTGACGCCGACGGCCTCCGCCCGCCGGGCGTGATCGCGCGCCGCGCGCAGCGTGAGGCCGAAGGGCGAAGCGGCCACGACCTTGAGCAAGGCGATCCCCGCCGCCCCGGCGCCGAGGGCCCAATAGTAGTAGCGGGCCGGCGACCCGAGCCAGGGCGGCGGCCACACCCCCAGCAGTCCATTGTCTCCGCCGGTGACCTCGTACCACTGGTGCACGATGGCGAAGACGATCTGGGCAAAGGCCAGCGTCAGCATGGCGAAATAGATGCTCGTGAGCCTTACGCTGAAGAAGCCGAAGACAACGGCGATCGCTGCCGCCAGGAGCGGCGCGGCCAGGAAGGCCAGCGGCATCGGCAGGCCGGCGTTCTTCATCAGCAATGCGGCTCCGTACGCGCCCAACCCGAAATAGGCCGCGTGGCCGAAGGACACCATCCCCCCCGTGCCCATGAGCAGATGCAGGCTCGTGGCGAACAGCGCGAAGGCCAGCATCTCGACGAGCAGCCAGACGTAAAAGGTGGGCAGGAGGAGCGGCGCCACGACCAGCGCGGCCACCAATCCCACCAACCACGCGATCGGAAGCGGCGGGAGCGGGGCCTCGAGCCCGGCCGCGCCGCCCGCGGCGCGCGACTGGACGTCCGGCCGGCCCAGCAGTCCCCACGGCCGGATGATCAGCACCACGGCCATCACGATGAAGATCAGCACGATGGAGATGCGCGGCAGGATCAGGATGCCGAAGGCGCCCAGCACGCCGATCAGCAGCGAGGCGAGCAGGGCGCCCCATACCGAGCCCATGCCGCCGATGACGACCACGACGAATGCCTCCACGATCACGGTGGTGTCCATCACCGTGGTGATCGCCGTGCGCGGGACCTGCAGCGCGCCCGCCAGGCCGGCGAGGAACGAGCCCAGCACGAACACGCCGGTGAAGAGGCGCCGCTGGTCCACGCCCAGCGCGGCGACCATCTCGCGGTCCTGGGTCGCGGCGCGGATCAGGATGCCCCAGCGCGTCCGGTAGAACAGCCACCAGAGTCCCAGCGCCACCAGCGGGCCCATGGCGATCATGGCGAGATCGTAGGTGGGGAAGAGCTGGCCGGCGACGCGGATCGAGCCCGCGAGCCCTGGCGCCTCAGGCCCGGTCTTGTTGTCCGCGCCCCACACGAAGCGCACGGCGTCAGCCACGACCAGCACCAGGGCGAAGGTGAGCAGGAGCTGGTAGAGCTCGGGGGCCCGATAGACGCGGCGGAGCAGGGCGACCTCGACCAGGCCACCGAAAACCGCCACGAGCGCGGCCGCGAGCAGCACGGCGACGTAGAACCCCGCGGCCCCCAGCGGCAGGGCGCTCACCAGCGAGTACGTGAGATACGCCGCCAGCATGTAGAGGGAACCGTGGGCAAAATTCACGATGCGGGTGACGCCGAAGATCAGGGTGAGGCCGGACGCGATGAGAAACAGCACCATCGCATTGGCGAGCCCGCTGAGCAGCTGGATGAAGAGGAAGGACATAGACGCGACCCCTCACCCCAGCTCTCTCCCCGGGGGGGCGAGGGAGTTCGATCCCTTCTCCCTTTCAGGGAGAGGGCCAGGGTGAGGGTCCCGTTTTAGTTGGCCGGGCGGAGCTTTTTCACTTCGTCATCGGACGGCAGCACCTTCTCGCCCGGAATGTATTCGTGATTCACCATGATCCCGACGCCACGCTTGGCGTCAACCTTCGTCGTGCCCACCCAGGCGCCCAGGGTGGACTGCCCATCCGAGGCCCGGTAGGTGACGGGCCCGACGGGCGTCTCCACCTTGAGGCCCTTGAAGGCCGCGACGATCTTGCCCGTCTCGGTCCCGCCGGCCTTCTTGAGGGCCTCGGCGACGGAGAGGTAGGTGATGTAGCCGATCAGCGAGCCGAGCACCGGGGTCTTGTCGGTGCGCTTGGTGTATCGGGCGACCCAGTCCTTGTGAGCCGGCAGGTTGATGTCGTACCAGGGATAGCCGGTGACCAGCATGCCCTCCGGCGCCTCGAGCTTGAGCGGATCAATGTACTCGGGCTCGCCGAGCAGAATGCCGACGACGAAGATCTTCTGGAAGAGGCCCCGCTTCTGCGCCTCACGGACGAAGGCGAGCCAGTCGCTGCCGAAGAGCGAGACGTACAGCGCGTCGGGATTCTGGTTGAGGATGGCTGTGACCATCGGGCCGGGCTCGATCTTGCCCAAGGTCGGCCACTGCTCTCCCACCACCTGCGTCTCGGGCTTGAGCTCCTTCAGCCGGTCCCGGAAGGTCTCCCACGCGCGCTTGCCGTATTCGTAATTGGGGCCGATCACCGCCCACTTGACGTACTTCATCTTCCCCGCCTTCTCGGCCAGCATGCGCCCCTGCTCGTACGTGTTGGGCCGAAGCCGTACGGCATGATCGTGGCCCTTCGCCCACGTGATGGCCTCGGTCAGTGCCTCGGCCACGACGACCATGGTCTTGTTCTGCTTGGCCCAGTCCGACACGGCCAGGCCCACATTGGACAGGAAGGTGCCGGCGATGAGCGCTACCTTCTCGGACTCCACCAGCTCCTGGGCATGCTTGACGGCTTCGGCAGGCTGGCCCTTGTCGTCGCGGAAGATCACCTCGAGCTTGCGCCCCAGCACCCCGCCCTTGGCATTGAGCTCCTCCACGGCCATCTCGACGCCCGCCCGATAGGGGCCGGTGAACGGCGCGCCGATGCCGCTGTAGGAGTTGATGTCGCCGATCTTGATCGGCGTCTGTGCCGCGGCCGGGCCCGTGCAGAGCAGGGCCAGTGCCGCCGTCATACCGCTCAGAAGTCGTCGTGAACGCATCGCAGCCTCCCCGTGGTGTGTGGTGCGCTTGAGTAAAGCAAACTGCCGCGCAGTGTCAAGCCGACCCCCTAATCGTCCAAGAGCGCCACGACCCGTGCCGGCGCCGACTCGGTCCTCCACTTGGCGGGAAGCGCGATCACTTTCGCCTTTGGCGGCAGCTGGTCCAGGTTGATCAGGTTCTCGATCTGAAACACGATCCTCGGCAGCAGGGTGCGATGCACCCGCATCCCGCCCGTGAGGATCTCCTCGGCGCGGCCGTAGTCGCTGCCCTTTTCCTCTTGCGCGAAATCGAACCCGATGACGCGCGGCTGCTTCGTCAGCAGCCACTCCGCGGCGCCCTTGCTGAGATACGGGGACTCGTCCCACCACTTGGGATCCATCGTGGTGTGGCCCTTGGGCCAGTCGGTGCGGAGAAAGAGGATCGAATCGGGCTCGATCCTGACACCGTGCTCAAGCAGGGCGCGCTCGGCGCGCTCCATGTCCTCGGCGGTGATCGGGGTCTTCGGCTTCGCCGCAAAGGTCAGATCGAGAACGATGGCGTCGCCGATCATGGCCTCGAGCGGAAGGTCGACGACGCCGGGTTTATCGCGAAAGAAGTGGAACGGCGAGTCGATGTGGGTGCCGGCGTGGACCGTCATCTCGACCATATTCGAGACGAACCCTTTCTCTTCCCAGGTCACGATTGGCTTGAGCTTGAAATAGTACTCGTCCTTCGCGAATGGCGCAGAGTCACACTCCTCCACGGTCATGCTGAGATCGACGAGTCGCATGCAGCCTCCCTGCCGGCCGGCGCCGGCGCGATGGTCAGGTGTCGGTGCGCTCCGCGGTCACCAATACCACGATCGACCCACGCGAGGCCAGTCGAGGCCCCCTGGGGATGGGGCGGAGGCTCCCGGGAACCCGGGCCGTCCGCCAATGGTTTGAAGCGTCAAGGCCATCCCCGATCCAGAGCATCCATCAAGGAGGAGGCATGGGCAATCCACTGAGCCGCAGAGAGGTTCTCAAATTCGGCGCCTACACCGCGGTAGGCGGCGTGCTCACGCCAGGCATCTCGCTGGCCCAGGCCATCGTCACCGAGACCAAGGGGATCATGGCCCGTGACATCCAGCTCAATGTCGGCGGCACCATGATCCCGGCCTACGAGGCGCGGCCCGAGGCGCAGGGACGCTATCCGGTCATTGTGACGATCTCGGGCTTCACGGGCAATAGCGAGCAGCACAAGGACGTCGTCCGCCGCTTCGCCCATGCGGGCTTCTACGCCATCGCGCCCGAGCTCTACTTCCGCGAGGGCGGCATGCAGGGCAAAGACTTCGCGGAGATGGCGAAGATCTCCTCCCAGGTCACCCGCGCCCAGTATCTTGGCGATATCGGCGCGGCCGCCGATTACGCGAAGCGGCAGAGCTGGGCCCGAGCCGACCGCGTGGGGGCCACGGGATTTTGTGGGGGTGGCGCCCTCGCCCTGCACTTCTCGGCTGAGTATCCCGGGGTGGCCGCGGCGGTGCCGTGGTATGGCCAACTCAAGCACACCTTCAAGGACAAGCCCGGGGTGGATGCCTTCGCGCTCATCGACCGGCTCAAGATGCCGGTCCTCGGTCTCTATGGCGAAGCCGATACGGGCATCGCCCCCGATGACGTCCGCCGCTTCGAGGCCGAGCTTAAGAAGAAGAATCCGAGTGTCGAGTTTGTGCTCTATCCTGGCGCCCCGCACGCCTTTTTCTCCGACGACCGGCCGCAGGTCTATAAAAAGGAAGCGGCTGAGGACGGCTGGAAGCGCTGCCTGGCCTTCTTCGACAAGTACCTGAAAGCCTGAGTCCGCCGGTCGGCGTGACCCGAGGCCCTCCCCGGGTCACGCCCGCGCCCCTTGACACGGGGGAACCTCGGCCCTAGGTTTGGGCTTAGGCGAGGTTCCCATCCGTTCTCATAGCCATCGTCCAGTGAGCCACCTTCTCACCCCCCCCCGCAGCCAGTCCGTCCGGCAGCCGTGTTGAACGACTCCGCTCCAGCCTGGCGCCGCTACGGCTTCGCCGTGCTCACGGCGGCGCTCGCGTGCGCATTCACGCTCGCCGCGCCTCCCCTCCATAAGCTGCCGACGGCCCTGTTCTTCGCCGCCGTCACGCTGACTTCGTTCTTCGGCGGCCTCGGCCCCGGCCTGGTGGCCACCGCGCTCAGCACTCTCGCCATCGACTACTACTTCATCCCTCCGGTCCAAAATCTCGCGCAAGGGCTGGAGGAAACCGTCCGGGTGGCCTCCTTCGCGCTCTCGGCCGCCCTCATCAACTCTCTGCACGAGCGGCGGCGCCGCGCGGAAGCGCGAGAGCGGACAATTCTGGAAACCACGGTCGACTGCATCATCACGATCGACCACGAGGGCAAGGTCTTGGACTTCAACCCGGCGGCCGAGCGCCTGTTCGGGTACCGGCGCGCTGACGCGATCGGGCGCGAGATCGCCGACCTGATCGTGCCGCCGGCCGGGCGGGAGCGCTACCGCCGCGCCCTCTCGCAGCTCGTGACAGGTGGGCATAGCGAGCTGGCAGGCCGGCGCGTGGAAGTCACGGCCATGCGGGCGGACGGCAGGGAGTTCCCCGTGGAGCTGGCCGTGGCGCGCGTGCCACTGGAGGGGCCGCCCATCATCCGCGGGTTCGTCCGGGACATCACGGAGCGGCGCCGGACCGAGGATGCGGAGCGGCGCAGCGAAGCGCTGCGCTCGGTCACCCGCCTGGCCAATGCGGCGGCCCATGAGATCAACAACCCGCTGGCCGTGATCATGGTGGACCTGGACCTGCTCAGTCACCAAGTCTCCTCGAATCCGCTGGCCCTGGGCCGCATCGAGCGGGCCCGGGAAGCGGTAAAGCGGGTCGAGGAGATCGTCAGCCGCATGACCCGCATCACGCGCCTCGAGGTCATGTCCCAGCCGGCGGACCTGCCCGAGATCCTCGATCTCTTCAAGTCCACGCCCGAATCCCAGCCCGGCCGCGACAAGCCCGCCTCCGACCGCTGAGATGGCGGGCGCCCGGGTACGGGTCGGCGTCCTGCTGCCGAGCCTGCGCGGAAGCTGACGCCGATTCGGTGTATGCTGAGCCGGCTCACGATCCCCAATCGGATGGAGGGCTCGATGACGACGACGCAGGCGACGGCGGCGCGCCGGGTTTCATACCAGATGGACACGCTGTGGGACTTCGACTACGAGCCCACCCACGACGAGCTGACCTCGCTCTACGAGACCGCGAAAAAGAACCAGTGGAATGCGACCACGGCCATCGACTGGACTCGCCCGGTCGGCAAGGAAGGCCCCGTCCTCAACATCCAGGCGGCCTTTCAGGGCACCGATTTCTACGAGCGGCTCACCGAAGCCGAGCGGCAGGTGGTGGAGGTCAAGATCTCGTCGTGGCGCCTGTCCCAGTTTCTCCACGGCGAGCAGGGCGCGCTGCTGGTCGCCAGCCAGCTCGTCAATCCCGTCCCCGAGCTGGATTGCAAGCTCTACGCCTCGACGCAGGTGGTGGACGAGGGGCGCCACGTGGAAGTCTTCGAGCGCTATGTCAAAAAGCTCCACAAGATCTACCCAGTCGACCCGCTGCTCAAAGGGCTGATCGACCGGATCCTCGCCTCGCAGCTCTGGGAGCTCAAGCTGCTCGGCATGCAGATGCTCATCGAGGGGCTGGCCATCGCCGCCTTCAACCTCATGCGCCGGCAGACCGGCGACCCCACCCTCGCCAGCGTGCTCGACTATGTGCTCCAGGACGAGGGCCGGCATGTGAACTTCGGCTACTTCGCCCTCAAGCGCGCGATCCCAGCCATGGCGCCGGGCCGGCGCGAGCTCCTCGAGGACTTCGCCTTCGAGGCCTGCGACGCCATGTACGGCCGCGATGAGCGCACGGGATTTCAGTCCGTCAAGATCGTCTGGGGCGAGATGGGCTGGGACCCGGAGCAGACTTGGCGCGACGTCGTCTTGAACGCGCCCACCATGAAGGCCTTCAACCGGTTCCTGTTCACCGAGGTGCTGATCCCGCGGCTGGGACGGCTCGGGCTCATGACCGAGCGCGTCGCCCCGGGCTATCGCCGTATCGGCCTGCTCGACTGAGCCGGCGCCCCCCTCTTGACAGCAAAGCGGTTTGCCGCGAGAGTGTCGCAACTCCTCTAGCAGAGGAGCCGCCGCACCGTCTCAGGGTCTTCCAGAGGAGGGCCATCGATGAGGAGCAGCCACCGTCAGACCGCTCTCACCCGGCGTGACATGCTGAAGGCGGGGGGCGGGGCCCTGGCCGCGGTGGCCATCAGCCCCCAGCTCGGGCTGCGCGGCGCTCACGCCCAGGCTCCGAAGCGAGGTGGAACGCTGAGCCTGAGACTCTGGGATCCGCCGCACTGGGATCCGTACTTGACGGTCTCGTACAAAACCCATATCGCTTACTCCTTCACCCACAGCCGCCTCCTCAAGCACAAGGCCGGGCCGGCCGTCCAGCCGGGCACCTTCCCCATCGAGGGCGATCTGGCCGAGTCCTGGAGCCAGCCGAACGAGACGACATACCTGTTCAAGCTGAGGAAGGGGATCCGATGGCAGAGCAAGCCGCCGGTGAACGGCCGCGAGCTGACCGCCGAGGATGTCGTCTACAGCGTCGAGCGGTTCCGGACGGTCAAAGGCAATGCCAACGCTTACATGCTGTCATCCCTCGACAAGGTCGAGGCGCCCGACAAGCACACCGTCAGGCTCACGCTCAAGGAGCCCTATGTCTGGTTCCTCGACATGCTCGCCAACTCCCATGCCGTCGCGATCATCGCGAAGGAGTGCGTCGAGAAGTTCGGTGACCTGAAGAAACCGGAGGCGACGGTGGGCACCGGGCCGTGGATGCTCGACAGCTACCGTCCGAACGTGGGATATACGTACGTCCGGAACCCGGGCTACTTTCAGCCGGGCCTCCCCTACCTGGATCGCGTCGAGGTCGCGGTGGACGAGGACAATGCCTCGCGCATGGCGGCCTTCCTCGCGGGCAAGTACGACCTGGGGTGGGAGTACCAGGGCGTGATCAACCGCACGGACTGGCTCGGGCTCAAGGACACGCTCAAGCAAAGGCGCCCGCGGCTCCAGACGGCCGAGTACCCGAATGCCGTGATGAACCACATCTACATGCGGACCGACAAGGCTCCGTTCAGCGATGTGCGCGTGCGCCGGGCCATGTCGCTCGCCATCAACCGTCAGGAGATCATCGATGCCGTCTACGAAGGGGCGGCGGCGATGAATCCGCCGGTGCCGGCGGCGCTCAAGGACTGGTCGGTGCCCTTTGCTCAGCTGGGCGAGGGCGCCCAGTACTACAAGCACGATCCCGCCCGGGCGCGCAAGCTCCTGGCCGAGGCGGGCCATCCCAACGGCTTTCAGGCCACCATGGACTTCACCACCTATGGCTCCCAGATCCTCATCGACATTAGCCAGCTCGTGCTCAAGCACCTGAAGGACGTCGGCATCGACGTCAAGCTCAATACCAAGGAGTACGGCGCGTATATCGCCACCACCTTCTACGGCAAGTACGACTCCATGGCCTTCGGTCCGCAGACGGGCTTTCAGGAGCCCGACAATTTCCTCTACGGCCAGTACCATCCCGGGGAGATCAAGAACCAGAGCCACATCAATGATCCCGTCGTGGCCGACATGCTGGTCCGCCAGCGCCGCACCCACGATGTGGCCAAGCGGCGCGAAGTGATTTACGAGATCCAGCGCTATCTGGCCAAGCAGCAGTACTACGTCCAGATGCCATCGGCGATCCAGATCGCGGTCTGGGACGCGGCGGTGAAAAATTACGCGCCCAATGTCAGCTATGACTACGGCGGGCGGCTCCTGGCCGCCTGGCTCGACCGCTAGCCGCCGGCAAGGAGGCCCGCTATGGACCACTCCGCACCGTCTCTGACCCGCCGTGACGTGCTCAAGCTGGGCGGCGCGGCGCTGGCCGCCAGCACCGCCGGCGCCGGCCTGCTCGCCTCGCGGCCCGCGGAAGCCCAGACGCCGAAGCGCGGCGGCACCTTCCGCCTCCGCATGCCGGTCAGCCCGGTCCACTTCGATCCACAGCAGACCGTGGCCTTCTCCACCATGGTGCCGCTATCCTTCACCCATAGCCGGCTCGTGAAGGTCAAGGCCGGCTCATCGGTGAAGCCCGGGACCACTCCACTCGAGCCCGATCTCGCCGAAAGCTGGACCCAGCCCAATGACACCACCTATGTCTTCAAGCTCCGCCGCGGCGCGCGGTGGCATCCCAAGCCTCCCGTGAACGGGCGCGAGGTGACGGCCGAAGACGTCAAGTACACCTACGAGCGATTCCTCACCGTGCCCGGCAATCCCAATCGCGGGCTGCTCGAGCAAGTGGACAAGATCGAGGCCGTCGACAAGCACACCGTCAAGTTCACGCTCAAGGAACCCTTCGCCTGGTTCCTCGACGCCCTGGCCTCCACCTCGACCTGGATCATCGCCAAGGAGGCCGTGGAGCAATACGGGGACCTCAAGCGGCCCGAGGCCTGCATCGGGACCGGACCCTGGATGCTCGAGCGCTACGAGCCCAATGTGCGATTCACCTGGGTGCGGAACCCCAATTACTTCCTCCCGGGGCTGCCCTACGCCGACGGCGTGGACATGGCGCTCGAGACGGATCCCGCCACGGCGCTGGCCGTGTGGCTGTCCGGCCGCTACGACTTCGCCCCCGAGTACGGCATGGTCGTGCGTCGGAGCGATCTGGACGCGGTGAAGCCCCGCAAGCCGGGGCTGCAGATGCAGGACTACATCGTGGTGTTCGGGGGCATCAGCTGGGTGAAGCTCGACCAGGAGCCGTTCAAGGATCTCCGGGTGCGTCGGGCCTTGGCCATGGCCACCAACTGGAAGGAAGTGCTCGAGACCAATGCCTGGTCTCAGGGACATGGGGCGCCCAACCCCGCCGTTCCCGCCGCCTTCAGAGACTGGTCCATTCCCATCGATCAGCTTCCGCCGGAAGGACGCCGACTCTACGACTACGACCCAGGCGAGGCCAAGCGGCTCCTGACCGAGGCCGGCTATCCGAACGGCTTCAAGACCACGCATGAGACGACGGGGGGCTATGGCCCCGACTGGATGGACGCGGTGCAGGTGACCTTGGCAGGCTGGAAGAAGGCCGGGATCGAGGCCGAGCTCAAGATGAAAGAGTATGGGGCGTTCGTGTCGAGCACGATCTTCGGCAAGTTCGACAAGACGGCCGGCGGGCTCTTCGGCCTCTGGGCGGACCCCGACAGCTATCTCTACCGCTACTTCGTGCCCGGTCAGCCCCTCAATGCCTCCGGCGTGAATGATCCCAAGCTCACCGAGATGATCCGGCTCCAGCGCCGAACGTTCAGCGCGGCCAAGCGCCGCGAGATCGTCTACGACATCCAGCGCTACGTCGCCCAGCACGTGTACGGGCTCTACGGCCCATCGGTGAGCGCCGTGGCGGCCTGGGAGCCCTACGTCAAGAACTTTGGCCCCAATATCGGGCACGACTACGGCGGGCGCCTCATGGTGGCCTGGCTCGACCGCTGACGCCGTGCTGAGGCGCTATCTCCTCAAGCGCCTCGTCGTCGCGATTCCGTCGCTCCTGATCGCGTCGCTGATCGTCTTCACGCTGCCGCGTCTCCTCCCCGGCGACGCCGTCCAGCTCATGCTGGAGGAGAAGGCCTACGCCAGGGACCTCGACGAGCTGCGGCACAAGCTGGGGCTGGACCGGCCGATGTACGTCCAGTATTTCGCGTGGCTCGGCCAGGTTGTCCGCGGGGACCTCGGCGAGTCGCTCTGGACGCGGCGCACGGTCGCCGAGGAGCTGACGGCGCGCCTCCCGGTCACGCTCCTTCTGGGCGGCATGGCCGCCGCCTTCGCCGTCATCATCGGCATTCCCATCGGCGTGCTGTCGGCGGCGCGCGCCGACACCCTGCGCGACTACGTGGCGCGGAGCGGGGCCATCCTCGGGCTCTCGGTGCCGGGATTCTGGCTCGCGACCCTGGTCATCATCCTGCCCGCGCTGTGGTGGGGATGGACGCCGCATCTCGGCTTCACCGAGTTCCGCAAGGATCCGGCCGCCCATGTCCTGCAGTTCATTCTGCCGTCCCTCATCCTGGGCATCGCCTCGGGCGCGAGCATCATGCGGCTCACGCGCACCATGCTGCTCGAAGTGCTGCGCCAGGATTACGTGCGCACCGCGTGGGCCAAGGGCTTGCGCGAGCGGGCCGTGGTGCTCAAGCACAGCCTCAAGAACGCCGTCATTCCCGTGGTCACGGTGTTCGGCATCCAGTTCGCCCAGATCTTCAGCGCGACGGTGATCATCGAGTCCATCTTCCAGCTGCCCGGAATGGGCCGCTTCCTTTTCGACGCCATCCTCCAGCGTGACTACCCGGTGATCCAGGGCATCAACCTCTTGGTGGTCTCTATCATCGTGCTGCTCAACCTCCTCGTGGATCTCACCTACGCGGCGCTGGACCCGAGGATTCGATACTCCTGATGGCCGACTATGCCGAAGCCGTGCTGCCCGCCGCCGAGATCCGCCGCCCGCGAGCGCCCCGGCTCGCCGTCCGCGCGGTGTGGCTCTTCTGCCGCCGGAAGCCGCTCGGCGCCCTGGGGGGCGCGATCGTCGCCGTGATGCTCGTGATGGCGCTGGGCGCGCCCTGGATCGCCCGCTACGAGTACGACGCCTCCATCCCCGGCGCCCGCATGAAAGCCCCGAGCGCCCAGTTCTGGATGGGGACCGACAATCTGGCCCGCGACGTCTGGAGCCGCGTCGTCTACGGCGCGCGCGTCTCGGTCACCGTGGGCTTCATCACCATCGCGCTGGCGACCCTGGTCGCCGCCCTCGTCGGGGTCTCGAGCGCCTATCTGGGCGGCGTGTACGACATGGCGGTCCAGCGCGTGGTGGACGCCTGGATGTCGTTCCCGTACCTGATGATCATCCTGTCGCTGATGGCGGTGCTCGGGCCCGGCGTGCTGAACCTGATCCTGTCGCTCTCCATCCTGGTGGCCGCGCAGTTCGCGCGGGTCATCCGCGGCGCCACGCTCTCGGTCATGCAGAATCCGTATATCGAGTCGGCGCGCGCCCTGGGCGGCGGACATCTGCGGATCATCGTCCGCTACGTTCTGCCCAATGTCACGGCGACCATCCTCATCCTGGCCACCATCGGGCTCGGCGGCGTGATCCTGGCCGAATCCTCATTGTCCTTCCTGGGATTGGGCGTGCCGCCGCCCCAGCCATCCTGGGGCGCCATGCTGGCGGGCTCGGGGCGTTCCTACATGCAGCGCGCGCCCTGGATGGCCTTCTGGCCGGGCGTGGCCATCTCACTGGCCGTGTTCGGCTTCAATATGCTGGGCGACGCGCTCCGCGACGTCTTGGATCCCCGTCTGCGCGGGACATCTGGTAGGTTAGCGGGATGAAAATCCTAGGCGTGATCCCGGCCCGGCTGCAGTCGACGCGGCTACCGCGCAAGGTCCTGAGGGAAATCGCGGGGCTCCCCATGGTCGTCCACGTCTTCGTGCGCGCCAGCCGCTGTCCCCTGCTCTCCGACGTGCTGGTGGCGACGGACAGCGATGAGGTCATCGAAGTGTGCCACGCCCACCATGTCCCCGCGGTGATGACCTCGGCCACCCACTCCTCGGGAACGGATCGCCTGTGGGAAGTCTCGCGCGCCCGCGCCGCCGACGTGTACGTGAACATCCAGGGCGACGAGCCCTTGGTCAGCCCCAAGCATATCGAGACCATGGTGCGGCCCTTCCTCCGCGAGCCCGAGGTGCAGGTCACGACGCTCAAGATCCGGGCCACGCCCGAGGAAGTGGCCAGCCGGACGGCCAACAAGGTCGTGACCAATGTGCACGGCGACGCCCTCTACTTCTCGCGCTTGCCCATTCCCTTCGATCGCGACGAGAAGGGCGGCGTCGTGTACTGGAAGCACATCGGGCTGTACGCCTACCGGCGCGCGGTGCTCGAGGCCTTCCACTCGCTGCCGTCCTCCGCTCTCGAGCGCGCCGAGCAGCTGGAGCAGCTCCGGCTTCTCGAAGCGGGCATTCCCATCCGCGTCGTGGAGACGACCGAACCGACCATCGGGGTGGACACCGAGGAGGATCTCCGGGCCGTCGAGGCCCTCCTGGCAGCCCGCGGCCGGTGAGCAACCGCTGGGCGGTCCTCGCTCTGATCATGCTCGCCCAGACCATGGCCAATGTCGGCCCGCTCGGCCTTCCCGCCATCGCTCCGCTGATCCGTGACGACCTAGCCCTCTCCGTGGCGCAGGCCGGCTCCTTTCTGTCGGCCTACTACGTGGGCGCGTCGCTGATGTCCCTCCCCGCCGGCTGGATGGGCGATCGCTGGGGTGTGATGGGAACCATGGTCGCGGGCCAGTCCGTGATCGCGCTCGGGCTGCTCGCCTCCGCCGGCTCGCCGACCTTCACGCTCCTGATCCTGATCCTGGTCGTGGCGGGGGGAGGCTACGGCATGCTCAATCCCACCTCGGCCAAGGCCGTGATGGCCTGGTTCCCGCGCCGCCAGCGCGCCACGGTGGTCGGACTCAAACAGGTGGGGCTGCCGCTGGGCGGAGCCGCCGGCGCGCTGCTGATGCCGCTGGTCGGGGTGTCCCTTGGCTGGCGGGCCGCCGTCGCCATCTCGGCGTCGATGATCGCGCTGCTGGCTCTGTGCACCTGGCTGCTCTATCGCGACCCGCCCCGGAGCCTCCTCGAAGGCACGGTGCAGACTTCGGGCGCCCTCCGCGAAGTGCTAGGAAACCGCGATCTCTGGCTCATCTCGCTCGCGACGCTCATTTTCGCTGGCGTCCAGACAGCCTTTCTCTCCTTCCTAGTGCTCTACCTCCGCGATGGGCTGGGCGTGCCGCTGCTGGGGGCGGGCCGGTACCTGGTGGGAGCGCAGGTGCTGGGAATGGCGGGACGCGTGGTCTTCGGCCTGCTCTCAGACCGCGCCTTCGGAGGCCGGCGGCGCATCGTGCTCATCCTGGCGGCGCTGGGCTCGGGCGGCTGCGCGCTGCTGATGGGAGCCACGGGACCCGGCATCAGCCCCTGGCTGCTTGCTCCGCTCACCTTCGCCTTTGGATTCTTCGGCGTGGGCTGGAACGGTGTTCAGCACACCCTGATGGCCGAACTGGTGGGCCCGCGGGCGGCCGGTACCGCGGTGGGGCTGGGCCTGGCTGTCTCCTCGGCCGGCGTCACCCTGTCCGGGCCGCTCTTCGGCATGGCAGTGGAGCACACGGGCGGCTATGCCGTGCCCTGGTTCGGGCTTGCCGGCGCCATGGTAGCCGCCATCGTCCTGCTTACCTCCGTCCGCGAGGGGAGAATAGCCGTCGCATGAGGGACAAGAGCTCCTACGGCTGGGTGGTGCTGGCGGCGGCCTTCATCGTCATCACGATGTCGATCGGTACCCTGTTCACCCTCGGCGTCTTCCTCAAGCCCATCGAGGACGGCATGGGCTGGAGCCGATCGAGCATCGGCGCCATTGGATTGCTGAACTGGATCGTGATGGGCGTGGGCGGGATCGTGGCGGGCTATGTCTCCGACCGCTTCGGCACCCGCGGCGTGGTGCTGGTGGGAGGCGCCCTGCTCGGCTTGGGTCTTGTGCTCTCCGGCCATGTGCGAGAGGTCTGGCAGCTCTATCTGACCTTCGGCGTGCTGGTGGGGGCCGGCGTGAGCGCCTTCTATGTGCCGCTCACCGTGCTGGCCATCAAGTGGTTCGACACGCGGCGGGGAATGGCGGCGGCCATCGTGTCGGCCGGCAATGGCTTCGGCATCCTCGTCCTGTCGCCGCTGTCGCGCTGGCTCATCAACCAGTTCGACTGGCGGATGGCTTTCGTGGTCCTGGGCGACCTGGCCTGGCTGACCGTCATCCCGCTGGCTCTGCTCTTGAGAAATCCGGACAAAGCCCCCGTCTTGGCCTCCGCCACGCCACGAGGCGAGGCCCGAAGCGCCGCCGGCCAGGCCCTGCGCGCCTGGCCCTTCTGGGGAATCGCGCTCACCCACTTCTCCTGCTGCGCGGCCCACTCGGGTCCGCTCTTCCATCTGGTCACCCACGCCATGGATCAAGGCGTTGCGAGGATGACGGCCGCGGGCATCCTGGGCGCTTCGGGGTTGACGTCGATTTTCGGCCGGATCGGCACGGGGATAGTGGCCGACCGCGTGGGCGCCAAACGCACCCTGCTCACCGCCCTGGCGCTTCAGGCGGGGCTGATCGTCGGCTATCTCTTCGTGTCGAGCGTGGGGGCGCTCTACGCCGTTTCCCTGGTCTTTGGCATCGCCTACGGCGGGGCGATGCCGCTCTACGCTCTGATCACCCGCGAGTACTTCGGCGAGAAGGTGATGGGCACCGCGTACGGGGCCGTGTTCTTCATCTCATGCCTCGGGATGGGGCTCGGCTCCTATGCCGGCGGGGTCATTCATGACGCGCTGGGCTCCTATCGCTGGCTCTTCCTGGGATCGTTCGCCGTCGGCACCGTGGCCGTCTTCGTGGGGCTCAGCCTGAGGCCGCCCAGGGTGGCTTCCCGCCTCCACGCCTGAGAAAGGCGCGGTCCCGCTTGTCGCTGACAGTCCGGTTGACAGCGGAGGGGTTCTTTGTTAAGAATCGGCCACGCTTTACGCCCAAATCCTCACCATTCGAACACCCTGTGACGGCTCTCACGAGGATTCGCCCTCGCGATCGGGGGATGGCCCCCGAGGGGCGGGCTCCGTCTAGCTAGCTGCTCAACGGAACAGACCCATACCAACAGCAGTTTACCGGTCAAGGAGGACCCAAGAAATGGACAGCTCGGAAGACAAGGACCTGACTGGCTCGCAGCAGGGTGTCGATCGCCGCGCTTTCCTCAAGACCGCGGGGACCGCGGCCGCACTGGCCGGCGGCCTCGAGGGCATCCTGGCCGCCCGCCGCACCCCGGCCTATGCCCAGGGCGTCACGCTCAACATGGTACGGTGGGCGGACTTCGTGCCGGCTTCCGACAAACTCCTCCGCGACGAAATTCTGCCGAAGGCCGAGAAGGCGCTGAAGGCAACGATCAAGCTGGAGACGATCAATGCCAACGACATCCAGCCCCGGATCACCGCCGCCATCGAGGGCGGCGGCGGCCCGGACATCATCATGACCCAGCACAACTGGCAGCACCTGTACGAGAAGGGTGTGGTGGACGTCACCGATGTGGCCGAGAAGATCGGCAAGGCGCAGGGCGGGTTCTACAAGCAGTCGCGTGATGTCGCCACCTCGAGGGGCAAGTTCGTCGCAGTCCCCTGGTCCGTTGTCGGCCTCATGATCGCCTACCGCAAAGCCTGGTTCGCCGAGGAAGGCGCGATGAAGTTCCCGACGACCTGGGAGGAGTACCGCGCGGTGGGAAAAAAGCTGAAGGCCAAGAATCGGCCCATCGGACAGACGATGGGCCATACCTTCGGCGACGCGCCGGCGTTCGCGTACCCCTACCTCTGGTCGTGGGGGGGCGCCGAGGTCGACACCAAGGGCAAAGTCGTCCTGAACTCCAAAGAGACGGTCGAATCGGTGAAGTTCATGACCGACTTCTGGAAGGACGCGCACGACGAAGGCGGGCTCGCGTGGGACGACGCCAGCAATAACCGGGCGTTCCTGTCGGGATCGATCTGCGCGACACTCAACGGCGCCTCGATCTACATCGAGTCGCTCCGCAAGCCCGACCAGTACAAAACCGACAAGGGCGAGCAACTCAAGACCGACATTCTGCACTCCCCGCTCCCGAAGGGCCCGAAGGGCCAGTTCGCCTACCACGTGCCGTTCTCGCACATGGTCATGAAATACTCGAAAAACCAGAAGCTCGCCAAGGACCTGCTGCTCTGGCTCGGGACGAAGGAGAACTTCGATCCGTGGTTCGTCAGCCAGAAGGGGTTCTCCGTCGGCTCGACGACGGACTGGGAGAAGCACCCCATCTGGAACGAGGATCCGATCATGCTTCCGTACCGGGACGCCGCGCGCCTCGGCCGGGCTCCGGGCTTCGCGGGACCGCCGGACGCCAAGGCCGCCGAGGTCCAGACGAAGTACATCCTCACGGACATGTACGCGAAGGCCATCCAGGGCATGAAGGCCGAAGATTCCGTGAAATGGGCTGAGGGCGAACTCAAGAAGATCCACGGATAGGAAGTGACATCGAATCCCATCGCCGGGGGCCGGGGGGACGCCGCGACGGCGGCGCTTCCCCGCCCCCGTCTCTCGCCCGCGCGAGGGCTCGGACATTTCTTCGAAGACGAGCGCATCCTCGCCTACCTGCTGCTCGCCCCGACCGCGCTGATCCTCGGCCTGTTCATCGCGTATCCCTTTCTCCGCGGCGTGTGGCTGTCGGTGACGAGCGCGACGGTCGGCGATCCCGGCGCGTACGTCGGCCTCGAAAACTTCCAGCGCGCCTGGAACGACACGATCTTCCACCGGGCGGCGACCAATACGTTCGTCTACACGGGCGTAACGACGGTCTTCAAGCTCGCGCTCGGCATGTGGCTCGCTCTCTTGCTGAACCGGGAGTTCCGCGCCAAGCGGTTCGCTCGGGCGTTCATCCTGTTGCCGTTCATCATCCCCACGGTGCTCTCGACCCTGGCCTGGCAGTGGATGTTCGACCCGACGTTCAGCGTCATGAACTGGTGCCTCTGGCAGCTCGGGCTGATCACCCACCGAATCAACTGGCTCGGCGATGAGTACCTGGCGCTCGTCTCCATCATGATTGTGAACGTTTGGCGTGGCGTGCCGTTCTACGCAATCAGCCTCCTCGCCGGCCTGCAGACCGTCAACCCCGAGCTGCAGGAGGCCGCGGCGATCGACGGCGCGACCGCCTGGCAGCGCTTCTGGAAGATCACATGGCCGCTCCTCCTCCCGGTCACGATGGTGGTCGTGCTCTTCTCGGTGATCCAGACCTTCGCCGACTTCCAGCTCGTGTACGTCCTGACCCGGGGCGGGCCCGCCAACGCGACCCACCTGTTCGCGACCTACGCCTACCAGATCGGCGTCGGCGCGGGGCTCCTCGGCCAGGGCGCGGCGATTTCCCTCGCGCTCCTCCCCGCGCTGCTCATCGTCGTGGTGCTCCAACTCTGGTACATCCGGAGGACGGAGACAACCTGAGATGGCGATGATCGAAGGCTCCCGGTGGCGGAAGGTCGCCGTCTTCTACGCACCGCTCTTCGCGTTCATCTTCGGGTTGCTGTTTCCCTTCTATTGGATGCTCGTGACGACGTTCCGGCCGGACGGGGAGCTCTATCGTCCCTGGAACCGCGCAAACAACACGCCGTTCTGGACCATGCACCCGACGCTCGAGCACATCCGGTACCTCTTCGCGGAGACGCTCTTCGGCACCTGGCTCTACAACACGATGTTCATCTCGATCGTCTCGACGCTGATCTCGCTCTTCTGCGGCCTGCTCGCCGGCTACGCCCTAGCCCGGCTCAGATTCAAGCTGGCCGGCAGCCTCGGGACGTCGATCTTCGTGACCTATCTGGTGCCGCCGACGCTGCTCTTCATCCCGCTGGCCGAGATCACGCGGACCTTCCGCCTGACGGACACGCCGTGGGCGCTGATCCTCACCTATCCGACGTTCCTGATCCCGTTCTGCACCTGGCTCCTCATGGGCTACTTCAAGACGATCCCGAAGGAGCTCGAAGAGTGTGCCCGGATCGACGGCGCCACCCGGATCCAAGCGATGGTCAAGATCATCTTCCCCATCGCGATGCCGGGTATTCTCTCGGCGGGCATCTTCGCCTTCACGCTGTCGTGGAACGAGTTCATCTACGCGCTCGTTTTCCTGTCCACCACCCAGCAGAAGACCGTGCCCGTGGGCGTCGTTTCGGAGCTCATTCGGGGCGACGTCTTCTTCTGGGGGCCGCTGATGGCGGGGGCGCTGCTCGGGTCGATTCCTGTCGCGTTCGTGTACGCCTTCTTCGTCGAGCACTACGTGGCTGGCCTCACCGGCTCGGTCAAGGGATGAAGCTGCCCGAGGGCGCCCTGATAGATTACAATGTGGCCGGTTCCGCCCGGGGCGGAAGCCGGGGCTGAACCGCCAACAAATCCGCGCAGGAGGGTCCGCTTATGGCACAGGTCGTCTTGAAGGATCTCAACAAAAAGTACGACGAGGTGCACGCCGTCAAGGACGTGAACCTCACGATCCGCGACAAGGAGTTCATGGTGTTCGTGGGCCCGTCGGGCTGCGGGAAGACCACGACGCTCCGGATGATCGCCGGCCTCGAGGAGATCACGGGAGGCCAGATCTCCATTGGCGAGCGGGTCGTGAACGACCTGCCGCCGAAGGACCGGGACATCGCCATGGTCTTCCAGAACTACGCGCTCTATCCCCACATGAGCGTGTACGACAACATGGCGTTCGGCCTCAAGATGCGCAAGTTCCCCAAGCCCGAGATCGAAAAGCGCGTGCGGGAGGCGGCCGAGATCCTGGGCATCCAGGAGCTGCTCAAGCGCAAGCCGCGTCAGCTCTCGGGCGGCCAGCGCCAGCGCGTGGCCGTCGGCCGCGCCATCGTGCGGCACCCCCAGGTCTTCCTGTTCGACGAGCCGCTGTCCAACCTCGACGCCAAGCTCCGCGTTCAGATGCGGGTGGAATTGAAGCGGCTTCACGACCGCCTGGAGACCACGGCGATCTATGTCACCCACGATCAGGTCGAGGCCATGACCCTCGGCAGCCGCGTCGTGGTCATGAAGGATGGCTGGGTCCAGCAGGTGGGCGAGCCGATGGAGATCTACAGCCGGCCGCAGAACAAGTTCGTCGCGGGCTTCATCGGCTCCCCGGCCATGAATTTCATCCCGACCACGATCAGCGATTCGGGCGGCGCGCTCTACGCCCAGGCCAATGGCATCCGGATCAAGGTGCCGGCCGCACGCAATGCGAGTCTTGGCCCCTACAAGGGCCAGTCCGTCACCCTCGGCATCCGACCTGAAGACCTGCGGGTGACCGCGGGATCCGACTCGGCCGATCTGTCCTTCGACGCCGTGGTGGACGTGGTCGAGCCGCTCGGCTCCGAGATCCTGCTGGACGTCTCCGTCGCCAACCAGTCCGTGGTCGCCCGCGTCGAGCCTACCGTCAAGGCGCGGCCCCACGAAAAGATCCGGCTGGCGTTCGTGCCCGAGCGCATTCACTTCTTCGACGCCAAGACCGAGCAGGTGATCAAGTAAGGATGGGGGCCGCCGGGTCCCTCCTCCTCTCTCTCGCCCTCTCTCTCTCGCTGGCCGGCTCGGTCGCTCTCGCGGCCGAGCCGATCGTCGTCGGCGAGATTAATCCCCTCACCGGCGCGCTGGCCCTGCAGGGCCTGAGCGTGGAGCAGGGCATCCGACTGGCCGTGGAAGAGCAGAACGCCCGCGGCGGGATCGCCGGCCGACGGATCACGCTGCTCGCGAGAGACGACGAAGGCCGGCCGGAGCGGGCCCTCGCCGCGGCCGAGGAGCTCACAGGCCGGCACGGCGCCGTGGCCCTCATCGGCGGCTACGTGGACACTCTCGTCGGCCCCATCGGCGAGGTCGCCGATCGGGCGCGCGTGCCTTACCTGGCCACCGCCTCGCTCGATGAGCGCCTGACCCAGCGCGGCAACCGCTACTTCTTCCGCGTCTCGAGCCTCGCCTCGTACGTCAGGGTCACGACGGGCGCCGTCCTCGACATCTTCAAGGCCGACAATGTCGCCATCCTCTACTCGCACACCCCCGGCGCCTCGCAGCTGGCGCAACGCCAGAAGGAGACGCTAGAGAAATCCGGCATCCGCGTGTCAGTCTTCGAGCCGTTCGCCCCCGGGCTGTCGGACTTCACCCCGCTGCTCACTCGAGTGCGCGATGCGGGCGCGCAGGCCCTCCTGTCGGACACCTTCTTTGCCGATCACCTGCTCCTGGTCCGGCAGATGGCCCAGGCGGGGATCAGGGTGCGCGCCTTCCTCGGCGCGTTTGGCATGGAGTTCCCCAGCGTGATCCGCGAGCTGGGCCCGGCCGCGGAGGGCCTATACGGCACCACCTCCTGGCAGCCGGGCGTGCACCTGGGCGGCCAGGAGTCCGAATCGCGCGCCTTCATCGAGGCCTATATGAAGCGCTTCGGCGGCGCGCCGGTGCCGCTCTCCATGCACGGATACGCGGCCGCCCGGACCCTGCTGGCCTCTCTCGAGTCGGTGGCTCGAGGCGGCAAGCCGGTCACGGGAGAGGCGCTGCGTGACGCCCTGGCGGCCGCCGACGTGATGACGCCGCTCGGCCGGGTGAAGTTCGACCCCAAAGGCGATCCGCTCTTCTACGAGCGCGTCATCGTCCAGATCCAGAACGGCCGGCACGTGGTGGTGTATCCCCGCGACCGCGCCACCGCTCCTGCCCAGTCGCCAGCCCGCTGAGAATGCTCCCGCGCGGCTCGGCTGCGCGCCGACGCGACATCCTCACCGCCTACCTCTTGATGGCGCCGGCCATCGCCCTCGTGCTGGGCGTGCTCGCGTATCCGCTGGGCTGGGAGATCTGGATCAGCCTCACCGACTTCTCGAGCCGGTCCACGGCCTCACCGGCATTCGTGGGGCTGGCGAACTACAGAGATTTGCTGCGCGAGACCGAATTCTGGCGAGCGCTCGGGGCGACGATTCTCTACTTCGCGCTGACAGCGGCGGCCAAGCTCGCCCTGGGAGTGGCGCTCGGGCTCCTGCTTGCGCGCCCGTCACGGGGGCGCGCCCTGGCCTTCCTCGCGGTGTTCCTACCCTGGGCCTATCCGGGCGGGGTCGCGGTGATCGCGTGGTACTGGATGCTGAACCCGCCGTTGATCACCTCCTACAGCGTCACGGCCGCGAACATCAAGCATGCTGTGGACGGCGTGTTCGGCGGCGGGGCCTGGGCCTTTCTCAGTGTGGCGGCGTTCAATATCTGGCGCGGCGGCTCGTTCACCGCTGTGTTCCTCCTGGCCGGTATCAATGCGGTGCCGACCGAGTTGTTCGACTACGCGAGGCTGGAGACGACGGGGCCCTGGCAGCGCTTCTGGCGCGTCACCGTGCCGCTGCTGCGCCCGTATTTCGCGCTGGCGCTCTACCTTTCGTTCACCACCGCCTTCGCCGATCTGGCCAATGTGTGGATGCTCACGGGCGGCCGGGTCGTCTTCCCGCTCATCGGCACGCGCGCCTACTGGCTTGGCATCCACACCGGCGAGCTGGCGCAGGCCGCGGCCTGGTCGCTCGCACTGGTGCCGCTGCTGGTGCTGGCGCTGATGGTCCTCTTCCGGTGGTTCGACCGCCCGCAGGAGCGACCCGCGTGACGCGCCGCCTCCGTCACTGGCGCCATGGGCTGCTGCTGACCCTGGCGGCGCTTTACAGCCTCTTCCCGATCTACTTCATCACCGTGCAGTCGCTCAAGACGCCCCAGGAGGACGTCTTCGGCAGCCCGCTCTATGTCGCCGATCCCACGTTCGAGAATTACACCGAGCTGTTCGAAGGTCGCGAGGCGCGGGTACGCGGCTATGTGATCGTGCCGAGTGTTCCCTTCGCCCTCTGGCTCGCCAACTCAGCCGTCGTCATGCTGGCGAGCACGGCGCTCACCCTGCTGGTTGGCGTACTGGCCGCCTACGCGCTGGGCCGGCTGCAGCCGCCGGGCTGGCGCGGGTGGCGACGGGCGCTCTTCGCCACCTATGTCATCCCGCACACGGTGCTCTTCGTCCCGCTCTACCAGGTGATCATCGCGCTGGGACTCGACGACAATCAGTGGGCGCTGATCCTGATCTACTCGACGCTGGCTCTGCCCTTCTGCGTCTGGATCCTGTCGGCCTACTACCACCACCTGCCGCGAGAGATCGAGGAATCGGCGCTGGTAGAGGGCGCGAGCCCGGCGACCGCCTTCACCCGCATCATCCTGCCCATGAGCCGCAACGTGCTCATCGCCGCCGGGCTGTTCACGGTGGGAACCATCGGCAACGACTTCATGCTCGCCTCGATCTTCCTGCTCGATCCCACGAAGCAGACGGTGGCTGCGGGGCTCGGCGTGATGGACGTCAGTCTCGAGGAGCTGGTGACGGTGGCGGGCATCAACCTGGCCGCGCTGCCCGTGGTGGCGGCCTGCGCGATCTTCGCGCGCAGCTATGTCCGCGGGCTAACCGCCGCCATGCTGGAGGGCGCGTAACCGGATGATGCGGTGGAAGGAGGACTCGGCGACATAGACGTTCCCCCGGCCGTCGATCGCGATGCCCTCGGGATCCGCGAGCCCGCTCGCCACTGTCGTCACCGCACCGTCGGGCGCGACCCGAAAGATCGTGCCGACGTGAAAGCCGCCGCTGACCAGAATGCTTCCGTCGGGAGCGGCCACCATGTGCGTGCGGGCGTACTGGCCGCGTGGCAGCCGCGTGAAGAGGCTGAGCTGTCGATCGCCGTCCAGCCGGTAGAGGGCGCCCCCCGAGGTCAGCAGCACCAGTTCGTCCCGGCCCACCGGGACCACCGAGATGAACTTCGGCAGCATGGCCCCGCCCTGCCGACCGCCCCACGCGCGAGGAAAGAGCGGCACGTGCCGGCCCAGGTGGCGCGGAAGCGGGATGCCGGATTCGGCCATGATGCGAAAGATGAGCGGGCCCCGGTAATCCTCATCGCGGAACTGCTCGAGGCCGGGCGGGGGGCGCTCGTCGTCCTCGGAGAGCGCCGGGTCCACATAGTCGATCAGGATGAGACGGCCCAGGCCGTCGAAGACGAGGGTGCTGCCGCCACCGAGCCGATGGAGGCCCGTCGCATACGGGCTGAGCCGGCCGTCGTCGGCCAGACGGTAGACGCGCGTGCCATTTTCCTCGCCGAGGAAGATCTCTCGGGTCTGGGGGTGCAGGGCGAGGCTGCCCAGCGTGGTCTGACGCTCGCCCGTGAATGGGATGCGCACCCGAGGCTGGCGGGCCAGGTCCAGCGGCGCCTCGCCATCGAGCGGCACCCGATAGAGCTCGCCCGCCACATTGCCCTCGCGGCCCGGGCTCAGGACAACGAGCGCGCGGCCGTCGAAGACCACCTGCAGCGGCCGCGGCACGCCCGTGGCGACGACCTCGAACGGCGGGCCCAGCTGCGCCCGCGGCGACTCGACCGCGAGCGCGAGCAGAGCCAGCGCGATGATCAGAGCGCTGGTCCACCTCACCGCCACGACTCCTCTTCTGGTTGCTCGCCGGCCGGGAGCCCGAACGGCGGGCGTACTCCCGGATCCTACTACTCGGCCGTGGCCTTTTCGGTCAGTGGCCCCCCGGGGGTGCTGATGAGCAGAAGCAGATACTTCACGGGCGCAGCGCCGGGATTGGAATGGTTGTGCCAGACGGCCGGAACGTCCATGTACGACTGGCCTGCGGCATGGTACTGCACGCCGGCCACGCCCACGGGTCCGCCCTCGCTATTGGTCGTGAGCGTACCTTCGAGGACATAGATATAGGACGCCACCATGTGGCGCTGGCGTCCAGTCTGCCCGCCGGGGGCGATGGTGACGACCTGCCCGGTGAGCACGACGGGGACATTGGCCGTCCCGCGGAAGCCGCCCAGGGAAGTCACCAGACCTTTGGTCGTTACACCCTTCTCACCGATCGCCTTACTGTCTTGCGCCTGGGCCACGGGCGCGCTCAGGGCTCCGTACTGTGCCTGAGCGCCGCCCACCACGATGAACAATGCCACGAGGACCGCGACCGCCGCCTTGAGTCTCATCGATTCCCTCCCCGATATCCGGCAGGATTGAGTTCAGCTACTTGATCGCCGCGCCAGTGATGCCCGTGACGAACTTGTCCAGGAACAGGTTGTAGAGGATCGCCACCGGCACGCCGACCAGCAGCGCGCCCGCCATGAGCGAGCCCCAGAAGTAGACGTCGCCCCGGATCAGCTCGGTTGCGACGCCCAGGGGAACCGGCTTCTGGTCCGAGACCGAGACGAAAGCCAGCGAGTAGAGGAAATCCTGCATGGACAGCGTGAAGGAGAAGATCACCGAGGTGATCAGTCCGGGCCAGCTCACGGGCAGGACGACGCGTAGGAGCGCGCCCAGCTGGCCGCAGCCGTCGATCATCGCCGCCTCCTCGATCTCGAACGGCACGGTCTTGAAGAACCCCATCAGGAGCCAAGTGCAGAACGGGATCGTGAACGTCGGGTAGATCGCGACCAGCGACCACCATGAATCCTGAAGATCCAGCATGCTCACCACCCGGGCCAGCGGGAGAAAGAGGATGATGGCCGGCACGAGGTAAGTCATGAAGATCCCGATGCCCATGTTCTCGGCGAACGGCAGTCGCAGCCGCGCCAGCGCGTAGCCGGCCGGCACCGCCGTGAGCAGCGTGATCACCGAGACCCAGAACGAGATCGCCATCGTGTTGACGATCCAGGCGCCGTAGAAGGTCCGGTTAAACAGAAGGTCGAAGTTCTTCCAGGTGGGCGGCAGGTGGAACCAGAACGGCACGATGTCCATCCGGTAGAGGTCCGGCTCCTGTTTGAGCGCCGTGATCAGCATCCAGAAGAGCGGGAAAATCGCGATGACGAGGAACGGCATCAGCCCCAGATAGATCAGGGCGTGGCGCCGGATCTCCTTCGAGCGCGCGCTGCGCGGGGCGGCCTGAACGGCCACGGGCGCCATCAGTACTGCCTCCGGCGCAACGTCCGGAGCAGCAGGATCATCGCGGGCAGCAGCAGCGGGAATAGGAAGAGGGAGATGGCGGCGCCACGGCCCAGCGCGCCGCCACGGATGCCGGTGTTGTACGCCAATGTCGGCAGGATCTCGGTGGCCCCGTCGGGTCCGCCATTGGTCAACAGGTACACGATGCTCAGATCGGAGAGCGTGAAGACGGTGTCGAACGCGGTCCCGATGAACAGGATGGGCGCGATCATTGGCACGATGACCAGCCGGAACCGCTGCATGAACGAGGCGCCGTCCACCTTGGCCGCCTCGATGATCTCTGGTGCCACCGACGTCATCCCCGCCATCAGGACGATGGCGCCGAACGGGAAGCCGCGCCAGACATTGACGAACATCACGGAGGCGAGGGCGAGCCCCGGCTGGCCGAGCCAGACTGGCCAATCCGGCGAACCATAGGAGCCGATCAGGTGCAGCTGGCTCAAGGCCCAGTTCAGCACGCTGAACTGGGAGTCGAACATCCACTTCCACCCGAGCACGGCGATG
>WNFU01000106.1_pt1 | contig 97547 bp, 95 predicted proteins | sample 5400121 | NCBI WGS metagenome assembly WNFU01 (sample SAMN13153360, study PRJNA577476) | soil metagenome | isolation source: 100 cm soil or saprolite under grassland replicate 1 | place: USA:California | collected 2016-06-15 | reverse complement strand
CGGATTCCAGGACTGGCTCGTGGACGAGCAATCCGCGCTGCTGCGTGTCTTCGGCGACGTGCCGGTGCCCGTGCGTGTCACCGAATTCGCCTGGATGCTGCCGCGCAAGTCCGTCTCCGGGCTCTTCGGCGTGTGTCCGGCCCGCTGAGCCGCCATGGACAATCGCCTGCGCGAGGCGCTGGCCGGGGGCCGATTCGCGATCACCGTCGAGGTGGTCGCGCCCGCGGGCGACGGCTCGCTCGACGAGGGGCTCACCGCGGCGAGCGCCATGGCGCGTGCGGTTGCCGCCGACGACCGCGTTGCCGGGCTGAGCGTGACGGACCGCGTCCGCGCCGACGATGACCACGACATGGCGCGTCCGAAGACGACTGGTGGCGCCGCTGGGAACAGCACGCTCGGCTTCCAACGGGCGAGCCCGCCCGACTCCATCCGGATCCAGGCTATTTCATCTTTGACGGGGGCGGGCGGGGCGAGGCGCTGGCGCCGCGGGCCGCCGAGCGGCGCCGGTTCTTCGTCCTTCGTGCCCTTCACCAGGCAATCTTTCATCCGAACTCGCCGGTGCACCTGCTGCTGCGACCGGTGGCCCGCCGGATCCCAACCCGCTCGCGTCTCGGCGGGTGGCTCGCGCGGCTCGAAGGGGTGATCAAGAAGCCGCTGGGGTGCGAGGTGTGTGGGGAGTGTCGGCTCCCCCAGACGTTCTACGTGTGTCCGGAGACCTGCCCCAAGGGACTCGCGAACGGCCCCTGCGGCGGCAGCTCGGGCAACATCTGCGAGGCCGGTGACCGCGAGTGCGTCCACAGTGTCGTGTACCGGCTCGCCAAGGCCGCGGGCCAAGTGCAGAGTCTCGAACGCGGGCTCATCCCGAGCGTGCCGGAGCCACGCGGAGGCTCGTCCTGGCTCGAACACTTCTCGGGCCGAGCGCTGCGTCGTCAGAGGGGAGATGGGCCATGACTCACAAGGAGCGCATGCTTCGAGCCTCGCGGGGGCAGTGGGCGGATAAGCTGCCGTTCGCGCCGAGACTCGACCTGTGGCACAACGCCAACGTCCTCCGGGGCAGCCTGCCGCCACAATACGGGCCGGCCGCCACGACCACGCGTATCGCCGACGATCTCGGCGTCGCGCACCATCGGATCATCCCCGAGTTCCTCAAGATCCGGACCGCGGATGACTCGCTCGACCGCGGTCTCGGCATCTTCCGGCTTCGGGGGTTCGCCTACAAGGCCGAGCTGACGAACGTGGACCGCGTGGTACGCGCGGAGCATGGCTCCACCGTCGTCGAGTATCACACCGTCGTGGGAAGCGTTTCCTGCAAGCTGACGCTCACCGAAGAGATGCTCGCGTCCGGCGCGTCGATCTCCTGGATCGACGAGCACGTGATCAAGCGCCCGGAGGACTACCGAGTCGTCGGGCATATCTTCCAGAATATCAAGTTGAGCCCCGACTACGACAACTACGCCGAGTTCCAGCGAGAAGTCGGCGACCGCGGCCTGGCCGTCGCGCACGGCCTCGGGAGCGCCTCGCCCGTGCAGCATCTGATGCGGGACTTGGTGGACGGGACGCAGTTCTACTACGAGCTGGCTGATCACCCGAAGGAAGTCCAACAGCTCGTGGAGGACCTCACGCCCTTCTACGACCGGCTCGTCGGCATCCTCGCGGCGTCGCCCGCCGAGGCCGTGATGATGGGCGCCAACTACGACGACACCATCACGTACCCGCCGCTCTTCAAGGACCACATCCTCCCCTGGCTCCAGCGATGGGCGGATGTCCTCCACCGCGGGGGCAAGATCTTCATGAGCCACTGCGACGGCGAGAACGAGGGGCTCCTCGACCTGCTGGCCGCGAGCGGGATCGACGTCGCCGAGTCCGTGTGCGCCCCGCCCATGGTCCAGTGCAGTCTCGCGTCGATGAGGCGCGCTTTCGGCGGCAAGATCACCATCTTCGGGGGCGTGCCGTCGGTCGCCCTGCTGGAGGAGAGCATGAGCGAGGAGGAGTTCGAGGCGCACATGCGCGGGCTCTTCGCCGAGATCGCGCCGGGAGACCGGTTCATTCTCGGCGTGAGCGACATGGTGCCCCCCGATGCCAAATGGGAGCGGCTGGTCCGCATCGCCGAGATGGTGGAGCGCCAGGGCACGCTCCCCCTGGCCGCGCGGTGAAGGAGGCGACCATGCTCGACACGGACGCGCTGAGCCAGGCGGTGCTGGAGGGGGATCGGGACCGGGTGGAGGCCCTTGTCTCCGCGGCGCTCGCGGCCGGCGTGGGCGCGATCGAGATACTGGACCGGGGGCTCATGCCCGGCATGGACGTCGTCGGCAAGCGGTTCGGGACAAAGAAGATGTACATCAGCGAGGTGCTGCTGTCGGCGCGCGCCATGCACGTCGGGCTCGGGCTGCTCAAGCCCGCGCTCGCCCGCGAGACGGCGCAGGCGGGCCCCAAGCCCGTGGTGGTGCTCGGGACGGTCAAGGGCGATCTGCATGACATCGGCAAGAATCTGGTGACGATGATGCTGGAGGCGGGGGGGTTCGAGGTCGTGGATCTCGGCACCAACGTGTCGACCGACAAGTTCGCGCAGGCGATTCGCGACCACCATCCGGCGGTACTCGGCCTGTCGGCGCTCTTGACCACGACGATGCGTCAGATGCGGCAGACGCTGCAGGAGCTGAGGCGCTTGGGTGTCTTGGACGGTGTCAAGACGGTGATCGGCGGCGCCCCGGTGACCAGGGAGTTCGCCCTCACCATCGGTGCCGACGGGTATGCCTCCGACGCACCGGGCGCCGTGGCCGAGATCAAGCGGCTCCTCGGAGCAGTGCCGCCTTGACACGGTTTCCCCGGAAGGATCTACTCCCGTACGACGCTCGATGCGGCGGCCACACGTGATCGGCAGTCCCACTCAGGCAAGAGACCATGAGGAGGAGCAGCCATGCGAGATCGGGGCTTCAGCCGTCGGAACTTCCTGGCGGGCGCGGTCGGTGCGTCCGCGGCGCTTGCGGTGGGCAGTCCGGCGGTACTCGCGGCGCCGGCCGTGCGCAAAGGCGCGAGTCTGAGGCTCTGGATTCTCAAGACTTACGTCGAGCCCACGAACAAGGCCATCGAGGCGAGCGCCCAGCGGTGGGCGGAGAAGCACGGTGCGGCGGTCTCCGTTGAATACTTCACGTTCGAGGACATGCAGACGAAGTACGTGGCGGCCATCGAGAACAAGAGCACGCCCGACGTCGGGCAGCTCGAGACGGGGGCTCCGGCCCGCTTCGCCGGCATGGGACAGCTCCTCGACCTCACGACCTTCGCCAGGCAGATCGAGGGCGACGTGGGCAAGCCGCCCGCCAACGTGGCACCGGTCACCATCGTGGGCGGCAAGCAGTACGCGTTGCCCTGGTACATCATGCCGGCGTTCTGGTACGTGTGGCGCGACGTGTTCGAGAAGAACAAGGTGAAGCTGCCGGGCACCTTCGAGGAGGCCAAGAGGGCCGCGCAGGCCCTCAACCGCCCGAAAGACAACTTCTACGGCATGGGACAGAGCTGGAATCGCACGGCCGACGGCTACGGGGTCATGCAGAGCCTGATGTATTCGTATGGCGTCGGCTGGGCGAACACGGGGGGCAAGTATCAGTCCGTCAAGGCACCCCGCATGCAGCAGGCGATGAAATGGGCAACCGACATCTACAAGGAAGGGATCCAGCCCGCCGACACCCTGACGTGGACCGGCTCGGGGAACAACGAGAACTTCATCGCCAAGAACATCGCCCAGACCTCCAACGGACCGAGCATCACCTTCGCCCTCGAGAATGCGCTGGCCAAGGCGACGGACGCCAAGGACCGCAAGGCGAAGGAGGAAGCCCTCGCCAATCATCTGGCGCTTCCGCACCCGGGGGGCCCCGACGGGCGGCGGATGTGGGCGATCGCGATGAGCTTCGGGATCTTCAAGAATTCGAAGGATCCCGATGCGGCCATGAGCCTCGTGGCCCATCTCCTCTCGCCCGAGGAGACGCTCCGGGTGATGAAGGACTCCTACGGCCAATTCACGCCAGTGCTCGACAAGGCTCGCGCCGCATCGAAGGACTACTTCAACAAGAACGACAACTACCGGACCTTCGGGCGGGCGGCCGAGTGGTTCGCGCCGACCGGCTGGCCCGGGCCCGTGACGGCGGCGGCCGCTGAGGTGCAGGCGAGCAACGTGCTCACCGACGCGCCGGCCAAGGTCATCATCGACAAGTGGCCGGTCGACCAGGCGATCGACTGGGAGGACAAGAAGATCAAGGAGATCTACGACTCCCTCGGTGGCTAGTGACCCCGCGGCAGCTGCGGGCTTGACGGACGCGCGGGCGGCGCCGCCCGCGCGGCGCCGCCCGTCCCGGCGCGATACCGGCGCGGCCTTTCTGTTCCTCCTGCCGCTGTTCGTGATGGTCGGGGGTCTGATCGTCTACCCGTTCTACCGGGCCATCTGGCTGTCCTTCACCGACAAGCTGGTGGGCTATCCCGAGCGCTTCGTCGGTCTCCGGAACTACCTCTATCTGATCCATGACGACGGCTTCCGAACGGTGGTGTGGAACAGCTTCGTGTTCACGATTGGCTCCGTCGGGCTGAAGATCCTGACCGGTCTGGCCATGGCGCTGGTGCTGCACGGCACGTGGCGGTGGCGGAACTTCTTCCGCGGCCTGTTCTTGCTTCCGTGGATCACGTCTACTGTCATCATCGCATTGACCTGGCGCTGGATGTTCGACGCGTTCCCTGGCCGTGGCTTCTTCAACAGCGTATCTCTCGACCTCGGGCTGATCGGTCATCCGATCGCGTTCATGGCGACACCCGCCGGGGCCATGGCCGCGGTCATCGTCGCCAACTGGTGGCGAGGTTTCCCATTCTTCGGCGTGTCCTACCTGGCGGCCATGCAGAGCATTCCCGTGGAGCTCTACGAGGTCGCATCGGTCGACGGCGCGAGCACGTGGCGCCGGTTCTGGCACGTCACCCTGCCGGGGCTGAAGCACATCATGATCGTCACCATCGTGCTGTCCTTCATCTGGACGATCAACGATTTCAATATCATTTACGTGATGACACGTGGCGGACCCGGGACGGCAACCCAGGTGTTCGCCACCTACTCGTACGAGGTGGCCTTCAACCAGCTGCGATGGGGGCGGGGCGTGACGATCTCGATCTTCCTCGTGCCGCTCCTGGTGGTCGGCATCGCCTTCGTCAGCCGCTACCTGCTGCGCGAGAAGGACTGAGATGACACGCGCGTGGCGGGCGCTCGCCATCGTCGGGCTGGCCGGCTTCGTACTGGTGATCCTCGTCCCGTTCTGGTGGATCGCCAGCATGTCCTTCAAGACCTACGAGCAGATTCAGTTCGCCACCAGCATCTATGTGCCGCGGCCCTTCACCTGGGAGAACTACACGGGCCTCTGGCTGGACACCCGCTTCCCGCTCTGGCTCCGCAACAGCCTGGTGACGGCCTGCGTCGTAACGGCCGTGACGACCGTCATCGCGAGCCTGAGCGGCTACGCCGTGGCGCGACTGAGATTCCCGGGGCGCGGGTTGATCGCGAGCCTGATCCTGGTCCTCTACCTGGTGCCGCCCGCTCTGCTCTTCATCCCTCTCTACCGCGTGCTGGCCGAGCTGGGCGCGACGAACCACCTGTCATCCCTCTTTCTCTCGTACCCGACGTTCACCGTCCCGTTCTGCACGTGGCTGCTGATCGGCTTCTTCAAGGCCCTGCCGAAGGAGCTGGAGGAGGCGGCCCTCGTCGATGGAGCCACGCGGACGAAGGCCCTGCTGAGAGTGCTCCTCCCGCTGGCCGCGCCGGGCATCGTGGCCTCGGCGATCTTCGCCTTCACGCTCTCCTGGAACGAGTTTCTCTACGCGCTCGTGTTCATCCAGGACGAGAGGACGATCACCGTTCCGGTCGGTCTCAATCTGCTGATCTACGGCGACGTGTTCCACTGGGGCCAGCTGATGGCCGCCTCGGTCATCACGACCCTCCCCGTGGTCGTCCTGTACATGTTCATCCACCGCTGGATGGTGGAGGGGCTCGCGGCCGGCTCGGTCAAAGGCTGAGACGGCCGCCTACAGCATCGAGGATCCGCCCGATGTCGCCGCCTGGGTCTGCAGCTCATAGATCGAGGTGTAGCCCCGGCTGAAATCGGGCGGCAGCGGCATTTGGCCCTCCGTGCGCCGAACCACTCGCGGCTCTGTCCCGCGGACGAGCTGGCCGAAGAGCGTCGACCCCGTGGTGTCCGGCATGATGCTGGCGGCGTCGGCGGCGCTGTACGCGTTGATGAGGAGTCGCCGCTCGGCCGGCGAGGTGTTGGGCGCTGACCAGTGCACGAGCCGGTAGTGATGAATGTGGATGCTTCCAGCCGGCAGCGACAGGATCTGCGCACCGCTCCGGTCGAGCCGCTCGACGTCCGCCGGGCGCATGCGGCCCACGAATCGCCCCTGCGTGTCGTAGTGATCGTGGATCGGGCCCTGATGGCTTCCTGGAAGAACGGCGAGCGCACCGTTGCCCTCGGTGGCGTCGTCGAGGAGCAAGCCGACCGCCAGCACATCGTCGTTGGAGTGGGGATAGAACGCCGCATCCTGGTGAACCTCGACGGGAGCGCCCATGAAGCTTCCCTTGAGGTTCAGCTTGCTGTGGTGGAATCGAATGGCCGGGCCGATCAGCTCGGCCACGATGTCCGGAATCGGCGAGTCCAGAGCGACCCAGCGGTACAGCGGATCGTGATCCGCAGGGTTCTTGATCCGGCGCAGCACCGGGGCTGCCGCGGTGTGCCGCGGGTCAAGGTCGAAGACGCCGTCGCTCTTCGAAACGCCTCGCGCGTGCTCGACGAACTGTGCAGTGACGCGCCGCAGCGCTTCCACCTGCTTCCCTTCGAAGAGGCGTGGGACGGCGATATAGCCCTCCCGGCGATAGCTCGCGATCTGCTCGTCTGTCAGATACCGCCCCGTGGCCGCCGCCATCGCCATGCGCTGTCCCCTCTGAGGAATGCCGTGATCGTACCCGGACCGCCTGACCGGCGCCCAGGAGGTCGGAATGCGAAGATGCTACCGGAGCGCGGAAGCCACTGTCAACGTCACGCAGGGGGCTTTGCTGCCGCTCCAGGCGAAGGTACAGTGACAGAGGTGGCCAATCTTCAAGTCGGCGGTTCCCTGCGACACTCTCACCCCGACCGTCACCTGCGGCGCGCCCTCCATCTCGTCCGTCACGCCGCCGGTATCGGCGCCCGATGGCTTGCCCGACAGGAGGCCGCCGTGCTCGTGGCCGTGCTGGTCGTCCTCCTCGCGCTATTCGGGTTCGTCAAGATAGCGGAGGAGCTGGGCGGAGGTGAGCTGGCTGGCCTCGACGAGTGGCTCTTGCGGCTTCTCCGGGTCCCCGGCCAACCCCACACCCCGATCGGGCCCGCCTGGCTCGTGGAGGCGGCACAGGACATCACTGCCCTCGGCGGTCGCACCATGCTGGTGGCTGTCACCCTGTTCGCGATCGGATATCTCACGCTGGAGCGGAAATATGGCGCGATGTGGCTCGTGGCGGTGGCGGTGGGAGGTGGTGGGGCGCTCAGCACGGTGATGAAGCTGCTGTTCAGTCGCGGCCGACCCGACGTCGTCCCGCACCTCGTCGCCGTCACGTCCTCGAGCTTCCCCAGCGGTCACTCGATGTTGGGCGCCATCATGTATCTCACCCTGGGAGCCTTGCTCGCCCGTTTCGCGACGCGGCGCCGGACCAAGCTCTACCTGCTCGCCGTGGCCCTGCTCGCTGCGTTCGTCGTCGGCGCCAGCCGCGTCTATCTCGGGGTCCACTATCCGAGCGATGTGCTGGCCGGGTGGTGCGCTGGCCTGATCTGGGCGCTGACCTGCTGGCTCGCGGCTCGGTACCTGCAATATCGCGGCACCGTCGATAGATCCGGCCGACTGTGACGCATCCCCGGCAGGGCCTCGATCACGAGCGTGGCACGGGTGTGACCAGCGCCGCCGCCAGGATCGGGAGCGAGGTCAGGACGAGGCCGAGCGGCTTGACCGCGTCGGCGACGGCGTTGGCGATGGCGGCGGGGGCGCCGATGGTGCCACCCTCGCCCATGCCCTTGTGGCCGCCGGGCGTGAGCGGTGAAGGCGTTTCGAGGTGGCCCAGCGTGAAGGACGGCAGGCCGGCCGCCGTGGGCAGGGCGTAGTCCATGAGGCTCCCCGTCAGGAGCTGACCTGATTCGTCGTAGACGAGACGCTCGCCGAGCGCCTCGCCGATGCCCTGGGCGACGGCGCCGTGCACCTGGCCCTCCACGATCATCGGGTTGATGACGGGCCCGCAGTCCTCCACGACGGCGTAGCTCCGCACGGTCACGCGGCCAGTGTCCGCGTCCACCTCGACCGATGCAAGGTGGACGGCGCCGGAGAACGCGGGCCCGGGCGGGTCGAAGCGCTCGGTGACTTCGAGGCGCGCCGACCCGGCCGCGCGCGCCGCTTCGGCAAGCGTGACGCCGCGGTCTGGCATGCCGCGCACGGTGACGCGGCCGGCGCCCCACAGGAGGTCGGTGGGGCTCGCTTCGAGAAGGCCGCCCGCGAGGTCGAGGACCTTCTTCTTCAACGTGACGGCCGCTGCACCCGCTGCGCCCTGCTGGGCGACCGCGCCGCGGCTCGCGAAGGTGCCGCTGCCCTCAGGTGTCTCGTCCGTGTCGGGCTGTGACACGACGACCTGGTCGAACGGCACGCCCAATTGGTCGGCCACGATCTGGGCGGCTGTCGTCGCATGTCCCTGCCCCTGGGAAGAAAAGGACAGCAGGCAGCGCACCGTGCCGTCCGTCTCGACCGACACGCGCGCGGCCTCGGGCCCCGGCACCTCGACCATGCCGCGCTTGCGGTAGGTCACCGAGCCCATGCCCGTGTACTCCGTGTAGCAGGAGATGCCGACGCCGAGAAGCCGGCCGCGTGCCCGCGCATCGTCCCGCTCTCGCTTGAGGGCGTCATAGCCGGCGAGCTCGAGCGCCATCTCGAGTGCCTTCGGGTAGTCGCCGCTGTCGTACGGAAGGCCTGACGCGGAGGTGAACGGATAGGCGCTCTTTGGAATCAGGTTCCGCCGCCGGATCTCGGCCGGATCGAGGCCGAGGCGATCCGCGAGGAGGTCGATCGTGCGCTCCATGACGAAGGCGCCCATGGTCATGCCGACGCCGCGATAGGCGCCGAGCGGCGGCTTGTTCGTGGCGACGGCGAGCGCCTCCCACGCGTACGCGGGTGTGCGGTAAGGCCCCGGGATGATGCTGGCGGTGCCGGACGGCTCGAGGGCCGCCGTCAGCGGATGGATCTGATACGCGCCGCTGTCCGAGACGACGCGCGCTCGGAGGGCCTGGAGAACTCCGTCGCCGTCCGCCGCCGCCTCGATGTCCACGCGCCCCTCGCGCGCCTGCGAGGCCGCGGCCAGGTTCTCACGCCGCGTCTCGATCCACTTGACGGGGCGGCCCGTGACCTTGGCCAGCGCCGCGACGGCCAGATCCTCGGGCAGCACGTGCATCTTCTGGCCGAAGCCGCCGCCCGTGTCAGGCACGATGACCCGCACATCGTTCTCGGAAAGATGGAAAGCGCGCGCGAGCGCCACCCGGACGATGTGGGGTGCCTGGGTGCCGGTCCACACCGTGAGTCGCCTCCCCTGCCACGAGGCGACGATGCCCCGGGCCTCCAGCGGACAAGCGGAGCACCGCCCGTGGCGAAAAGTCTCGCGCAGGACCACGGCCGCGCGGGCGAATGCCTCGTCCACGTCACCGTGCGAATAGTCTCCGTGGAAGAGCACGTTGCCGGGGACGGCGTCGTGGAGGAGCGGAGCGCCGGGGGCGAGCGCCGCGTCGGCATCGGCGACAGCGGGCAGCGGCTCGCAGTCGACCTGGACGAGATCGCAGGCGTCGGCGGCCTCGGCCGGGCTGTCGGCGCAGATCGCAGCCATCGGCTCGCCGACGAAGCGGACGCGGTCCGGAGCGAGGACCGGCCACTCGGTGGGCCAGAACCCCAGGTCCTCGAGTCGCGGCGCGAGCGGCTTCACCCACTCCGACAGATCCTGCCCGGAGAGCGCCGCGGCGACGCTGGGCGCCCGCCGCGCCCGCTCCATGTCCACGCCCCGCACCCGCGCGTGCGCATGGACGCTCCGCACGAAGGCGGCATGGAGCAGCCTGGGCAGCCGGAGATCGTCGAGGTAGGCGCCGCGCCCCGTGAGCAGGCGCGGATCCTCGACGCGCTTGACACTGGCGCCCGTCAGGCGCAGGGCGACGCTCAGATGCGCACTCCGCGGGGCCTCAGGCCTTGGCGACGCGAGGCAGCACGTCGGAGGCCAGGAGCTCGAGTTGTTCCACGCCCCAATTGAGCGGGTTGAGCACGATGTGCTCGCAGCCGCCAAGGGCCTGCGCCTTGGCGCGGATCTTCTCCGCCACTTCCTCGGCCTCGCCCAGGAGGTAAAACTCCCTCCAGTAGGGCAGGTCCATGCCGGAGTAGACCTTGAAGTGCGGCGCGGCGACCTCGGGTCTCTCGCCGTTCTTCAGCACGTAGACGAAATTGGAATAGACCTTGGACATGTCGCCGGGCTTCCTGCCGAATTCATCCATGAAGCGCTGGATCTTGTTCCAGTCGCCCGTGACCATCTCGGCCGTGGCGGAAGAGTGAGGCACCCAGGTCTTGGCGTACTTCGCGATGCGCTTGAGCACGGGGTCGATATTGGTCACGGTCTGGCCGTAGACCTTCTCGAAAGGCTGGCTGCCGCCGCCTATCCAGATCGGGGGGTGTGGCTTCTGCGCGGGCTTGGGATCGATGGTGAGGTTCTTGACCTGGTAGTACTTGCCCGCGTACGTGACGTTGTCGCCGGCCCAGAGCGCGGTCACGAGCTCGAGCATCTCGTCCATGCGGCGACCGCGCTCCTTGTGGGGGATGCCCATGAGCGCGAATTCCTGCTCGTGCCACCCGACGCCGACTCCGAGAATGGACCGCCCGCCGGAGAGGAGATCGAGGGTCGCCCACTCCTTGGCGAAGTAGGCGGGGTTGCGCAGCGGGAGCACCAGCACCATGGTCCCCAGCTTGATCGTGCGCGTCACGCCGGCCAGCGCCGAGAGCAGCGCGACGGGTTCGAGCCACGTGCAGGCGTACGCGGGCGGCGTCATCAGGAGGTGGTCGATGCTGACCGCCGAGTCGAAGCCGAGATCCTCGGCGCGGCGGAGATAGGCGCCCATCTCGGCGAGCGTGGCGGTCTTGGGGCCGAGCGCGAAGCTCGGAATGCGGAGTCCGAATTTCATCGCCGGGCCTTCATCGGAGCCCGTCCTCCTTCTTGGCATCTTCGACTGTGAGACCGCCGACGCGCGGATGCGGCCTGCCCCCGTCGGTCACGGCCAGGGCGACCAGGATCTCGTCGGCGCGCGGGGCGTCGCCCAGGCGCACCTCCATGGCGTCGAAGTGGGTGCGCACGAAGGCCGCGTCCTTGTAGTGGAGCGGCACGTCTATGGTAGCGCCGGGGCCACCGAGCTTCTTCGCCGACGGGATGATCGCCTTGCCGCCTCCCACGGCCGCCCGGAACGGCGTGCCGAGCGTCGGATGGAGGATGGCCGCCGCGTGCTCGTACTCGCCGCGCTCGCCGACGATGGCGGCCTTGCCGTAGGAGTGCACGGGCCCGCCCAGCTCCGCGACGGCGCGGCGGCCGAGGAGATCGCCCAGCTCCTCGCCCGTCTTCACGAGCTCCTGGAGATCCTCGACGTAGCGTCCCGCGAAGGGGTTCTCGATCACCGCGATGGCGGCGACCTTCTTGATGGGCCTGGCGGCCTTCTTGCCGCCGTCTTCGTAGATCTCTTCGACCACGGTCAGCAGCTTGCGGATACGCATCGTCTTCCTCCTCACCCCGCCCTCTCCCCCACGGGGAGAGGGGGATGCTCTAGTGGCCTCCTCCTGCGGGTCCGTGTCCCTTGACGACCAGGGCGGCGCGGGCCGCCGGCGGCGTGTTGCGGCTCCGCCCGATCCTGACCTGTCCGTCGATGAGCACCATGGAGATGCCGAAAAGATCGCCGGCCTCGAGGGCTTCGAGCGCCGTTGTGCCCACGGAGCCGATGGGCGCGTCAACGACGCAGAGGTCTGCCTCGCGGCCCGCCTCGATCACGCCCACCGGCAGCTTGTAGACGCGCGCGGTATTGCCCGTCGCCATGCAGATGGCCGCCTCCGGGGAGAGACCCCCGAGAGACGCCAGGTGCGCGATGACTCTCAGAATCCCGAGCGGCACCACGCCGGTGCCGGACGGCGCGTCGTTGCCGATGATGACGCGGTGGAGCGCACGGGCCTCCTTGGCACGCTCGACGGTGTGAAGCGCCGTCTTGCCGTTGCCGCAGTGGACGATCTCGAGCGCCATCTGCGTGGCGACGAGCGAGTCGATATCTGTCTCGCTCATCGATGTCGTCCCGCCGTTGATGTGACCGACGACGTGCGGGTCGGCCTCGAGGACGACTTCCGCGCTGATCGGGCTCGAGCCCGCGATCGAGGGACCGCCCGTGTGGATGGTCACCGTCATGCCGTGCTTCTTGGCCCAGCGGACCATGGGCGCCGCGTCCTTGCCGGTCCTGACCGAGCCGAGCCCGATCTCGCCGACCAGCGTGACGCCGTGTCTGGCCATCTCGGCGAAGTCCTCCTCGACCATGCCGAGCTCCAGGATCGGCGCGCCGCCGTGAACCTTGACGCCGGCGGGCCTCAGGTTTGCGTAGGCCTTGGCCGCGACGACGGCGAGCGCCTTGAGCCCCACGATATCCTTGGGCCGCCCGGGCAGGTGGACTTCGCCCGCCGAGATCATAGTCGTGAGCCCGCCGTTGAGCCCGGACTCGATGAAGTCCATCGTCCGCTGGCGCGGCGTGAAATCGCCGAAAACGGGATGGCAGTGGGAATCGATCAGGCCGGGGATGACAGCGCTGCCCTCGGCGTCTATGACCGTGTCGGCGTCGCCATCGAGCCCCTTTCCTACAGCCGCGATCTTGCCGTCGACGACCACGATGCTGTCGCCGTCGAGCAGGGGGTTGGCGATGTCCCCCGAGACGATCAGCCCGATGTTCCTGATCAGCGTCTTCATGATCCCCCTCGCCTTGAGATGTGCTAGACGGTCAAGTAGGCGCGGCGCGCGGCGTCGTCCTCGAGCAGGCGGCTCATGGCCCCCTCCCACCGGATCTGGCCCTTCTCGATGATGTAGGCCCGATCCGCCAGCCGCGCCGCGAACTTGAGATTCTGCTCAGAAAGCACAATGGTCAAGCCCTCCCGCCGGAGCGCCGCGATCTGCTGGCCGAGCGCCTGGACAATGACCGGGGCCAGCCCTTCGGAGGGCTCGTCGAGGAGCAGGATGCGCGGGTTGCCCATGAGCGTGCGCGCCACGGTCAGCATCTGCTGCTCTCCGCCGGAAAGGCTGCCGCCGCGACGGCCCGCCAGCTGCCCGAGCTTCGGGAAGTACTCGTAGACGCGCGAAGCGCTCCAGCCTCCGCCCTTGGCGCCCACGAGGAGGTTCTCCTCCACCGTCAAATCGCTGAAGATGCGCCGGTCCTCCGGCACCCAGCCGATGCCGAGCTTGCTGATCTCGTGGGTGGCCAGCGCCGTGATGTCCCGCCCGTCGAGGCTGACCGTGCCTGCCCTCACCTCGACGAGCCCCACGATGGCCTTGAGCGTGGTGGACTTGCCTGCGCCGTTGCGCCCGAGGAGCGAGACCACCTCGCCCTCGCGCGCCTCGAGCGTGACGCCGTGGAGCACCCGCGACAGGCCATAGGCCGCCTCGACGCCGTCAAGGCGCAGCATGGAGGTGTCCGCTTGTCGAGCTGGGGACGAGAGACCTGCAGGCGCGAAGCCTAGGCGGGATCGGAGCGGCCGATGACCCGGACTTCCAGATGGAGCAGGCGCCGGTCCACCCTGCCGAAGTCCTCGCGGACCTCGCCGCGGCAGCGCTCGACCTTCTCGTCGAGAGCGCCCAACCCCTCCGCGACGGCCTTGATGTCGGACTTGAGGTCCTCGGCGACGACGCCGAAGTAGCGGCAGGTCTCCGCGGCGCTTGACTCCAGGGAGGCGGTGAATCTCGCCTCGAATTGCTCCATCCGCCGTCGCGTCTCGGCTTCGCTATCCCGAATCTCCTGACCAAGCTCCGCCACGACATGCGCCACGTGGGTGCGAACGTCCTCGGCGCTGGTATGAATCTCCCGCCGGAGCGGAGCGCCCAGGACGGACATCTCCTGGCGGAGATCGCCACCAAGCCGGTCGAGGTCTGATGAGTCCACCGGCCGAGGCATGCCTCATCCTCCCGCAGGGCTGGCAACACTGTCAAAGGTATCCGGTCGGATACGCGCGGCATCACTCCGCCTCTCCCAGATACACCTTCTGGACCTGCGGATCGGCGCGGACTTCGTCGGGGCGGCCCTCGGCGATGATGCGCCCCTGGTGGAGCACCATGATGCGGTCGGCGACCGAGAAGACCACGTCCATGTCGTGCTCGGTGAAGAGCACGGTCAGGCCACGCTCGCGCGCGATCTGCTCGGTCAGTGCCATGAGAGCGCCGCGCTCGGCGGGCGCCATGCCCGCCGTCGGCTCGTCCAGGAGCAGCAGGTCCGGCGTGTTCGCCAGCGCCACGGCCAACTCGAGCTTCTTGAGGTCGCCGTAAGCCAGCACTCCCGCCACTCTCCCCGCCTGCGCGGCAAGCCCGACCTGGTCCAGGAGCGCGCGCGCGGCGTCCACGTGCAGACGGGCGGCGCGCCCGAGCAGCGAGTAGGTGTGCCGCCCGTGGGAGAAGAGCGCCACCTGGACGTTCTCGAGCGCCGTCAGCGACGAGAAGGTCGCGGTGATCTGGAAGGTGCGGCTCACGCCGCGGCGCCACACAGCGTGCGGGGGCAATCCCGAGAGGCGCTCGCCCTTGAAGCGCACCTCGCCCGCGTCGGCCTTGAGCTGACCCGTGAGCATGTTGAAGAAGGTGGTCTTCCCCGCTCCGTTCGGGCCGATGAGCGCGCGGATTTCTCCACGCGGCATGGCCAGGTCCACGCCCGCCACGGCCTGCACCCCCCCGAAGGACTTGGCGAGCCCGCGCGTCTCGAGGACGGGCGCGCTCACGAGCGCCTCCAGTCCAACACGCCGGCGATGCCGCGCGGAAAGGCCAGCACGAGCGCGATCAAGATACCGCCCAGCCCCACCTGCCAGTAGTCGGTGTACCGCGTGATCACGGTGTCGAGGAGCTTGTAGGCGGCGGCGCCGATCAGCGGGCCTGAAGGAGCGCCGACGCCGCCCAACAGCACCATGACCAGCGGCTGAACCGACATCGGCGCCTCGGTATACACGGGGAAGGCGCTGCCCTTCAGGAAGACGAAGATCGCTCCGGCGAGACCAGCGAAGAAGCCCGCGACGACGAAAGCCGTCCACTGGATCGCGCGGATGTTGATTCCGACGGCTTCCGCCCGCCGCCCGTGGTCACGCACGGCCCGAAGGGCCAGTCCGAACGGCGAGGCCGCCACGATCCGCAGGAGTACGACGCCGGCCCCCGCGGAGACGAGCGCCCAGTAGTAGTAGTGCAGCGGTGACTTGAGCCAGGGCGGCGGCCAGACGGAGAGAACGCCGTTGTCTCCGCCCGTCACGGCATCCCACTGATGGACCACGGCGAAGACGATCTGGGCGAAGGCGAGCGTCAGCATGGCGAAGTAGATGCTCGTCAGCCTCACGCTGAAGTATCCGAAGACGACGGCAGCCGCGGCGGCTACGACCGCAGAGGCGAGAAAGGCCAGCGGCATCGGCCAGCCGGCCCACTTCAGCAGCAGCGCCGCCCCGTACGCGCCGAGGCCGAAGTAGGCGGCGTGCCCGAAGGACACCATGCCGCCCGGGCCCATCAGGAGGTGCAGGCTCGCCGCGAAGAGGGCGAAGGCGAAGATCTCGACCGCCATCCACACCCAGAAGATCGGCAGCAGGATCGGCAGCGCCAGCAAGACCACACCGGCCGCGGCGAGCCAGGCCGGATGCCACGGGGCTCCGCGCTCCTCGACGACGGCGCCGCCCGCCGCGCGAAGCTGGATTTCCGGACGGCCGAGGAGCCCCCACGGCCGCACGATGAGCACCACGGCCATCACGACGAACATGAGGACGATGGAGGCCTTCGGCACGATGAGGACGCCGTAGGCGTTGAGCACGCCGATCAGCAGAGAGGCCAGCAGAGCGCCCCACACCGAGCCCATGCCTCCGATCACCACGACGACGAAGGCCTCGACGATGACCGTGGTGTCCATGACTGTCGTAAGCGCGAGACGCGGCACCTGGAGCGCGCCCCCGAGTCCCGCGAGGAAGGAGCCCAGGACGAAGACACCCGTGAAGAGGCGCTTCTGGTCCACGCCGAGCGCGGCGACCATCTCCCGGTCCTGGGTCGCCGCGCGGATCAGGACGCCCCAGCGCGTTCGGTGGAAGAGGAGCCAGAGCCCGAGCGCCACCAGCGGACCGAAGACGATGACCGCGAGGTCATAGCTCGGAAAGAGCTGGCCCGCGATCGGCACGGAGCCCGCCAGTCCCGGCGCGGCCGGCCCCGTCTTGTTGTCCGCGCCCCAGAAGAAGCGCACGGCGTCGGCGACGACCAGAACCAGCGCGAAGGTCAGCAGCAGCTGGTAGAGCTCGGGCGCGCGGTAGACGCGCCGGAGCAGCAGCACCTCGACGAGCGCGCCGAGGGCGGCGACCAGCACCGCCGCGAGGAGCGCAGCCGTGTAGAAGGCGGCAGGACCCAGGGGCAGCGCCGCGGCCAGGGAGTACGTGAAATACGCCGCCAGCATGTAGAAGGAGCCGTGGGCGAAGTTGACGATGCGCGTGACGCCGAAGATGAGCGAGAGTCCCGACGCGATCAGGAAGAGGAACATCGCGTTGGCGAGGCCGCTCAGCAGCTGGACGAGGAGGAGCGACATATTACCCCCTGACTAACTCAGCCCTCGCCTCGCCGCTCGAGACGAGCGTCTCGGCTCGAACTGCTACCCTCTCCCCCAGTGGGGGAGAGGGGCGAGCAAGGAGTGGTTCTGTCAGGAGCCCGATCGCATCTTTTTCACTTCGTCGTCGGAGGGCAGCACCTTCTCGCCGGGAATGTACTCGTGATTGACCATGATGCCAACGCCGCGAGCCGGATCGACCTTCGTCGTGCCCACCCACGCGCCCATGGTGGACTGGCCGTCCGCCGCGCGGAACGTGATGGGCCCAATGGGCGTCTCGACTCTGAGTCCCTTGAAGGCGGCAACCAGCTTGCCGGTGTCCGTGCTGCCGGCCTTGCGGATGGCCTCGGCAACGGCCTGGTAGGTGACGTACCCGATCAGGGATCCGAGCACGGGCGGCTTGTCGCCGCGCTTCGTATAGCGGGCGACCCAGTCCTGGTGCGCCGGGCTCTTGATGTCGTACCAGGGATAGCCCGTCACGAGCATGCCCTCGGGCGCCTCGAGCTTGAGCGGGTCGATGTACTCCGGCTCGCCGAGGAGGATGCCCACCACGAAGGTCTTCTGGAAGAGGCCGCGCTTCTGCGCCTCGCGCACGAAGGCGAGCCAGTCGCTCCCGAAGAGCGAGACGTAGAGCGCGTCGGGGTTCTGGCTCAGGATGGCCGTCACGAGCGGGCCCGGCTCGATCTTCCCGAGGGTCGGCCAGTGCTCGCCCACGATCTGGACGTCGGGCTTCATCTCCTTCAGCCGGTCGCGGAAGGTTTCCCACGCGCGCTTGCCATACTCGTAGTTGGGCCCGATCGTCGCCCACTTGACGTACTTCATCTTCCCGGCCTTCTCGGCCAGCATGCGCCCCTGCTCGTAGGTGTTGGGCCGGAGCCGCACGGCGTGGTCGTGCCCCTTGGACCAGGTCAACGCCTCTGTCAGCGGCTCGGCAGCGACGAACATCACTTTGTTCTGCTTCGCCCAGTCGGAGACCGCGAGCCCGACATTCGAGAGGAACGTGCCCGCGATCAGCGCGACCTTCTCCGACTCGACCAGCTCCTGGGCGTGCTTCACGGCTTCCGCCGGCTGACCCTTGTCGTCGCGGAAGAGAACCTCGAGCTTGCGCCCGAGGACGCCGCCCTTGGCGTTGATCTCCTCGACGGCCATCTCGACGCCGGCCTTGTACGGCCCCGTGAAGGGCGCGCCGATGCCGCTGTAGGAGTTGATCTCGCCGACCCTGATGGGCTGGGCCGCCGCCGGGGCCGACCACGAAAGCGCCAAGCCGGCCGTGATGAGGAATAGAAGTCGTCGTGAACGCATCGAAGGCCTCCTCTGGGTTCGCGTTGCGCTTGAGTAAAGCGACAAGCCCGTCGAGTGTCAAGCCGAATCCCAGGGCGGGGACCGTTGACTGGACGTGTCCGGGCGTGCGAAAATCGCGTCATGCAAGGCCGCACGCGCTCCAGCGTCCAGCAAAACTGGTGGTGGCCGCCGAACGAGAGCGGCTCCACGTGAACTAGTCGCAGCGCTATCCATCACGAGCCGCCTCCCCCGGGCGGCTCCGTCGTCTCACGAGACCGCCGCCGCTGCCGGAGGCTGGAGGAACCATGAGACGGACCATCCTGACGGGCGACAGACCCACGGGCCCTCTCCACCTCGGCCACTACGCGGGGTCACTGGCCACCCGCGTCGAGCTCCAGCACTCGCATAACACCTACATCTTGATCGCCGATCTCCAGGCCTTGACGGACCACGCGGACCGGCCGGAGGAGATCCGGCACAACGTCATCGAAGTTGCGCTGGACTACCTGGCCGTCGGCATCGACCCGACCGCCAGCACCATCGTCGTCCAGTCCGGAGTGCCCGAGCTGGCGGAGCTGACCGGCTATTTCTTGAACCTCGTGACGGTCGCGCGCCTCGAGCGAAATCCCACCGTTAAGGAGGAGATCCGGCAAAAGGGCTTCGGCGGCGAGATTCCCGCGGGGTTCCTCGTCTACCCGGTGAGCCAGGCCGCCGACATCACGGCCTTCCGGGCGCACCTCGTCCCGGTCGGCGCGGACCAGCTGCCCATGATCGAGCAGACGGTCGAGATCGTGCGCCGCTTCAACCGCATCTACGGCTCGATTCTCGTCGAGCCGGAGGCGCTGGTGCCGAGGATCTCGCGCCTGCCCGGCACCGACGGCCGGGCGAAGATGAGCAAGTCGCTCGGCAACGCGATCTACCTCTCGGACCTCCCGGACGTCGTGAGCGAGAAGGTCATGCGCATGTACACCGACCCCCGCCACGCGCGGGTCGAGGATCCCGGCCAGGTCGAGGGCAACGTGGTCTTCACCTATCTGGACGCCTTCGACACCGACCGGCCGGCGCTCGAGACTCTCAAGGAAAGGTACAGGAGCGGCGGCCTGGGCGACGTGGCGCTCAAGCACCACCTGATCGACGTCCTGCATCGCCTGCTCGCCCCCATCCGCGCGCGGCGCCAGGACTTCGCGCGCGATCCCGAGCGGATCATGCGGATCCTCACGGAGGGCACCCTGCGGGGGCGGGCCGTGGCACGGGAGACGCTCGCCAGGGCGCGCCGCGCCATGCACCTCGACTACGAGCCGTGCCCGTGAGCCCCACAAGCCGCTTGACAGGAGACGGCGCCCTGTCCCACAGTGGGCGCCACTTCCGGCCGCAAGTGCCCGTCATCCAACACGTTGCGTCATCAAGGAGGGGTGGCCATGGACGCCCACAGGCCTACACAGCCGTCGTTGACCCGACGCGACCTGCTCAAGTGGGGCGGCGCGGGCCTGGCCGCTGCCGCGGCAGCGCCGTCCCTGTGGAGACCGGCGTCCGCGCAGGCGCCCAAGCGGGGCGGGACGCTCTCGCTCCGCCTCTGGGACCCGCCGCACTTCGATCCCCACCTGACCATCTCCTACAAGACCCATATCACCTACACCTTCACCCACAGCCGCCTCCTCAAGCACAAGGCCGGGCCGGGCGTCCAGCCGGGCACCTTCCCCATCGAAGGCGATCTGGCCGAGTCCTGGACCCAGCCCAATGAGACGACGTATGTGTTCAAGCTCCGCAAGGGCGTCCGCTGGCAGAACAAGCCGCCCGTGAATGGGCGGGAGCTGACGGCGGACGATGTTCTGTATTCCGTCGAGCGCTTCAGGACGATCAAAGGCAATGCCAACGCCTACATGCTGGCCTCCCTGGACAAGGTGGAGGCGCCAGACAAGTACACGGTCAAGTTCACGCTCAAGGAACCCTACGTCTGGTTCCTCGACATGCTCGCCAACCCGATGGCGGTCGCGATCGTCGCGAAAGAGTGCGTGGAGAAGTTCGGTGATCTCAAGAAGCCGGAGTCAGTGATTGGCACGGGACCGTGGATGCTCGACAGCTATCGCCCTAACGTGGGCTTCACCCTGGTGCGGAATGGCGGGTACTTCGTGGCCGGCCAACCGTATATCGACCGGGTCGAGTGCGCGGTGGACGAGGACAACGCCTCGCGCATGGCCGCCTTCATCGCGGGCAAATACGACCTCGGCTGGGAGTTCCCGGGGCAGATCAACCGGACCGACTGGGTGCAGATCAAGGACAACCTCAAGCAGAAGCGGCCTCGGCTTCAAACGCTCGAGTTCCCGGCCAACGTGATGTCGCACATCTCCATGCGCACCGATCAGAAGCCCTTCAGCGACGTGCGCGTGCGCCAGGCGATGTCTCTCGCGATCGACCGCCAGGGCATCCTCGACGCCACCGCCGAGGGTGTGGGCGTGTTCAACCCGCCCGTGCCCGCGGCCCTCAAGGAATGGTCGCTGCCCATCACCCAGCTCGGGGAGGGCGCCAAGTATTACAAGCACGACCCCAAGGAGGCGAGGCGGCTGCTGGCCCAGGCCGGCTACCCCAACGGCTTCCCCGGGTCAGTCTGCTTCACGACCTACGGGTCCACAGTGCTGGTCGACGCCGCGCAGCTCATTCTCAAGTACCTCAAGGATGTGGGCATCGACTCCAAGCTCGACCAGAAGGAGTACGGCGCCTACATCTCGACCTGCTTCTACGGCAAGTTCGACTCGATGACCTACGGGCCCCAGACGCCATTCCTCGAGCCCGACAATTTCCTGTACGGCCAGTATCACCCGGGCGAGCTCAAGAACCAGAGCCACATCAACGACCCGGTGGTGGCCGACATGCTGGTGCGCCAGCGGCGGACCCACGACGTCGCCAAGCGCCGCGAGGTGATCCACGAGGTTCAGCGCTACCTGAGCAAGCAGCAGTACTACGTGCAGATACCCTCGGGCGTCTACATCGCCACGTGGGAGGGGGCGCTCAAGAACTACGGCCCGAACCTCGGTTACGACTACGGCGGGCGCCTCGTGGCGGCGTGGCTGGACCGCTGATCGGTCGATGAGGCGCTACCTCCTCAAGCGCCTGGTCGTCGCAATCCCGTCGCTGGTGATCGCCTCCCTCATCGTCTTCACGCTGCCCCGCCTGCTGCCGGGCGACGCCGTCCAGCTCATGATGGAGGAGAAGGCGTACGGCAAGGACGTGGACGACCTCCGGCACAAGCTGGGACTCGACCGCCCCGTGTATGTCCAGTACTTCGCCTGGCTCGGCCAGATCGCCCGGGGCGATCTCGGCGAGTCCCTCTGGACCAAGCGCACCGTGGCCGAGGAGCTCGGCATGCGGCTCCCGGTCACCCTCCTCCTTGGAGGCCTCGCCGCCGCCTTCTCCGTCATCATCGGCATCCCCATCGGCGTCCTCTCCGCCGTCCGGGCCGATACGCTGAGCGACTACACGGCGCGGAGCGCGGCCATTCTGGGGTTGTCGGTGCCCGGATTCTGGCTCGCGACCCTGGTCATCGTCCTGCCGGCCATCTGGTGGGGATGGACGCCCCACCTGGGCTTCACCGAGTTCAGCAAGTCACCGACGGCGCACGTGCTCCAGTTCCTCCTGCCGGCCCTCATCCTCGGCATCGCCTCGGGGGCCAGCATCATGCGGCTCACGCGCGCGATGCTGCTCGAGGTGCTGCGCCAGGACTACGTGCGGACGGCGTGGGCCAAGGGGCTGCGCGAAGGCGTGGTCGTGCTCAAGCACAGCCTCAAGAACGCGATCATCCCCGTCGTGACCATCTTCGGCATCCAGTTCGCCCAGATCTTCAGCGCGACCGTCATCATCGAGAACATCTTCCAGCTGCCCGGCGTGGGACGCTTCCTCTTCGACGCCATTCTCCAGCGCGACTACCCGGTCATCCAGGGCATCAACCTCGTGGTCGTCTCGATCATCGTGCTGATCAACCTCACCGTGGACCTCGTCTACGGCGTCCTGGACCCGAGGATCCGCTACTCGTAGTGGCCAGATACCTCGAGGCCGTCCCAGCGGTCGAGCCCGAGCGCGAAGCCTGGGCGCTGCCCGGCACGGTGCGGGGCCTGCTGCTCTTCTGCAGGCGCAAGCCCCTCGGCGCCCTGGGCGGATTCCTCGTCGTGGTCATGCTGGTGATGGCTCTCGGGGCGCCCTGGATCGCCCGCTACGCCTACGACGAGAGCATTCCGGGATCCCGGATGAAGGCGCCGGACACCCAGTTCTGGATGGGGACGGACAACCTCTCCCGCGACATGTGGAGCCGGGTCGTCTACGGCGCGCGCGTGTCCGTCACGGTGGGCTTCATCACGATCGCGCTGGCCATCCTGCTCGCGACGGCCGTCGGCGTGTCCAGCGCCTACCTGGGCGGCGTCTACGACATCGCGGTCCAGCGCGTGGTGGACGCGTGGATGTCCTTTCCCTACCTCGTCATCATCCTGTCGATCATGGCCGTGCTGGGTCCGGGGCTGCTCAATCTCATCCTGGCGCTGTCCGTCCTCGTCGCCGCGCAGTTCGCGCGCGTCATCCGCGGGGCAACGCTGTCGGTGATGCAGAACCCGTACATCGAGTCGGCGCGCGCGGTCGGCAGCGGGCATCAGCGCATCATCCTTCGCTACGTCCTGCCCAACATCGCCGCGACCATCATCATCCTCGCCACGATCGGGCTCGGCGGGGTCATCCTGGCCGAGTCCTCGCTGTCCTTCCTCGGGCTGGGCGTGCCGCCGCCCCAGCCGTCGTGGGGCGCCATGCTGGCCGGCTCGGGGCGCTCCTACATGCAGCGGGCGCCGTGGATGGCCATCTTCCCCGGCGCGGCCATCTCGCTCGCCGTCTTCGGCTTCAACATGCTCGGCGACGCGCTCCGCGACGTCCTGGACCCCCGCCTCCGCGGCACCGGCATAGGCCCCGCACGTTAGCAGGCGGCCGAGAAGGGTCCAGATGCGAGGCGGCGCCCGAAGGCTGCGGGCGAGGCGTAGTCTCTCTACGTTGAGCCCGCAGCCAAGGGCGCCAACGAAGCAGATGGGCCCTTATCGGCCGCCTGCTTTCTGGTAGCCTAGCGGCGTGAACATCCTCGGCGTCATCCCGGCGCGGCTCGAATCGACCCGCCTGCCGCGCAAGGTCCTCCGGGAGATCGGCGGCGTCCCCATGGTGGTCTACGTCTTCAGGCACGCCCAGCGCTGCCCGCTCCTCTCCGATCTCCTCGTCGCCACCGACAGCGAGGAAGTCGTCGAGGCCTGCCACGCCCACCACGTGCCCGCGGTGATGACGTCGAGCGCGCATCGCTCCGGCACGGACCGGGTCTGGGAGGTCTCGCGCGCGCGAGTGGCCGACGTCTACGTCAACATCCAGGGTGACGAGCCCCTCGTGACGACCGGCCATATCGAGAGCCTGGTGCGTCCCTTTCTCACGGAGCCCGAAGTCCAGGTGACGACCCTCAAGATCCGCGCGACGCCCGAAGAGGTCCCGACCCGCACGGCCAATAAAGTGGTGACGAACCGGCACGGTGACGCGCTGTACTTCTCGCGGCTGCCGATCCCGTGCGATCGCGACGAGCGCGGCAGCGTCACGTACTGGAAGCACATCGGCATGTACGCGTATCGGCGCCTGGTGTTGGAGGTGTACCACTCGCTGCCGCCCTCGTCCCTGGAGCAGGCGGAACAGCTTGAGCAGCTCCGCCTGCTGGAGCACGGGATCCCGATCCGCGTGCTCGAGACTCGCGAGCCCACCATCGGCGTGGACACCGAGGAGGATCTCAAAGCCGTCGTCGCGCTCGTCGCCTCCCGTCGCTCGTGACCAAACCAGATGGCTCCGCTGGCCGCTGGGGCATCCTCGCGTTGCTCATGGCCGCGCAGACCATGGCCAACGTCGGCCCGCTCGGCATCCCGTCCATCGCCCCCTTGATCCGCGAGGAGCTCGGGCTCAGCATGGCGCAAGCGGGCTCCTTCCTCTCCGCGTACTACATCGGCCCCTCGCTCATGTCCCTGCCCGCCGGCTGGATGGCCGACCGCTGGGGCGTGCTCGCGACCATGGTGCTGGGCCAGGTCATCATCGCCGCGGGACTCTACGCGGTCGCAGGCTCGGGCACCTTCCCCGTGCTCACGACCATCATGGTCTGCGCCGGCGCCGGCTACGGCATGCTCAACCCGACGACGGCCAAGGCGGTCATCGCGTGGTTCCCGCGTCGGCAGCGCGCCACCGTCGTCGGCCTCAAGCAGGTCGGCCTGCCACTGGGCGGCGCGGTCGGCGCCTCGATCATGCCGCCGCTCGCCCTCTGGCTCGGCTGGAGAGCGGCGGTGGCGCTGCCGGCCTCGCTGATCGCGGCCCTGGGCGTGCTGACGTGGCTCCTCTATCGCGACCCGCCGGCCGCCGCCGATGCGGGAGCGGCGGTGGTGGGACCGGCGAGCCTCCGCGGCGTCCTGGCGAATCGCGACCTCTGGCTCGTCGCGAGCGCGACGCTCGTCTTCGCCGGGATGCAGACCGTCTGGATGTCCTTCCTCGTGCTGTACCTGACCGAGGTGGTTCGCGTCTCGCTGGTCCACGCCGGCCGCTACCTCGTGATGGCGCAGCTCACGGGCATGGCCGGCCGCGTGATCTTCGGCATGCTCTCCGACCGGCTTTTCGGCGGGCGCCGGCGCATCGTGCTCGTCATCGCGGGCGTGGGCTCGACGGCCTGCTCCTTCGTGATGGCCGGGACGGGGCCGGGGACGGGCTCGTGGGTCCTGGCGCCGCTCGCCCTCTGCTTCGGCTTCTTCGGCATAGGCTGGAACGGCGTCCAGCACACGCTCATGGCCGAGCTCGTGGGGCCGCGGGGCGCGGGCACGGCCATCGGTTTAGGTCTCGCCATCTCGTCCTTCGGCGTCACCATCTGCCCGCCGATCTTCGGGCTCGCCGCCGAGTGGCTCGGAGGCTTCGCCGGGCCGTGGGCGGGGCTCGGCGTCATCATGGCCGCCACCCTGTGCCTCCTGATCCCGGTACGGGAAGGCAGGATGGATACTCCGTGAGCCATCGCTCGTCCTATGGCTGGGTCGTGCTGGGCGCGGCCTTCACCATCATCACGATGGCCATCGGCACGCTCTTTTCCCTTGCCGTCTTCCTCAAGCCGCTCGAGGACTCCGTAGGCTGGGCCCGCTCGAGCGTCGGCGGCATCGCGCTCCTCAACTGGATCGTCATGGGCCTCGGCTCCTTCGTCGCGGGATACCTCTCGGACCGCTTCGGCGGGCGTCCGGTGGTGCTGGGCGGCGGCGTGCTGCTGGGCGCAGGCCTGATCCTCTCCGGCCAGGTCCGGGAGCTCTGGCAGTTTTACATCACATTCGGCCTCCTGGTCGGCTTCGGCGTCAGCTGCTTCTACGTGCCGCTGACCGTGACGGCCATCCGCTGGTTCGATCACAGGCGAAGCCTGGCCGCATCCATCGTCTCGTCGGGCAACGGCCTCGGCACACTCGCCCTCGCCCCTCTCACGCGCTGGCTCATCAACACGTACGACTGGCGCACGGCCTTCGTGATCCTGGGCGAGCTCGCGCTGGTCGTCGTCATCCCGGCGGCCCTCCTGCTGAGACGGGCGCCCGCTGCCGCGGTATCGATCGCTCAGCCCGCCCCGGGCCCGACCGCCTGGGCGCTCTGGAGGGCCTGGCCCTTCTGGGCCATCGCGCTGACCCACTTCGCGTGCTGCACGGCCCACTCGGGGCCCATCTTCCACATGGTCTCTCACGCGATCGACCAGGGCGTGTCGGCCCTGGCGGCGGCGGGGGCGCTGGGCATCTCGGGGCTGACTTCCATCGTTGGACGCGTCGGCACCGGAATCGTCGCCGACCGCGTCGGCGCCAAGCGCACCCTGGTCGCGGGCCTGATCCTCCAGGCCGGGACCATCTTCCTGTACGTATTCGCCAGCGACGCGGCCACGCTCTACGGCCTGGCCATGGTCTTCGGGGTCGCCTACGGCAGCGTCATGCCGCTCTACGCCGTCGTGACCCGCGAGTACTTCGGCGAACGGGCCATGGGCACGGCCTACGGCGGGATCTTCTTCATCTCCTGCATAGGTATGGGGCTGGGCTCCTACGCGGGCGGGATCATCCACGACCTGCTCGGCTCCTACCTCTGGCTTTTCCTGGGCTCCAGCGCCATCGCCACCATGGCCATCCTGCTGGCCCGGACGCTGCGGCCCCCCGAGAGCCGTCCTGCGCTCCGTGTGACGCACAGCGGCGCTTTTCCTCGTTGACACGCGGGGCGGTTTCTTGCTAAAAATGCGCCACGATTTCCCTGATTTCTCACCATCTCACGGCCCTGTGACAGTCTTCACGAGCAATGATCCTCACGGCCGGGGTCAGCCCCGCCGCCCGGAGCGTGCTCACTCGAACCCGCAAGGGAACGGCTTCACACCGCGGACGGTTCACCAGGACAAGGAGACACACTCAATGACCATCAGGAAGAGCGAGGGGGGAGCGTCGGAGCCCCGCCAGGTGAACCGCCGGACCTTCCTCAAGACCACGGGCGTGGCGGCGGGCGTGGCGGGCGGGATCGAGGGCATCCTGGCCGCCCGGCGCGCGCCGGCCTTCGCCCAGGGCACCAAGCTGCACTGGGTGCGCTGGAATGACTTCATCCCCGAGTCCGACGTCGAGCTGAAGCGCCAGATGCCCGAGGCCTCGAAGGCCCTGGGCGCCGAGTGCGTGCTCGAGACCATCAACGCCAACGATCTCCAGGCGCGCATCACGGCCGCCATCCAGTCGGGCGCCGGCGCCGACATCTTCAACTTCCAGTACAACTGGGCCCACCTCTACCAGAACGCCGTCTCGGACGTCTCCGATGTGGCCAACGAGCTGGGCAAGGCCGAGAGCGGCTTCTACGAGATCTTCCCGCCGTCCTGCCAGGTCAACGGCAAGTGGCTCGCGATGCCCCACGCGATCGTCGGCAACGCGGTCGCGTACCGGAAGTCGTGGCTGAAGGAAGCGGGCGCGAGCGAGTACCCCAAGACCTGGGACGCGGCGGCAAAGCTCTTCCCCGCGCTGAAGAAGAAGGGCAAGCCCTACGGTCAGACGCTCGGCCACACCTTCGGCGACGCCCCGGTATTCACCTACTGCATGCTCTGGGCTTTCGGCGGCGCCGAGACGGACAAGACCGGCAAGAAGGTCGTGCTCAACAGCAAGGGCGCGGTGGATTCGGTCAAGTTCATGCAGTCGTTCTGGAAGGACTCCTGCGACGAGGGCGGTCTCGCCTGGGACGACACGAACAACAACCGCGCCTTCCACGCCGGCGAGATCTCGGCCACGCTCAACGGCGCCAGCATCTACATCGTGGCCAAGCGGCAGAAGGAGAAGATCAAGGACGAGAAGGGCGAGCCGATGTACCTGGACATCGGCCACGCGCCGCTGCCAGCCGGTCCCTCTGGCGCCTACCTGCTGTTCCTGAACCAGTCCCACGCAATCATGAAGTACTCGAAGAACCAGAAGCTCGCGAAAGACTTCCTGCGCTGGGTCCACAAGCCCGACAACTACGGCAAGTGGTTCCAGACGCAGGAAGGCTACAGCGCGGGCTCCACCAAGGCCTGGGAGAACAACCCGATGTGGGGCAAGCTGGACGAGCCGCTCAAGATGTTCCGCACGGCGGCACGCAACACGCGTCTCTTCGGTTATGCGGGTCCCTCCACGGCCAAGGCGACCGAGACTTTCACGAAGTACATCGTCACGGACATGTACGCCAAGGCCGTCCAGGGCATGAAGGCCGAGGACGCCGTGAAGTGGGCCGAAGGCGAGCTCAAGAAAGTCTACGAGGGCTGAGAAGACTCGGAGTCAGAAACGCCGCGAGGCGCGGCGAGGAGGGGTCGATGAAGCTTCCAGATAGCAAGGCGCGCGGGGTAACGTCCGGCGTGACGCGTCGACGGTTCATCGCGGGATCCGCCATCGCGGGTGTAGCCGCGGCAGCGGGGATCGAGGGCATCCTGGCCGCGCGGCGCGCGCCGGCCTTCGCCCAGGGCACACGGCTCAACATCCTCCGCTGGGTGGACTTCATCCCCGCCTGCGACGTCGAGCTGAAACGCCAGGCCCCAGAGGCCTCGAAGGCGCTGGGCGCCGAGGTCGTCTTCGAGTTCATCAATGCCAACGATCTCCAGCCCCGGATTACCGCCGCCATGCAGTCGGGGGCGGGACCGGACATTATCCAGATGCTGCACAACTGGCCGCACCTCTACCAAAACGGCCTGGTGGACGTGACGGAGCTGGGCGAGTGGCAGGGCAAGAACCAGGGCGGTTATTACGCCCAGTCCGAGGCGGCCGCCAAGGACGGCAGGCGCTGGCTCGCCCTGCCCCACGGCATCGTGGGACTGCAGTTCGCCTACCGAAAATCATGGTTCGACGAGGTGGGCCAGGCCTCCTGGCCCAAGACCCTCGACGAGCTGCGCCAGGTCGGGATGAAGCTTAAGAAGAAGGGCCACCCGATCGGCCAGACGCTCGGCCACACCTTCGGCGACGCGCCGGCCTGGTCGTACCCGCTCGTCTGGGGCTTCGGCGGGGCCGAGGTGGACAAGACGGGCAAGAAGGTGGTGCTCAACAGCAAGGAGACTCTCGAGTCCGTCAAGTTCATGCAGGCCTTCTGGAAGGACGCCTGCGACGAGGGCGGCTTCGCGTGGGACGACACGAGCAACAACCGGGCGTTTCTCTCCGGCGAGATCGCGGCGACGCTCAACGGCGCCAGCATCTACATCGCCGCCAAGCGGGGCCAGGACAAGCTCAAGACCGAGAAGGGCGAGCCGATGGTCAAGGACATCCAGCACGGGCCCATCCCGAACGGGCCGGCCGGGACGTGGGCGTATCACGTCGCCTTCTCGCATGGCGTCATGAAGTACGGGAAGAACCCCAAGCTCGCCAAGGATCTGCTCAAGTGGCTGCACGGCAAGGAGCAATTCGGCAAGTGGTTCCTGGTCGCCGACGGCTTCTCGGTCGGCTCGACCAAGTACTGGGAGCAGAGCCCGATGTGGAACACCATCGACGAGCCGATGAAGATCTACCGCCAGGCCGCCGCCGCCTCGCGGATGATCGGCTATGCGGGACCGCCGTCGGCCAAGGCGACCGAGGCCTACTCGAAGTACATCCTGACCGACATGTACGCCAAGGCCTGCCAGGGCACGAAGGCCGAGGACGCCGTCAGCTGGGCGTCGGGCGAGCTGGGGAAGATCTACGGATAAGAATTCACAAAAACCGATCGCGGGGGGCTCGGGAGGCGCCAGCGGCATCGCGGCGACGCTGCCCCACGCCGGCGCCTTGCGCCACCCCCGGCTGACGCGCTGGCTCGAGAGCGAGCGCCTTCTCGCGACCCTCCTGCTGGCGCCGGCGATCGTCCTGCTCGGGCTCTTCATCGCCTATCCGTTCGTCATGGGCGTGTGGCTGTCGCTCTCGAACACGAGCGTGGGCAACGTCGGCGAATTCGTCTGGTTCCGGAACTTCGTCAAGGCGTGGAACGACTCGATCTTTCGGACCGCGTTCTGGAACACCAGCTTCTACACGTTCTGGGCGACCATCTTCAAGCTGGCGCTCGGGATGTGGGTGGCGCTCCTGCTCAACCGGCACTTCCGCGGCAAGCGCATCGTGCGGGCCGCCATGCTCCTGCCCTTCATCGTGCCGACCGTGCTGAGCACCTTCGCGTGGCGCTGGATGTTCGACCCGACCTTCAGCGTGCTCAACTGGATGCTCTACCAGGGCGGCTTCATCACGACCAAGCTGCCCTTCCTCTCCGACGGCACCTATGGCATGTGGTGCGCCATCGTCGTCAACACGTGGCGCGGCATGCCCTTCTTCGCCATCACGCTCCTGGCCGGGCTGCAGACGATCAGCCCCGACCTCCAGGAGGCGGCGTCGCTCGACGGCGCCAACGGCTGGTACCGCTTCTGGCACGTGACCTGGCCGCTGCTCAAGCCCGTCACCGTGGTCGTGGTAGTGTTCTCGATCATCCAGACCTTCTCCGACTTCCAGCTGATCTACGTGCTGACGGGCGGCGGCCCGGCCAACGCGACGCACCTGCTCGCGACGTACGCGTACCAGATCGGCATCGCGACCGGCCTCCTGGGCGAGGGCGCCGCGATCTCACTCTTCATGCTGCCGGTGCTGTTCATCGTCGTCTGGCTCCAGCTCCGCTATCTCCGCCGTCTCGAGGGCGCATAGGGTGCTCGGAGTGGCCTCTCGCACACAATGTACTGACCGGCTTTCTTCTCGGCGAGCGAACCGGTGGGGGGGGCCGGGGGAGGAGCGGCGGTCGCTCCCCCCCGGAACATAATGGTCATCGAAAGGAAGTGGAAGCGGTGGGTGTACTTCTACTTCCCGATCACGATCTTCGTCATCGGCACGCTCTTCCCCTTTTACTGGATGCTGATCACCGCCATCCGCCCCGACTCTGAGCTCTACCGGTCCTGGCGCGCGGCCAACAACGCCCCCTTCTGGACGCTGCACCCGACGTTCGAGCACTTCCAGGACCTGTTCGCCAAGACCACGTTTCCGCACTGGCTCTGGAATACCTTCTTCATCGCCTGCGCGTCCACGGCCATCTCGCTCTTCTGCGGCCTCCTGGCGGGCTACGCGCTGGGTCGCCTGAGGTTCCCGATGGCGGGCACGATCGGCACCTCCATCTTCGTCACCTACCTGGTGCCGCCGACGCTTCTCTTCATCCCGCTGGCCAACATCATCCGCGCCTTCCAGCTCGGCGACACGCCGTGGGCGCTCATCCTGACCTACCCGACTTTCCTCATCCCGTTCTGCACCTGGCTCCTGATGGGCTACTTCAAGACCATTCCGAAGGAGCTGGAGGAGTGCGCGCGCATCGACGGCGCCACGCGTTTCGGGGCCATGTTCCGGATCATCTTCCCGATCGCCATCCCCGGCATCCTGTCGGCGGGGATCTTCGCCTTCACGCTGTCGTGGAACGAGTTCATCTACGCCCTCGTCTTCCTGTCCTCACCCGAGAAGAAGACCGTCCCCGTGGGCGTCGTGTCGGAGATGATCCGCGGTGACATCTACTTCTGGGGCCAGCTCATGGCAGGGGCGCTGCTGGGCTCCATCCCCGTCGCCGTCGTGTATTCCTTCTTCGTCGAGTACTACGTGACGGGCCTGACCGGCTCCGTCAAGGGGTAGACGGCCGGCGGATACCCACGCGCGATCCGGTTGTGTTAGTATCCCCGACGCGGGGAGCCTCGGTCCCCCGCGCGGGCGTCCAACATCCCGAGAACGAAAGAGGTCATCCATGGCGCAGGTGGTGCTGAAGGAGCTCAACAAGAAGTACGACGAGGTGCACGCGGTCAAGGACGTCAACCTGACGATCCGCGACAAGGAGTTCATGGTCCTGGTCGGGCCATCCGGCTGCGGCAAGACCACGACGCTCCGCATGGTCGCAGGCCTCGAGGAGATCACCTCGGGCGAGATCGCCATCGGCGACCGGGTCGTCAACGACCTGCCGCCCAAGGACCGCGACATCGCCATGGTGTTCCAGAACTACGCGCTCTACCCGCACATGAGCGTGTACGACAACATGGCCTTCGGACTCAAGATGCGGAAGTTCCCCAAATCGGAGATCCAGAAGCGCGTCCAGGACGCCGCGGAGATCCTCGGCATCCAGGAGCTGCTCAAGCGCAAGCCGCGCCAGCTCTCGGGCGGCCAGCGCCAGCGCGTCGCCGTGGGACGGGCCATCGTGAGGCACCCGCAGGTGTTCCTGTTCGACGAGCCGCTGTCGAACCTGGACGCCAAGCTGCGCGTGCAGATGCGCGTCGAGCTTAAGCGGCTCCACGAGCGCCTCGAGACCACCGCGATCTACGTCACGCACGACCAGGTCGAAGCCATGACGCTCGGATCGCGCGTCGTGGTGATGAAGGACGGGTGGGTGCAGCAGGTGGGCGAGCCCCTCGAGATCTACTCGAAGCCGCAGAACAGGTTCGTGGCGGGCTTCATAGGCTCGCCGTCCATGAACTTCATTCCCGTCACGCTGACCAACGGCGGCGGCTCGCTCTTCGCCGAGGCCAGCGGAATCAAGATCAAGGTGCCGCCCCAGAAGACGCAGAGCCTGATGCCCTACAAGGGCCAGACGGTCACGCTGGGCGTCCGCCCGGAGGACCTCCGCGTCGGCGTGAGCTCGGACTCGTCCGATCTCTCCTTCGAGGCCGTGGTCGAAGTCGTCGAGCCCCTCGGCGCAGAGATCCTGCTCGACACCAAGGCAGCGGCGCAGCAGATCGTCGCCCGCGTCGAGCCTACGGTCAAGACAAAGCCGCATGAGAAGATCCGGCTGACCTTCATCCCCGACCGCATTCATTTCTTCGACGCGAAGACGGAAGCGGTCATCAAGTAGCGCCCCGTCCATGATGAGCCGCGCCGAGCGCGCCCTCGAAGGCGCGCTCGCGTTTTATCTGTCCGCCGTATGAGCTCTGCCCGCGCGGTCTGACCCTCGGCTCCTGGCTCGGACCCACTTGACAACCGCATGGCGGGGCGCTAATAAGCGCTACGAGGAGTAATCATTTCGCGGAGGTGCGCCCTGGGAAGCTTGAGTCCTACGCGTTGCGTCACGAGGCTACTGTGGTGTGTTCCCGACCCCTTTCCCTTCGAGGAGGCAAAACGATGAGTGATCTACAGCCTGTCCAAACGGACCATGCCTCGGTCAGCCGCCGGCGCTTCCTCAAGACCACCGGCGCGGGGGTGGCGGGAAGCTCGCTCCTGACCATGCTGGCGGCGCGCCAGGCGCCGGCGCAGATCAAGGGCACCACGCTGCGCATCCTTCAGTGGAGCCATTTCATCCCCGCCTACGACGCCTGGTACGACAAGTTCGCCGTGGACTGGGGCAACAAGAACGGGGTCAAGGTGCGGGTGGACCATATCCCGCATCTGGACATTCCAGCGCGCATGGCCGCCGAGTTCGCGGCGGGGGCCGGCCACGACATCATTTACAACGGCTCGTCGATCCTCACCCGACTCTACTACAAGAACCTCGTCGACCTCAGCGACGTCGCCGATACGGCCGCCAAGAAGTACGGGGGCTGGATCCCGGCGGCGAAGTCTCTCGTCGAGGTGGAGGGGCGTTTTTATGGGATACCGCTCTTCTACATCCTGCTCCCGATGCTCTACCGGAAGGACCTCTTCGACCAGAACAACCTGAAGGCGCCCGATACCTGGGAGCTGGCGCGGGTGGGGGCGCGCACGTTGAAAGCCAAGGGGCATCCCGCCGGGATCGCGCTCTCCCAGTGCGCCGACGCCAACCTCGTCTGGCGGTCAGTGGCTTTCAGCTTCGGCGCCCAGGAGGCGGACGCGTCGGGGGAGAACATACTGATCGACTCCAAGGAGATGCGGGAGGCCCTGCGTTTCTCCAAAGCGCTCTTCGACGAGGGGATGACCCCTGAGGTGTTTTCGTGGGATGACGCCTCCGACAACCGGTATCTCGCCTCCGGCGTGGCCAGCTGGGTCCACGACGCGATCTCGGCCTACCGCACGACCGAGGATACGAACCCCGACGTGTTCAAGAGCACCGTCATCGGGCTCGAGCCCCAGGGGCTGCCCGGCAAGCGGGTCAGCGTGGCCGCACCCAATGTCTGGATGGTCTGGAAGTTCTCGAAGAACCAGCAGGCCGCCAAGGAGTTCCTGGCCTACCTCATCGACAACGACATCGAGGGCATGGTCCAGAGCCGCGGTTACAACATGCCGTACCTCAACGACCGCTACAAGAAGCCGATGCCGATCATCGGGACCGATCCCAAGATGCAGATCCTCCAGGACTTCCCAAAGATCGTCGCGTTCTACGGCCACCCCGGGCCCTCCACCACCCCGATCCAGGAGGTCGTCAACTCCTTCGTCTTCCCAGACATGGTTACCCGCGCCTGCCGCGGCAAGGAGAGCATCGAGGAAGCGCTCAAGTGGGGCGTGGGCGAGTACCGACGGATCTACGCCAAGTACAAGCGCGCATGACCGTAAGGTCGTCAGGCGGCGGCCCGGACGCGGCAGGCGCCCCGGCCGCCGCCGTTTCTGTACCGGTCCGGGCACACCCCCGCGGATGGTTCCAGAGCCAGGCGTCGCGACGACTCGCCTTCGGCTACCTCCTGCTGGCGCCCGCCGTTCTCTACGTCCTCCTTCTTGTCGGCGTTCCGTTCCTGTTCTCGCTCTACCTGGCGATGAGCGACGCCAATGTCGGAGAGCAAGTGTCGAGCTTCGTGGGGTTCGAGAACTTCCGCGCCGCTCTCGAGAGCGACGTCTTCTACATCGCCCTGCGCAACAGCATCGTCTTCACCGTGGTGGCCGCTATCTTCAAGGGCCTGCTCGGCACGAGCCTCGCGTTCCTCCTGCTCCAGCCCTTCTGGGGAAGGAAGCTCGTGCGCGGCCTGGTCGTGATCCCGTTCACGGTTCCCCTCACCCTCAGCGTGCTGTCCTGGAAGTGGATGTACGATTCCCAGTTCAGCGTCATCAACTGGTTCCTGAGCCGGATCGGGGTCATTGGGAGCTACGGCTCCCCGGACTGGCCCATCTGGCTGGGCCAGCCCCACCTGGCCCTGGCCGCCTGCATCATCGTGAACGTGTGGCGCAACTTCCCCTTCTCTGCCATCGTGCTGCTGGCGGGGTTCACGTCGGTGCCCAACGAGATCCTGGACGCCGCGCGGGTGGACGGCACCAGCTTCCTGCAGCGGTTCCGCTTTGTGGTGGTGCCGATGATCGCCCCGATCCTCCTCATCGGGTTCCTGTTCGACACGGTCTTCACGCTGTCGGACCTCAGCATCGTGTACCTGCTCACCCAGGGCGGGCCGGCCAATGCGACCAAGATCCTCCCCGTGCTCGCGTACCAGATCGGAATCCAGGCGGGGGCGCTGGGACGGGGCGCCGCTATCTCGTTGTTTCTCTTCCCCCTGCTCCTGCCGCTCATGATCGTGCTCCTGAGAAATCTCAAGCGCAGGGAGGACTAGGGCCATGGCCGCCCCGCGCTCTCACCGTCAGAAGGAGATCCGGCGCCATCTCTGGATCTACGGGGCGATCACACCCTATGTCATCGTCGCCATCTTCCCCATCTACTGGATGGTCATCACGGCCTTCAAGCAGGACCCCGATCTCTACCGGATGGACGTCTTCCCGCTCTGGTTCCACCTGCCGCCCACCTGGAAGAACTTCACCTATCTCTTCTACAGCACGAACTACGGCGCCTGGGTCACCAATACCTTGGTCATCGCGGCGTGGGTGTCGGTGATCACGCTGTTCACCGCGGTGCCGGCGGGCTACGCGCTGGCCCGGCTCCGGATTCCCGGGGCCGAGAACCTCGGGATCGCCGTGTTCATGACCTATCTGGTCCCGGGCATCATCCTTTTCCTCCCGCTGTCGTGGGTGGTGGCGCTGTTGGGTTTCCAAGACCACTGGTGGTCCCTGGTGCTCGTCTATCCGACCATCACCATCCCGTTCTGTGCCTGGCTCCTCATGGGCTTCTTCAAGACCGTGCCCCTGGAGATGGAAGAAGCGGCGCGGGTCGATGGCTGTGGTTACTGGGGCGCGCTCATCCGCGTCGTCCTTCCCGTGAGCGTGCCGGGGATCCTCACGGCGGTGATCTTCACCTTCACACTCTCGATGCAGGATTTCCTCTACGCCCTGGCCTTCGTCGCGCCAGGCGACCAGAAACCGGTCACCTTGGGCGTGCCCACGGAGCTGATCCGGGGCGACGTGTTCTTCTGGGGCTCGTTGATGGCGGCGGCCCTGATGGTAGGGCTGCCGGTGGCGATTCTCTATAACTTCTTCCTGGACCGGTTCATCCAGGGCATCACCGGAGGGGTCGGAAAGTAGGCGAGCGCGGGGCCGGCCCGGACGCCGGGGCGGGCCCCGCCGATGAGCGAGGGCTATGGTTAGTCTTCTTTCGGAGCCTTCTGTATCGGATCCGGGCGACCAGGGTAGCCGAGATGGAGCATCAGGTACTTGACGGGCTTGCCCGAGCGGTTGACGTGGTTGTGCCACCAGCCCGCGCCCCCGTTGTCCATGAAGGACTGCCCCGCCGCGTGGTACTGGGTACCCTTGATTCCGATCGGACCCGCCTCATACTCCGTCGTCAGTGTGCCTTCGATGATGTAGATGTAGGTCGGCACCCGGAACTCCTGGCGGCCAGTCTGCCCTCCGGGCTCCAGCTCCACGGTCCCTCCCGTGACGAAGATCGGCGTGTTCACCGTGGCCGAGAACCCTCCGAGCGACGTGACCAGCCCCTTGACCTTCACCCCTTTCGGCTCCGGGGGCTTCTGGACCTGGGCCTCCGCGGGAGGGCTTGCGAGCCCGACAAGGAGCAGGCTGGCTGCCGCAGCGACAAGCATTTTCGTCATCATCGGTGTGCTCCCCAGGAGAACATGTGAGCTGCTGGTTGCCGACTCAGGCCGCCCGCAGGATCCGCCACCTTGCCCTTCCGCGGTCCGGTGCGCGCGACCCCTCCGGGCTACGCGGAGGCTAGCAGAGGCACTTTGCGAATGTCAAGGCTGACGTGCCGCAGGGGCGGCGCCGTCCGGGCAGCATGGATGACCCTGATCGCGTTAAGCTCGGTTCTGCCCTCGAGCCCCCGACCGGCGACCGGCGCGGACGTCGCGGCCGGCCTCCGGGTCGACGTGGTAGCCACCGGAATACCGCGCCCGATCCAGCTTGCACTCGATGCCCTCGGCGGGCTGGTCGTGCTGAGCCACGGATGGGGAGGAGACGCCGCCGCCGAGGTCTACCGCTTCGATCTGCGCGGGGCCCGACCGGTGGATGCCACGGTGGTGCCGCGGGTCGTGGTCCGCTTCGCCGACGAGTCGAGAAAGACGGTCTTCGGGAGCCTCGCGGTAGACCCCCGGAACGGGGACCTCTTTCTCGGCGAGGAGAACGGGAATCGCATTTATCGGCTTGGGGCGGACCAGCGGCTCCAGGCGGTTGCGGTGGGCTTGAACCACCTCCTCGGGGGGAGCGCGATGGCCCTCGACCGCCAGGGGCGGCTCGTCTTCCTCGACTACGAGAGCCCCGAGACCCTCCTCCGATCGGAGGCGCGGCTGCCCGGATCGCTCAGCTGGCTCACCGAGGAGGGGTACCGTGGCCCTCTGGTCTTTCGCATCGATCCCCGCGAGGAACGGCCGCTGCCCCGACGCGCCGATCTGCTCTCTCCCATCTTCCCGCGGGGGGCGGCGCCCCGCGCGGCTCTGGAGCGCCAGTGGCGGCTGATCGGAGTGACGGCCGCCGGCAACGACCTCGTCTTCCTGAGCGTGATCGGGGAAGTGTTCCGGCTCGGAGCCGACGGTGAGCTTCGCCTCATTGCCCAGCTGCCTCCTGGGCATTACCACCGCACCAACGTGGCGATGGGACCCGACGGGAGCGTGTTCGTGTGCGGTGGGTTCCAGATCCGCCAGATCTTCCGGATCTCCCCTGCGGGCCGGGTGAGCACTGTGGCCAGCGACCTGGGCGATCCGGGCGGAATCGTGCTCGATGGTGAGGGTGTTCTCTACGTCGCTGAAACGGCCCTCCACCGGATCATTCGCATCACGCCTCTCCGCTGATCAGGCGCCTTCGAGCATCGCGGCCGTCAGACCGCGCACGTAGCCCCGCGCGAAGAGGGCGGAGATCGCGACCACCGGGATTGCCATCAGGTTGACCGCCGCCACCGCAGCCAGCTCGTCGAGGGCCACGTCGAAGGTGCCGATCCCGGCCGTGATCGTCTGGTTCTGCCCGCTCAGCAGGAAGACGGAGGCGATCATGAAGTCGCTGGCGACGGCCCCGAGGGTGAAGATGCCTGCGGCGACGAGGACCGGGCGGCTCATCGGCAGGATGATGCGGAAGAACGCCGTAGCGCGGCTTGCGCCTTCGATAAGGGCGGCCTCCTCGATCTCGCGCGGCAGGTGCTGGAAGTAGGCCGAGAGCATCCAGACGCAGAAGGGCAGGGCCATGGTGGGGTAGATCAATAGGAGCGCCAGGAGGTTGTCGTCCAGCCCGAGCGCGAGCACCACCTGGTACAAGGGGATGAAGAGAATGGTCTGCGGGACCACATAGGTGGCGAAGACCGCGCGCCGCCACCACCGGAAGCCCGGGGGGCGCAGCCGGCCGAGGGCGTAGGCAGCCGCGACGCTCGCCGCGAGTGTCACGCCCACCGAGCCGGTAAAGACGACGAGGGTGTTCACGAGCCAGTCCAGGAAGGGGTAGGATCGGCGGAGCGCGTCCCCCACGAAGCCCCGAACCTCGCCCTTGCGCTCGAACAGCTCCTGGAAGTTCTCGAGCGTCGGATTGACGACGATGAACGGGTTGCCGAAGACGTCTTCCTCGGGGGTCTTCAGCGACTGCACCAGCATGAAGTAGATCGGGAAGAGGCAGTAGACCGTGGCCAGCAACACCAGGCTCCAATGGCCGAGCTTCGCCCACCACGGCTTGGGGTTCATGCGGACTCCCGCTCTGGAGGATCGAAGAGCCGGAACAGGACGAGGAGGGCGCAGAAAAGGAGGGGGACCAGCATCAGCGACAATGCCGAGCCGGGTCCGTACTGGCCGCCCTTGATGGCAAGCCAGTAGGCGTGGGTGCCGATGACGGGGAAGACGATGCGGCCCGCCGTGAGCATCCAGACGTTGGCGAGGTCGGCGAAGGCGCTCGTGAGCGAGAGGAACACCCCGAGCGCGAGGAACGGCTTGAGCAGCGGCAGCGTCACCAGCCGGAAGCGCTGCCACGGGCTCTTCGTTTCCAGGAGCGCGTACTCGAACAGCTCCGGCGGGATGGCGTTGATGCCGGCCAGGAGCAGCACCCCGATGAAGGAGCTGCCGCGCCAGATGTTGAACAGGATGACGCTGAGGAAGGCCCAGGCGCCACCACCGAACACGCCGTCCACGCTGAACTTCAGGTGACCCAGGAAGACAGCGTAAGCCGTCGGGATCGGAGGGTTCAGGGTCCAGTACCAGCCGATCACGCTCACGCCCGCGGGGTACGCCCAGGGCAGGAAGATCGCCAGGAAGACAAGGGCCCGGCCACGGAACGGCCGGACGAGGAGCAGGGCGAAGCCGAGACCGAGCGCCAGCTTCGCCACGCTCGTGACGGCGGCGTAGACGACGGTGACGGCCGTTGCCTGCCAGAACTGAGGGTCCTCGAACTGCCGGCGGTAGTTCGTGAGGCCCACGAACGCCGTGGCGCCCTCCTGGAGCGGGGAGAGGCTGGTGAAACTCGTCCAGACCTCCCAGCCCAGAGGATAGGCCACTACGATCAGAAGCAGGAGGACGGTCGGAGACAGGAGGAGGTAGGCGGTTCGGACATCGCGCTGCCGCTGTATTCGCGTCATGGTCACCTGGACCATAACTCAGTTCCGACCTCTCGGGCGCGGGGAACTGGACGGCAGCCTCGAAGACGTCCTGGAGGCCAAGGAGGACGTTGATCGGCTGGGCCGGGGTCAGGAAGCGTTCCACGGGCTGTCCCGGCGCCAGGCCATTGACGGCGACGGTTCCGAACGTCTCGCACCTGCTGTTCAGGACGTTATTGAGGCGGACGAAACCCTCGAACTTCTTCATCTTGACCGAGGCTGCCATGAGTCAGCGTGGTTGCGGGTATTGCCACGGCAGCGATCCTGACAGAACGGCAGGGACCGGTCAAACCGCACGTCACGAAGCTCATGTCGGGACGAACGCGGGACGAACGCGGCCCTTGACAACACCGGGGGGGGAGCGCTAAAAGAGCGTCACCATTTCGCCCATCACCTAGATGCCGCAGATTCGATCTTCCACCGCCAAAGGGGGTCCCGGATGAAAACGACCGAACATCCTGTCCCGACCCGGCGTCAATTCCTCACCACGACCGCCGGCGCTACCGCCGGTATGGCCTCCTGGCTCGCGCTGGGCAAGGCGCCTGCGTACGCCCAGAAGCGGGAGCTGAGCTTCCTCTCCTGGAACCACTTCGTCCCCGCGTCGGACGACGAGCTCCGCAAGCAGGCCGAGGCCTTCAGCAAGGCCAACAACTGTACGGTGCGCGTGGACACCATGGCGCATCTCCAGATGCCTGCCAAGGTGGCGGCAGAGGCCCAGTCGCAAGCCGGGCACGACATGTACCGGACGGCCGGCTCCGACCCCTTCCTCTACGAGAATCTCCTCCTCAGCGTGGACGACGTGGTCGCCAAGGTCGGCAAGCAGGGCGGCGGGTGGTACAACTTCGCCGCCGAGAGCTGCCAGACCAAGTCCGGGTGGAAAGCCATCCCCTGGTTCTGGATCTCTTTCCCCGGTACCTACAACATGGCCCACTTCAAGAAGGCCGGGTTCGACCACCCCCCGAAGACGTGGGATGAGCTCCTGAAGCAGGGCAAGGTACTCAAGAAGCAGGGCAATCCGGTCGGCATCCCCATCAGCCATTGCTCGGACGCTCACTCGACGTACTGGTCGGTGGCGTGGTCCCAGGGCGCCAAGGTGCTCGAGGCGGACGGGAAGACGCCGGCCATCGTCTCCGACAAGACAGCGCAGGTCATCGAGTGGTACAAGGAGCTGTACAAGGACGCCATGGAGCCGGAGGTGCTGTCCTGGGACGACGCGGGCAACAACCGATTCATCCTCTCGGGCAAGGGCTCCTGGATCCACAACCCGATCAGCCCCTACAATGCCGCCCTCGCCAACAAGCAGCCCATCGCCGACGACATCAACCACCACAACAGCCCCGGGGGACCGGCGGGCATCCACTCGGCGCCGCCGAATCTGAGCATGGGCATCTGGAAGTTCTCGAAGAACCAGGAGCTGGCCAAGGAGTTCATCGTCTATCTCTTCCAGAAGCAGAACTACGACGCCTGGATCGTGGCGTCGAACGCCTTCAACCACCCGCCGCTCAAGAACCTCGCCGACCACCCGATCTGGGCTCGGAACCCGAAGTTCGCCATGCTGCCCAAGGAGGCCGAGTACGCGCACCCGCGCGGCTGGCCGGCCAAGCCGAGCGAGGCCGTGCAGCGCATCGACGACAACTACATCATGACCGACATGGTCGCCAAAGCCGTCAACGGGATGCCGACCAAGCGCGCCATGGACTGGGCCCAGGAGCAGGTCGTGCTCGCGGTCAAGGGACAGCTGAAGGTCGGCTAGATGGCCGTCGGGCCTCGCGTCCTCGAGGCAGCCGGGTTCCCGCGGGCTGGCCGCCTCTCGCGTCTCCGCGAGTGGTGGGAGCAGGAGCACATATTCGGCTACGGACTCATCGTGCCGGCGGTCGTGCTGCTCACGAGTCTCGTCGCCTTTCCGTTCGGTATGGCGATCTGGTTCAGTCTCTCGGACTACTGGGTCGGATCGCCCGGCGGCTTCGTGGGGATCACGAACTACCGGGCGATCCTCGGCAACGAGACCTTCCGCCAGACTCTCCAGAACTCCTTCGTCTTCACCGGGATCGCGCTCAGCTTCAAGATCGTGTTGGGCGTCTGGCTCGCGATGCTCCTGGCCCGCAACCTCAGGTTCAAGCGGATCATCCGGGGCATCGTGCTCCTGCCCTTCGTCATCCCGACTGCGCTCTCGACGCTGGCGTGGCTGTGGATGTTCGACTCGCTTTACAGCGTCGTCAACTGGACGGCCATCCGGCTGCACCTGATCAGCGCGCCCGGACCCAACTGGCTCGGGCAGTCTACGTACGCCATGGCCGCCGTCATCACCGTCAACATCTGGCGTGGTCTGCCCTTCTTCGCCATCATCGTGCTGGCGGCACTGATGGCGGTGCCCCGCGAGTTTTACGAAGCGGCCGAGGTGGACGGAGCGGGCTCGTGGGGCCGCTTCTGGCACGTGACGCTGCCCCTGATCAAGCCGGTGCTCGCCGTGGTCATCCTCTTCTCGACGATCTTCACCTTCGGCGACTTCAATATCGTCCAGGTGCTGACGCGTGGAGGCCCGATCAACACGACCCACCTCTTCGCCACCCTCGCGTACCAGGTGGGTCTCCAGGGCGGCAACCTCGGACAGGGTGGGGCGATCTCCCTCTTCATCTTCCCCGCCCTGGCGGTGGTGGTGTTCTTCCAGCTCCGCTACGTGAGAAAAGAGTAGCGGTGGCCACCGCCCGGAGTCGCGCCGCCCGCATCCGCTCGAACGTGTTCGCATACGCGAACCTCGCGCCGTACATCTTCTTCGTGATGTTTCCCTTCTACTTCATGGCGGTCACGTCGTTCAAGTCGAACGCCGAGCTCTACAACCTCAAGTCCATCCCCTTCTGGATCCAGACCGGCGTCATCATGGATCACTACACGCTCCTGTTCCAGAAGACCGAGTTCGTCACCTGGATGAGGAATAGCCTGTTGGTTGCCGTGGTCGCGACGTCGGTCTCGGTGGTCATCTCCATCCTCGCGGGCTACAGCCTGGCGCGCCTGCGGTTCCGGGGCGCCAGCGCCTTCGGGACCGCGATCTTCATCACCTACCTCGTCCCCCCCACCCTGCTCTTCCTCCCGCTCTCGCAGGTCGTGGTCTGGCTGGGCCTCGCCGACTCGATCACGTCGCTCATGGTCGTCTACCCGACCTTTCTCGTGCCGTTCTGCACCTGGATCCTCATGGGCTACTTCCGCACCATCCCCCGCGAGATCGAAGAGTGCGCGATGGTGGACGGCGCCACGCGCATGCAGACCCTCTGGAAGATCGTGTTGCCGATGGCCGTGCCGGGGATCATCTGCGCTGTGCTCTTCAGCTTCACGCTCTGCTGGAACGAGTTCACGTACGCGCTGACCTTCATCTCCCAGTCGGGGAACAAGACGGCCGTGGTGGGCGTCACCTCGGATCTCATCCGCGGCGACATCTACTTCTGGGGCTCGTTGATGGCGGGAGCGCTGCTCGCCAGCATCCCGATCGTGATCGTCTACGTCCTCTTCCTCGACTACTACGTCTCCGGCCTGACCGCCGGGGCGGTCAAGGGCTGACCGGGCCGTGTTCGGCCTTGACAGCCCGGACGGGGCCGCGTAGGGTCCCGCCTACAAACAAGCGCCGCGCGAGAGCGGCATCTTGGAGGAACCCCGAATGAGCGGACGAAAAAGCGTGATGGCGTGGATCGGGCTGGCCGCCTTGGGCCTGGCTCTTGCGGCGGGGCCGGCCACGGCCGCCGACCTGAAGCTGGGCGCGACCTTTTCCCTGACTGGGGGAACGGACGACTACGGCAAGGCGGCCCTGATGGGCTTCCAGCTGGCCGTGGACGAGTACAACGCCAAGGGCGGCTACAAGGGCAAGAAGGTCGAGACGGTCGTCTACGACGACGAGACCAAGCCGGCCAAGGGCGTCGAGAACGTCACCCGCATGATCACGCGCGACAAGGTCTTCGCCATCGTCGGGCCGGTCAATTCGGGCGTGGCGCTGGCCATCATCGACATCGCCCAGAAGAACGAGATGCCGCTGATGGACACGATCGCGACCGCCGAGTCCATCATCGAGCGGTACGCGAAGGCGCCGAAGAGCTACATCTTCCGCGTGTCGCTGAACGACGGCATCCAGACCTCGTTCATGATCGACCACATCCAGAAGAAGAAGTACCAGAAGGTCGGGCTCATGCACGACTCGACCGGCTGGGGGCAGAGCGGGCGTGACACGGCGCTGAGACTCCTCAAGGAGGCCAAGATCCCGGTGACGGCCGGGCCCGAGGTCTTCGACCAGAACGACACCGACATGACGCCCCAGCTGACCAAGATGAAGGATGCCAAGGTGGACTTCATCATCTCCTACTCGCTGGCGCCGGCCGGCGTGCAGATCGCCAAGAGCATGCAGAAGATCCAGCTCCAGGTGCCGTGGACCTCGACCTGGGCCCTGGTCGCGCCCAACTTCCTGAAGCTGGGCGGCAAGGAGACCGTCGAGGGCGTCATGGCCGTGACCTCCTACACGCCGGACCACAGCGAGAATGCCAAGAAGCTGCACGCCAAGGTGGAACAGCGATTCAAGGACCAGGGCGGCGACTTCCACCCCGTGGCGACTGCGCAGACCTACGACGGCACGCGCCTCGTGCTGCGGGCGCTCGACCGCGTCGGTCCCGACCCCAAGAAGATCCGCGACGCGCTCGAGGAGATCAGCGACTTCAACGACCCCGCGACCAAGATGAAGCCGCGGCCGTACACGGCGGACAACCACGAAGCCCTGGGGCGCGATAGCGGCTTCCTGGCGATCTGGAAGAGCGGCAAGCTGGTCCGCGCGGACTAGAGGACACCCGGGGGGGCCGCCCCGCGGCGGCCCCTTTTCCCGTCCCGTGGAAGCCCTCTTCGTCAAGGTCTGGCAGGCCCTCATCAGCGGCCTGTCGGTCGGCAGCGTCTACGCCCTCATCGCCCAGGGGTACTACGTCACCTTTATCACCACGGGCGCGCTGAACTTCGGCCAGGGCGAGTTCCTGATGATGGGCGCGCTGTTCGGCCTGACCTGCTACGTGACGCTGGGCCTGCCATACGGCGTGGCCGTCGCGGGCGCCGTCGTCCTCGTCGGCCTGATGGGCGTCGGGCTCGAGCGCGTCGCCATCCGTCCCGTCCTGCGCCACGCGCTGTCGCTCTCGTGGGTGCTCAGCACGGTCGCCATCAGCATCATCCTGAAAAACGCGGCCGTGCAGATCTGGGGCCCGGAGCAGATCAAGTTCCCCTCCCCCTTCGGCGACGCGGTCCTGCGCCTGGGACCGGCGGGCATCTTCCCGCAGGAGCTCTTCATCATCCTGGCCGCCGTCGGGACGGTGCTGCTGGTGCAGGTCTTTCTCAAGCGCGCGGTGCTGGGCAAGGCGCTCACCGCCGTTGCCCACAACCGGAACGCGGCCGCCGTCATGGGCATCAACGTCCAGCGGATGATCGTGCTGGCTTTCGTCATCTCCTCGGCGCTGGCGGGGCTCGGCGGCATCCTCATCGCCCCCATCACCTTCGCCTGGGCGTACATGGGCACGGTGCCCGGCATCAAGGCCTTCGCGGCGGCGATCTTTGGCGGGCTCGAGAACCCCATCGGCATCCTGGTCGGCGGTCTCGTGATCGGCCTGCTCGAGCAGTTCTTCGGCATCATCAACTCCAACCTCAAGGAAGGCATCACCTTCCTGGTGATCCTGCTGATCCTGGCCGTGCGCCCGACGGGGCTCATGGGCAAGAAAGAGATCGAGAAGGTCTAGCGTGCGCCTGCCGATCCTGGCCCACACCGGCCCGCGCCAGTGGGCCGCCTTCGCCATGGCGGCGGCCGTCGTGTTCGCGCTGCCGCTCGTCTTCGACGATCCGTTCTTCATCCTGGTGCTGCAGTCGCTGGCCTACCTCTTCATCGCCACGCTGGGCCTGGACATCCTGGTCGGCTGGACGGGGCAGATCTCGCTCGGCCACGCGGGACTCTATGCCGTGGGCGCCTACACGTCGGCGCTCCTGGCGACCCGGCTTGGCCTCCCGTTCTGGCTCTCCGCGCCCGCCGGCGTCGTCCTGGCGGGCGTCTGCGGCGCGTTCCTGGCTCTGCCCTCGCTCCGCGCCAAGGGGCCGTACCTGGCCATGGTCACGGTCGCCTTCGGCTTCATGGCCGAGGTGACAGCCAACCGCTGGAGCCTGACGGGCGGGCCCATGGGCATCATGGCCATCCCCGGGCCGAAGCTGCCGGGCGGCGCGGAGATGACGCCGACGCAGTACTTCTGGCTGATCGGCGGGACCGCGCTCGCCTGCCAGATCCTCGCGAACAACCTGCTGACCTCGCGCGTGGGGCGCACGCTGCTCGCGCTGCGCGGCAGCGAGATCGCCGCGGAAACCGTCGGCATCAACGTGTACCGGTGGAAGGTGCTGGCTTTCGTCATCAGCTCGCTCTACGCGGGGCTGGGCGGCGTCTTCTTCGCCCACCAGAACGGCTTTATCAACAGCGACACTTTCGTCTTCGGGCTCTCGGTTTCGATGCTCACCTCGGTGCTGATGGGCGGCAGCGGCACGCTCTACGGCCCGCTGGTCGGCAGCATCATCCTCAACCTGATCCCGACCATCTTCGCCACGATGCACGAGTACCACCTCTACATCTACGGCGGCATCATGCTCGTCACCATCGTCTTCCTGCCCGACGGCATTGTCGGGAGCCTCATGAAGACGCGCGCCCTCGGGTGGCTGCGCCGCACGCCGCCTCTCGCCCTACCCGACCCGGCCGGACGCGACCTCGTGGCCATGGACAAAGCCCGCGACCCGGTCATCGCAGTCCGGGGGCTGACCAAGGACTTCGGCGGGGTCCGCGCGCTCAACAACGTGACGCTGGCCGTCCAGCCGGGGATGGTCCACGGTCTCATCGGCCCCAACGGCTCGGGCAAGAGCACGTTCGTCAACGTCCTGACCGGCCTCTACCAGCCCTCCGCCGGCGCGATCGAGCTGCACGGGCAGGCGATCGAGCGCATCAAGCCGCACCGCATGGCCCAGCTCGGCGTGACGCGGACCTTTCAGAGCATCCGCCTCTTCAGCGACCTCAGCGTGCTGGACAACGTCATGGCCGGCTTCCACCTGCACCTGCGCGCGGGCCTCTGGGCCCACCTGCTCCAGACCCGGCGAGCCGTCGCCGAGGAGGCGGCGTTCCGCAGCAAGGCCATGGCGCTGCTCGAGATCGTAGGCATCGCCGACAAGGCCGGCGAGGTCGCCCAGAATCTTCCCTACGGCCAGCAGCGGCTGCTCGAGATCGCCCGCGCCCTGGCGGTGCGGCCGGCGCTCCTGCTGCTCGATGAGCCCGCGGCCGGCGTCAACCCGACGGAGATCCATCACCTGTCGGACATCATCCGCGGCATCCGGAGCACCGGCGTCACCCTGGTCGTGATCGAGCACCACATGGAGCTCATCATGGGCATCTCCGACGTGGTCTCGGTCCTGGACTTCGGCGAGAAGATCGCCGAGGGCACCACGAAGGAGATCCAGCGCGACCCGAAAGTCATCGAGGCCTACCTGGGCGCGGACGTGGAGGCCGGCCATGCTTAGCGTCCGGGGCCTGCGCGTGGACTACGGCCACATCCAGGCGCTGCGCGGCGTGGACCTCGAGGCGCGCGAGGGCGAGATCACGGCCATCATCGGCTCGAACGGCGCGGGCAAGACCTCGACGCTGATGGCCATCTCGGGGCTCGCGCCCGTCACCGAGGGCGAGATCCTCTTCCGCGGCGCGCCCATCACGCGCCGGCCGGCCCACGAGATCACGACGCTCGGCATCACGCAGATCCTCGAAGGGCGCCAGCTCTTCGCGGACCAGACTGTCGAGGACAACCTGCTGCTGGGCGCCTACACGCGCCTGCGGGACCGCGCTCGCGTCCGGCGCATTATGGAGCGGGAGATGGACCGGTTCCCCATCCTGCGCAAGCGGCGCGGGCAGCTGGCCGGCACGCTTTCGGGCGGCGAGCAGCAGATGCTCGCGATCGCGCGCGGGCTCATGTCGGAGCCGACCATGCTGCTGTTGGACGAGCCCTCCATGGGCCTGGCGCCCCTCATGGTGCAGGAGATCGCTCGCACCATCCGCGCCCTGCGTGAGGAGGGTGCCACGATCGTTCTCGTCGAGCAGATGGCCTTGGTCGCGCTCAGGCTGGCCGACCGCGCCTACGTACTGGAGACCGGACGCGTAACGCTGTCGGGAACCGGCAGGGAGCTGGCTGACAATCCGGACGTGAAGCGGGCCTATCTCGGCGGCTGAGGCCGCGGAAAGACGCGCGCGCTCTTCGGCCTCCTCCGGCCGGGACACGACGCGCGCGTGGTATGCTCCCGCGGGTGAAGGCGAAATGGCTGCTCGTCATCCTGGCGCCCACCCTGCTGCTGTTGGGCGGAAGTGTCCTCGTGCTCCTGTTCATGCCGCATCCGGTGCCGAAGACGGCCACGGCCGTGCAGCGCACGTATCTCACCCGCTGCGCCACCTGCCACGGCGCAAACGGGCGCGGCTCGTGGCGCGCGACCCTTTTTCTCATCCGGCCTGGGGACCTGACGGACCGTGAAGCCACGTCCAGGCTCTCCGACGACTACCTTTTCAACATCATCAAGAACGGCGGAGCGACGATCGGCAAGCCCGGTATGCCCGCCTTCGGCTATCATCTGACGGACGCCGAGATCCGCGCGCTGGTCACGCACGTGCGGGCGCTCTCGGCTCCCAGGTAGCGCACATCACCGCTTCAAGCCCGGAGGATCCCCCGATGGCCACAGACCTGCTCGAGACGATCAAGGACGGCGTCGCGGTCCTGACGATGAACCGGCCCGACCGGCTGAACGCGCTCTCGCGCCCGATGCTCGACGCGATGCTGGAAGCCCTGCAGCGGCTCGCGGACGACCCGACGGTGGGCACGGTCGTGCTCACGGGTGCCGGCCGCGGCTTCTGCGCGGGCGGCGACGTCAAGGCGATGGCCGAGGGCAACGAGCTCGGCGGCACCACGATGGAGGAGAAGGCGCAGGCGCTGCGCTCCCGGATGGAGACCTCGCGGCTCCTCCACGAGATGCCCAAGCCCACCATCGCCATGGTGCGCGGCGCGGCGGCGGGGGCGGGGCTCTCGCTGGCGCTGGCCTGCGACATGCGCGTGGCTGGCGACACGGCGCGCTTCGGCACCGCCTTCGCGCGCGTGGGCTACTCCGGAGACTTCGGCGGCAGCTTCTATCTCACTCAGCTCGTCGGCACCGCCAAGGCGCGCGAGCTCTACTACACCGCCGAGCTGCTGGACGCGCAGCAGGCGCTGACGCTGGGGCTGGTCAACCGCATCGTGCCGGACGCCAAGCTCGAGGAGGAGACCATGGCGCTGGCGGGCAAGATCGCGAACGGACCGCGCGTCGCGATTCGCTACATGAAGCGCAACATGAACGCCGCCGAGTCGGGCTCGCTCAAGGACCAGCTCGACCTCGAGGCCTGGCACCACACGCGCACGGGCATGACCGAGGACCACAAGGAGGCGGCGCGCGCCTTCGTCGAGAAGCGCGAGCCCGTCTTCAAGGGACGCTGAGCGATGGCCCGCCTCCCGGACGTCCTCGGCTCCCTGGACCCCGCCGGGCAGAAGGTGTACGAGCGTATCGCGACGAAGCGCGGGAAGATCCGCGGCCCCTACGTCCCGCTGATGCATCACCCCGCCCTCGCCGAGCGCGTGGGCGATCTCGGAGAGTACCTGCGCTTCGACGCCACGCTGCCGGGGGACCTCCGGGAGCTCGCCATCCTCATCACCGCGCGCCATGTCGCCCAGCCGTTCGAGTGGGTCATGCACGCGCCCGTAGCCAAGAAGGAAGGACTGCCGGACGACGTGATCGAGTTGATCCGCGCGCGCGGGAATCTGGCCGCCCTGCCGGCGCGCTACGTGCGGGCCGCGCGCGTGGTCCAGCACGTCCTCGCGCGCGAGTCCGTCCCCCAGCGCCTTCAGGATGAGATCCAGCAGGAGGTGGGCGTGACCGGCCTCGTCGAGCTGGTCACCCTCGCCGGCTACTACCAGGCCATCGCGGCCATCCTCTTCGCCTTCGACGTCCCTCTTCCGGAAGGGACCCCTACGCCGTTCTGACAGCTCGAGCGTAGTTTCAACGGGCGAGACTGGGGGGCGCCCTCCCGAGACCACACTGACTCGCGGGCGCGCGGCGGCGTCTGGATGGGGCCACGAGATGGGGGGGGTTCGCCTTCGAGAATCAGCGCAGAAGATATGGGTCCCGGGAGGGCGCCCCCCAGCCCCGCCCTCCCCGCTCCCGGGACCAGGGCGGCGAGAAGGGTCCAGATGCGAGGCAGCGCCCGACGGCCGCAGGTGAGGCGTACTTGCCGTACGTTGAACCTGCGGCCGAGGGCGCCCCAAACTCTTCTAGACAAATGGCGCAGCTGGGCCCTTATCGGCGGCCTGGCGACTCAGTGTGGTCCGCGGGGGGTGCCCCCGGCCCCTCCCGGCGTTGGAAGCACCCACCCGGCGCGTTAGCAGCAGCCGCCCGAGATTTTTGCTTGCTGGACGAGCTCGACGCGCGTGTCGTCGGGGGCGCGCATGAAGGCGATGCGGCTGCCGTTGGGATTCTGGATCGGCCCCTCGAGGAGCCGCGCGCCCAGCCCCTCGAGCCGGCGGATGTCCGCCTCGATCTCGACGGAGTCGAAGCCGAAGTGCTCGAGGCCGAAGTGGGCGGAGGCATTACCGGGCTGGAGCGTCTCGCCGGTGCGCGCGCCCGAGATGTTCACCGCCATGCCGCCGTCCTCGCTCTGGCAGCGCACGAAGCGGTCGCCGAAGACACGCGTCTCGTCGTTGACGATCTTGAAGCCGAACGCCCCGACGTACCACTCGGCGGTGCGGCGCGGGTCCGATGCCTTGAGATGGATGTGGTTGATGCGGTAGGCCATGGAATCCTCCTCAGGGTTTCCTGCGCAGGAGATACCGGTGCAGACCATCCATGACCAGCTCCTTGTCCTGGTTGTGGATGGTGACGCGCATCGCCACGACGCCCGTCGTGCGGCCGGGCTCGAGCCCGGTGATGGTGAGCATCGGGTACAGCGTGTCGCCCGCGTACACGGGCTTGAGGAAGCGCGAGGACTGCTCGAGGAATGCGATCAGCGAATCGCCCACCACGTGCGGGAAGATACCGGCGCCGGCTGCGCCCTGGGCGGCGACCATGAGCCCGTGAGCCAGGAGGTCCCGGTGGCCGTGGGCGCGGCAGTAGGGGCGGTCGTAGTGGATCGGATGGTTGTCGCCAGAGGCCAGCTGGAAGGCCGCGAAGAGCGCGTCCGTCATGGTGCGCGAAGGGATGTAGAAGCGCTCGCCCACTCGGAAATCGTCGAAGTACCGGGGCTCGGCGAAGCGGTGCGTCTCGGGCGAGAAGGTCTCATCGGCCATGGAGCGTCTCCCCTGTCACTGAATCCTCTTGATCTCCACCACGAGATAACGGTCTGGCAGCTGCCGCACCGTCAGGCGGACGCGGTCCCCGCGACGCAGGCCCGCGCCGTCCAGCATCTCCTTGGTCTCGGCGTAGAAGGCCATTTTGCTCATCTCGTCCATGACGCCGGGGGCGATGTCGTGGCTCACGAGGATGAGGGTATCGTTCACGCGCGCCTCGAACACGCCGGTGACCCGGAAGAGCCCCTTCCCCGGGTAGACGTCACGATAGCTGCCCCAGAGGCCCGCCGCGAAGCCGGCCAGGAGCAGGACGAAGAGCAACGGGGCGGTCCATCGTCGGGAGCGGGCCATGCGCCGCGTGGACGGGCCTAGACTGTGGCGTCGCGCAGTCGCGTGTAGACGCGCTCCGGCCACGCCTCGCGTGGCGGGAGGTGCTCCGGTGGGATACGGGACAACTAGTAGCTGCCGGTGGGATCGTACCCGGCGTCACCGGGACCCGGGATCTTGCCGGACACGTGGTCGGCCGTCAGCACCCATGGGGCACTGCAGCCTTCCAGGAACACGCCCCGGGCCGCGCGGTAGCCGCTGCCGAATGTCAGCAGCATGACCAGCGTCGACGTCACGACGCCCGCCGTGCAGATGATGACCTTGCCGGGGACATAGACCACGTTCAGGAAACCGGCCGCGGTGGCGTCGCCTGCCGTCGGTTCCTTGCTCGTGATGGGCTCCACGGACGGCATCATCATCCTTTCCACGGGATCCACGGGCACGCGTTCCTGCCCCGGCACCTGGCTGGTGAGCGGAGGCTCAACGGGTGCCGCCGGCGGCGGCGCCTGGGCGAAGGCCGCCATGGGAGCCAGCGGGCCCGCCACGAGCAGGACGGCCACAAGAGCCGCGGAGATCCACGCGGAGATCTTCATCGTCTTACCTCCCTGTCACCGGCTCTTTACCCCGACGGATCGGGGCTGCTGCCACGGCCCCTTCACTGCGCCTACCGCAACTCTACTCCACGGCAGGGCAACCCGACAAGGATTAACCCCGCAGGCATCGCGGCGACGATATCAAAGAGAAACCAGCCACTTCAAGCCGGCTGCCGGGCCGCCAAAACGGTGCTAGAATGCCGCCCGCGGCACCCCGCCGCCCATCGGAACCCAAGGAGGCCCCACATGAAGATCGTCCGTTTCTCTCAAAACGGCTACTCCCCGCGCCTGGGCTGCTTCATGGGCCAGGACCGCGTGGTGGACCTCGAGGCGAGCTGCGCGGACTGGCTCTCTGCCAGGGGCGTCGTGCGCTCGGGTGCCATCGCGGCCGCCCTTTTCCCCCAGAGCACCCGCGGCTTCCTCGAAGGTGGCTCGGCCACTCAGGACATGCTGGGGGCCATGATGGAGTCGACCAAGGCGGGCAAGTTCCAGCCGATCAGCCACGCGGCGAGCACCGTGCGCCTGCACGCGCCCATCAACGACCCGGGCAAGTTCATCTGCATAGGGCTCAACTACAAGGACCATGCCGCGGAGACAGGCAGCGCCATACCCAAGGAGCCGCCGGTATTCCCCAAGTGGAACAACGCCATCCTCGATCCCGGCGAGCCCATTCTCCGCCCCCGTGGGGAGAAGACCCTCGACTGGGAGGTGGAGCTCGGCGTCGTCATCGGCAAGACGGCGCGCTTCGTGCCGAAAGAGCGGGCGCTCGACTACATCTACGGCTACACGATCATCAACGACGCGAGCGCCCGGGACTTCCAGTTCCACACGAGCCAGTGGGGTCCCGGCAAGATGGGCGACACGCTGGCGCCGGTCGGTCCCTACATCGCCGACCGGTCGGAGATCCCAGACCCGCACGTGCTCGACCTCAAGACCTGGGTCAACGGAACGCTCATGCAGAGCGGCAGCACGAGAAACTTCATCTTCGACCTCGGCTACATCATCCAGTATCTGACCAATATCATGACGCTCTCGCCGGGCGACCTCATCTCCACGGGCACGCCGTCCGGCGTCGGCTTCTCCCGCAAGCCGCCGATCACGCTCCAGCCCGGTGACGTGTGCAAGCTCGAGATCACCGGGCTCGGCTCGCTCGAGAACCCCGTCAAGGACGCCTGAGCGCGCCCGGGAGACCCCGATGCCGGTTCGCTCGCTGCTGCACTATGCGCTGGAGGTGCCGGACCAGTCCGTCGGGCAGCGCTACTATCGCGACTTCGGCCTGGCGGACGATTCGGGCCGGGGCGCCGCCGTGCGCCTCCGCGCCGGGCGGCAGTCGCGCGAGAGCGTGCTGCTCTACGAGGGGCCGCGGAAGCGGCTGCACCACCTCTGCTTCGGCGCCACCGGTGAGGACTTTGCGCGGACGCGCGAGGCCGTCCGCCGCGCGGGCGTGGCGGAGGTCGATCCGCCGAAGGACGCGCCCGGCGGCGGTCTCTGGCTGCGCGACCCCGACGGCAACCTCGTCAACGTGCGCGAGGAAGCGCCGGCGGCCGTCCCCGCCGAGACACCGGCGGCTTTCAACGGCCCGGGCTACACCCCGCGTCAGGCCGTCCGCGGCGCGCCCGGGCGCGAGCTGCCCGTGGCGCCGCGGCGGCTCGGCCACGTGCTTCTGTTCTCGCCCGACATCGAACGTCAGATCGACTTCTACACCCGCGTGCTGGGCCTGAAGCTCTCGGATCGCTCGCAGAAGATCATCGCCTTCATGCGCTGCAGCACCGATCACCACAACGTGGCGCTGCTCGCGTCGAGCGCCCCGGGCTTCCACCACGGCTCCTTCGAGGTGGGTGGCGTGGACGAGATCGGCATGGGGGCGGCGCGGATGGCCGAGCGCGGCTGGCAGCCCGGCTGGGGTTTCGGGCGCCACGTCATCGGCTCGAACTTCTTCTACTATATCCGAGACCCCTGGGGCAGCTTCGCCGAGTACTTCTACGACCTCGACCAGATCCCGGAGACCTGCGCCTGGGAGCCGCGCGACTTCCCGGCTGACGACTCGCTGTACATCTGGGGGCCGCCCGTGCCGCCCGACTTCGGGGAGAACAAGGAAGCCTCGGCCTAGATGGACCTCGGCCTGCTTCGCTCGCTCGCCCAGCCCGGCACGACCAAGGTCATCCTCTGCTCCCTCGACGGGCTGGGCGGGCTGCCGCGCCCCGGCACCGGAAAGAGCGAGCTCGAGACGGCCAGCCTGCCGAACCTCCACGCGCTGGCATCGCGGTCGGCGTGCGGCCTGCTCCGCCACGTTGGGCCCGGCATCACGCCGGGCAGCGGGCCAGGTCACCTGGGCCTCTTCGGCTACGACCCGCTCCAGCATCCGGTCGGCCGCGGCGTGCTCGAGGCCCTCGGCATCGACTTCCACCTCAAGCCGGGCGACGTCGCCGCCCGCGGCAACTTCTGCACCGTCGATGGCGAAGGCCGGATCACGGACCGGCGCGCCGGCCGGATCTCCACCGATCTCTGCGTCAAGCTCTGCGAGAGGCTGCGGCAGATCACGGTGGATGGCGCCCTAATCATCATCGAGCCCGTCAAGGAGCACCGCTTCGTCCTCATCCTGCGCGGCGACGGCCTCTCGGGAGCGGTGTCGGAGACCGATCCACAGGCGCTCGGAGTCCCGGCCCTGGCCGCGCGGGCGCTCGAGCCCGCGGCGGAGCGCGCGGCCGCCGCGGTCAACCAGTTCGTCGAGCGCGCGCGGTCGCTGCTCCGGGACTCGGCGCCGGCCAACATGGTGCTCCTGCGCGGCTTCGACCGGCAGCCCGGCATCCCGCTTTTCCCCGAAACCTTCCGCCTGCGAGCGGCGGCCGTCGCCGCCTACCCGATGTACCGCGGCCTCGCCCGCCTGGTCGGCATGGACGTGCTCGACACAGGGCTCTCCTTCGCCGACGAGATCGCCACGCTCAAGCGGCACTGGGACAGCTACGACTTCTTCTTCCTCCACTACAAGGACACGGACAAGGCGGGCGAGGACGGTGACTTCGACGCCAAAGTCGCGGCGCTCGAGCGCTTCGACGCACGGCTGCCCGACGTCCTCGCGCTCCGGCCCGACGTGCTGGCCGTCTCGGGCGATCACTCGACGCCGTCCATCCTCGCGGCGCACGGCTGGCAGCCCGTGCCGGCCCTCGTCGCGAGCGCCTACTGCGGCGCCGATCATGTCAGCCGCTTCACGGAGCGTGACTGCGCGGGTGGCGCCCTCGGGCTCGTGCCGGCCCAGGACCTCATGCCCGTCCTGATGGCCAACGCGCTTCGCCTCGCCAAGTACGGCGCCTAGCCCGAATGCCGGCGCAAGGCGAACGCTGAGTTGATCCCGCAGGCCGGCGAGAAGGGTCCAGATGCGAGGCGGCGCCTCATGGTGCAGGGCGTCGAGAAGGGGTCAGATGCGAGGGTGGCCCCGCGGTGCAGGGCGTCGAGAAGGGTCCAGATGCGAGGCGGCGCCCGACGGCTGCAGGCGAGGCGTACTTTCTGTACGTTGGGCCCGCAGCGGAGGGCGCCAACGAAGCATATGGGCCCTTATCGGCGGCCTGAGGCCTGCTAGTGTTCCGCCAGCGCTCCGGGTCGAGCCTCTGTTACGCGTGCGGCAAGCTCAACCGGGTGGACGCCTCGGTCTGCTTCTACTGCGGCAGGCGAAACCCGGGGCTCTGGGGCTTCGGCCCGGCCATCGGCCGTCTCGTGGGCGGGCTCGACTTCGCGGCCCTGGTGACGATCGTCGTGGTCACCGCCTACATCGCGTCTCTTGCCCTCGATCCGCGCGCGGCACTTGCTCCGCGAGGGGTCTTCGACCTGCTGGCGCCCAGCGGCCGCGCCCTGATTAAACTCGGCATGGCGGGGGCCATGCCGTGGCAGGCGGGACACTGGTGGACCATCCTGACCGCCATCTACCTGCACGGCAGCCTCCTGCACATCGTCTTCAACCTGCTCTGGATCCGCCAGCTCCTCCCGGACGTCGAGGAGGTGTACGGACAGGCCCGCACCATCGTGATATTCACGCTGAGCGGCGCCGCGGGCTTCCTGCTCTCCAACGGCGCGGGCAATCGATTCTCGGTCGGCGCATCGGGCGCCGTCTTCGGGGTTCTGGGCGCCATGGTCTGCTACGGGAGGCGCCGCGGCGGCCGCTTCGGAGCTACCGTCCTCAGGCAGTACGGCACCTGGGCTCTCATCCTCTTCGTCGCCGGGCTGCTGCCCGGGATGCTCGTGGACAATTGGGGACATGCCGGCGGCTTCCTGGGTGGATGGCTCGTGGCGCTCGTCCTTGGCTCAGGCGACCAGCGCCCCGAGCGCGGCATCCATCGGGTGTTGGCCACGGCCTGTCTCGTCCTTACCGCCGCCGCCTTCGCGCTCCAGGCCTGGACGGCTTTCCTCGCTTGAGACCAGCGCGTCCCGCTGGTCAGGATACTTGCCCCTGGGGGGCCCTTGAGGTACACGTGCCAATGGCGTAGAGGTGCCAATGGGGTACAGTTGACGTTGGCTGATATCCAGGCCGTTACATGGGGGGATCCATGGCCGAGAAATCCAGGCGCCGTCCGGCGCGGAGCGCCGCGCAGAACCGACTCAAACAGCTCGAGGCGCGGCTCGCGCATCTCGAGAGCCAGCTCCAGACGCTTCGAACCCAGACGTCCGGTAGCGTCGGTGCGGCGCGCGCGAAGCTCGAGACGCTCGAGCGCCGCGCCGCGGACCAGATCGCCCGCGCGCAGACCACGCTCAAAGAATCCCTCGACTCGATCACCCGCACCCTGGCCGCCTCGAAGGGCACGGTCGAACTCAAGGCGAGCCGCTTGACACGCGCGGTGCGCGCCGGCGTGCGGGCTGGTACCCGTGCCTACCGCCGCCGGGCGCGCGGCTAGGAGCCTCCCCCGAGGGTCCTTGATGCGGCCCGTGCTCGTCCTGCCGGAAGACCTCGTCCTGCACTTCGAGGGCCACATCGCCCTCGGTGGCGAGCCGCCGCTCTACCTGGTGTCTCGGCCGGCGCTCAGGGCCAGCCTCGCGCGGCGGAAGGCGCGGGCCATCGCCGGCGATCCCGAAGACCCGGAGGCCTATCGTCGGGCGCTCGGCCGCGGCCGCGGACCTCTCGTGGTGGCGGCGCCGGCCGGCCATGCCGCGCGGATCGCGGCGGCGGTGCGCGCCGCGCTGCCCGACGCGGCCGTGCTCCTGGTGGGCGACGAGCGGCTCCACGTCCCCGGCGCCGTGACGGTGCCCCTCAGCGCCTTTGCCGAGCGCGTGCTCCAGCCTGAGCTGGAGCGCGCCCAGGCGCGGATGCGCGTCGAGCGGATCCGCGCGCACTTCGAGAGCGCCTCGCGCATCCTCATCCTGATGCAGGACGATCCCGATCCCGACGCCATCGCGTCGGCCCTTGCGCTCCGGACCCTGCTCGGCCGCAACCGAACGGGCGCGCCCATCTGCACGTTCGGCACCATCACCCGGCCCGAAAACATCACCATGTGCGAGATCCTCGACATCGACGTCGAGCCGATCACGACCCGCGAGATGCACGGCTTCGACCGGGTCGCCATGGTGGACGTCCAGCCGTCGTTCCTCGAGGAGCGCTTCGTCGAGGTGGACCTCGTCATCGACCACCACCCGGTCGAGGAGCCGGTGCGCGCGCGCATCCGCGACGTGCGGCCGTCGTACGGCGCCACGTCGACCATCCTCGTCGAATACCTGCGGGCAGCGGACGTCAAGACCACGCAGCGCCTCGCGACGGCGCTGCTCTATGGCATCAAGGCCGACACGCTGGGGCTCGAACGGGGCGGCACGCGGGCCGACCTCGACGCGTTCACGTACCTCTACCTCCTCGCCAACCACAACGCGCTCCGCCGCATCGAGCGCCCCGCCCTCGGCGAAGCCGCGCTCGACGCCCTGGCGGCCGGGCTCGCCAAGCGCAAGATTGTCAAGGGCGTGTTCTTCTCCCACCTGGGCCCCGTCGCCACTGCGGACCTGATCCCGCAGTTCGCCGACTTCGGCCTCCAGGCCAAGAGTGTCGAATGGTCGGTCGTCTCGGGCGTGGTGGGTGACGACGTCCACGTCTCGGTGCGCAGCGTCGGCTACGTCAGGAGCGCGGGTGACGTGACGCGCGCGGCCTTCGGCGACCTGGGCTCAGCGGGCGGCCATCGGACCATGGCCAAGGCCGTGGTGCCCCTCACGGCTTTGGTCGGGCCGGAAGGCGCGGACCCCGCCAGGTGCCAGGAGCGGCTCGTCCAGCGCTTCCTGCGGGCTCTCGGCCTGAACGGCAAGACCTAGGCCAGAACGCGAGATCTACGAAGGAGGCCACGATGCTCTTCGTGTACGTTCTCATGGCCCTGGTCGGCGCCGCGGCCGCGATCTTCGCGATCCAGAACCTCGACCCGGTGGTGATCCGCTTCCTGGTCTGGCGAGTCGATGGCATGCCGGTGGCGCTGGTCATCCTGCTCTCGGCATTCATCGGCATCGTCTTCGCCGCGCTCTCCGGCTTCGCCCAGCAATGGCGCCTCCGCTCTCGGGTGCGCCAGCTGGAGAGCCAGGTCGCCCGGCTCTCGGCCGCCGAAGTAGAGCGCGGCGCTCGCCCTCCCAGGGGTGACGCGGCCCAGCCATGAGTGCAGCGGCTTGACCGTCAGCGCACATGCATGGACAATGCAATTGATCCCATCAAAAAGTGGGTTTCTCCTTTTAGGATCAAGAAGTCAGAAAGCACTTGGCAATCGTGGGCGCGGTGTGTTAGAAGAGCGGTGGCTACCTTCTGGCCTACCGGTCGAACCCCGCAGGAGGAGACCCTGGTGGACGCGGCTCTGGAGAAGCGGCAGGTCAAGCGGGCCTACAAGATCTACGCTCCCGCCTACGACTTCGTCTTCGACTGGATCTTCCACCCCGGCCGGGAGCAGGCCATCCGGCTCCTGGACATCAAGGGCGGCGAGCAGATCCTGGAGGTCGGCATCGGCACGGGCCTGAACCTGCCGCTGTACCCCGCCAACTGCCGCATCACCGGCATCGATCTCTCGGAGGAGATGCTCGAGAAGGCGCAGGACAAGCTCGTGGAGCTCGGGCTGAACAATGTCACGCTCAAGGCCATGGACGCCACGGTGATGGACTTCGGCGACAGCGAGTTCGACTCGGCGGTGGCGACCTACACCATCAGCGCCGTGCCGGACCCGGTCGCGGTGCTGCGCGAGATGCGCCGGGTGGTCAAGCCGGGCGGTATCATCGTGGTCCTGAACCATTTCCGCAGCGAGCGCCGCGTGCTCGGGCGCATCGAGGATCTGGTCTCACCCGTGTGTACGCGGCTCGGGTGGAAGTCGAACCTCCCGCTTGAGCCGCTCCTCGAGGAGGTCGGCCTCAAGCCGGACCTCTCCGCCAAGGTGAACATGTTCAACGGCTGGCGCCTCATCAAGTGCGTGAACCACAAGTAATCTGCGTGGGGCAAGAAAGCCGCTCCGTCTATCTCCTCGGCCGGTAGTCCGTCAGCGTAAGCGCGTCCCTGACGGGATCGTAGTCTGCGTCGCGCGCCTCCACGAAGCTGTCGATGTCCTAGATCCCCTTGACCCCAGATCGCCGCTACCCCCCAGATCGCCGCAGCCCCGATCGGCGACGAAGACGGAGAGGAAAGCGGCACGGTGACGGAGAGTGAGGCTCAGGGGAGGCTACCGCCCGCGGCGGGCGGCAGCGGGCGGACGATGTCGTCGGGGCGGACGCCCCAGGCCGCCAGGCGGGCGAGAAGGGTGTTGCGGTGCATGCCGAGGAGCCGCGCGGCGCGGCTTCGGTTCCAGTTCTCGCGCTCGAGCGCGCGCAGCACGTAGGCCTGCTCGAAGCGGTCGCGGGCCTCGTGGAGCGGCAGCGCCGCCTGCCCGCCCTCGCCGCCCGCCCGCTGGTTGACCTCGTGGATCGCGAGATCCACGGGCAGGTCGTCGAGGCGCACCACCGGATGCGTGGCCAGCGCAACGCTGCGTTCGATGATGTTCTCGAGCTCCCGCACGTTCCCGGGCCAGTCGTAAGCCTGCAGCGCCGGCAGGGCGCCGCGCGAGATGCCGCGGACGTCCTTCTTGAACTCCCGCGAATACTTCCGCAGGAAGTGGTCGACCAGGATCGGGATGTCGTCCTTGCGGGCGCGAAGCGGGGGAATCGTGATCGGCACCACGTTGAGCCGGTAGAAGAGATCCTCGCGGAACGTGCGGGCACGCACCGCGGCCTTGAGGTCGACGTTGGTGGCGGCGATGATCCGCACGTCCACCGGGATGGTCCGCCCGCCGCCCAGCCGCTCGATCTCCCGCTCCTGCAGCGCGCGGAGAAGCTTGGCCTGGAGATCCACGCGGAGGGTGCCGACCTCGTCCAGGAAGAGCGTGCCGCCGTGGGCGAGCTCGAACTTGCCCATCTTCCGGGCGTGGGCGCCCGTGAAGGCGCCCTTCTCGTGGCCGAAGAGCTCGGACTCGAGCAGCGTGTCGGGAATGGCCGCCAGGTTGACGGCCACGAGGGGCTGGGCGCGGCGCGGGCCCTGGCGGTGGATGGCGCGGGCGACGAGCTCCTTGCCGGTGCCGCTCTCGGCCGCGATCAGGACCGTCGCGGGTGTCTGGGCCACCTGCGCGATCAGCTCGTAGAGCTTGACCATGGACGGGTGGCGCCCGACGAGCGCGTCGAAGCCGTGGGCCCGGTCGAGCTCGGCCCGGAGGTAGTGCACCTCGCGCTCGAGCGCCCGGCGCTCCGCGGCCTGCCGCACGAGGGCCAGGATCTCGTCCACGTCGAAGGGCTTGGTGACGTAGTCGTAGGCTCCGCCCTTGATGGCCTCGACCGCCGTGCGCACGTCCTTGACCGCCGTGACGATGATCACGGCGATACGGTCGTCGAGAGCCAGGATCTGCGGGAGGAAGGTCGGGCCGGGAGGCCCGGGCATGCGCACGTCGAGCAGGACCACGTCCACCCGTCGCGAGCGCAACACCTCGAGTCCCTTGGCGCCCTGGTCGGCCTCGAGGACCTCGAATTCGCCGTCGAAGATGACGCGGAAGGACTCTCGGACGCCCTGCTCGTCGTCGATGACGAGCGCCACGGGCCTCGGACGGGAGACGTCGGTGCTCATGGCCTCAGGGCTTGTCCGGGACCTTGAGGACGATGTACTCGCGGCCGGCTCCTCTTCGCTCGATCTGCACGGGAACGGCCTCGCCCGGCTTGAGCGCGGCCACCGCGTTCTTGAACTCCTCGAGGCTGCCGACCCGGCGGCGGTTGACCTCCAGGAGGACGTCGCCCTCCCTGATGCCGGCTGCCTCCGCCGCGCCGCCGGGCGCCACGTCGGTGACCACGACGCCGGAGGGCCCGCGCAGCCCGTACGCCTGCGCCATCTCTTCGCTGAGCGCCTCGACCGTCAGACCGAGGCCCTCGCCCTTCGGTCCTGCCGCCACCACGGTCTCCTCTCCCGGCTGCTCCCCGATCTTCACCGTGAGCTTGGTCGGGTTGCGATCGCGCAGAACGGTCACGGCGGTGGGTCGCCCCGGAGGGATGGCGGCCACGCGCTTCTGGAGGTCGGTCACCTCCTTGATCGGCGCGCCGCCCAGCTCGACGATGATGTCGCCCGACTTCATGCCGGCGGCCTCGGCAGGGCCGTCCTTCAGTACGTCGGCCACCAGGACCCCGCTCTTGCTGGAAACCCCGAAGCCGGCGGCGAGCTCGTCGGTCAGGTCCTGGATGGCAATGCCGAGCCAGCCGCGCACCACCCGTCCCTTCGCGATCAGCTGGTTCATGACTTCGCGAGCCATGTTGATGGGAATGGCGAAGCCGATGCCCTGCCCCGAGGAGACGATGGCGGTGTTGATGCCGATGACGCGCCCGTCGATGTTGAGCAGCGGTCCGCCCGAGTTGCCGGGGTTGATGGACGCGTCGGTCTGTATAAAGGCCTCGTAGGTCGCCACGCCGACCCGCGTGCGCGCCGTCGCGGAGATGATGCCGACCGTGACGGTCCGGTCGAGGCCGAACGGGTTGCCGATGGCGATGGCCCACTGGCCGATGCGGACCTTGTCGGAGTCGCCGAGCACCGCCGGCGGCAGCGCGCTCGTCCCCGGATCGATCTTGACGACCGCGAGGTCGGTCTTCGGGTCGCTCCCCACGAGGGTCGCGGCGAACTTGCGGTCGTCGAACAGCCGCACCTCGATGTCGGCCGCGCTCTCCACGACGTGCGCGTTGGTCAGGATGTAGCCGCGGGCATCCACGATGACGCCGGAGCCGGCCGCGCGCGTCTCCTCGCGGGGCGTGCGGCGCTTGAAGAAGCGGTCGTAGAACTCGGGACCGAAGAAATCGCGGAAGCGCTGCTCGCTCTCGGGCGTCTGGCCGCCCTCGCCGGGGGGCGCCTTCTTGGACTTGACGCTGACGTTGACCACCGAGGGCGTCACCCGGTCGACCACGGAGGCGAAGGCGTCTTCCAGCGCGTGGAGTATGGCCTTGCTGTCGGGCGCCCTCGCGGCGGATCCGGACTGAGCCGCGGCCGGAGCCGGGAGAAGCCAGAGCGCCGCCATCAGCATTCCCGTGATCAGCAGCCGCTCCCGCATCAGTGCCATGCCCCCTCCAGGCGCGGCCATCTTACGCTCACGGCACATGGCCCGCCAGAGAAGACCTCAGTGTCACTTCGAGGATACGTCGGGTCCCGGGCCCGACCGGGGCGGCCTGCCCGCGCCGGAGCCCGGCGACCCAGATGATATCGCCTCCCGCCTCGAGCAGCGGCACCCGATCGCGCTCCCAGCGAGGCACGCCTGCATCGATCAGGAAGGACTTGAGCCGCCGGTCGGCAGGGCCGCCGAAGGGCGCGAAGCGGTCCCCCCGCCGCCTGCCGCGCACGTGAAGCCGGCCCGGCAGGAGATCGGCATCGAAAGCCGCGCGCACCGGTTCGCGCGGCGCGGCGTAGCCTGGGGCCCTCTCGAAGCAGTGGGCATCGAGCACCAAGCCGACCTCGGGCAGCTGGAGCTCGCCGGGCACGGGAAACTCGTGGGCCGCAAGCGCGGGGAGCCGTCCCTGTCCCACGCGCAGCCACTGGCCGCTCCGCTCGACGGTCACGCCCCCCGAGCGCAGCGCGCCACGGCGCGTCCCGGGCAGCAGCAGCCCGCGAAGCGCCTTGTGGGCGTGACCACGGAGGGCGCCCGAATGGCCGAGATCGCGCGCGGCCTGTCGCACGATCTCGGCGGCCGCCTCGCCCGGCAGTCTCGCCAGGTCGGCAACGCTCAATACCCAGCCTGCCTCGCCTCGCCGCCCGAGCCGTGGGAGCTCCCGCGCGGCGACGCGCTCGAGGTCGTCGACGAGCGAGCGGACGAGGGCGGCCGCGCGCGCCAGGCGCGGGACGATGTCGGGTTCGACGGCCCCGGCCAGGTATGGCAATACCTCGTGGCGAATGCGGTTGCGCAGGAAGCGCGGGTCCCTGTTGCTCGCGTCTTCGACCCACGCGAGCCCGCGCGCGCGGAGGTGCGCCTCGATATCTGCGCGGCGGGCGCCGAGGAGCGGCCGGATGAAGATCCCCCGCACGGGGGCGATGGCGGCGAGCCCGCGCGGGCCGGCGCCTTCGAGGAGGCGCATGAGCACGGTTTCGGCCTGGTCGTCGGCCGTATGGGCCGTCGCGACGCGCTGGGCGCCCACGCGGCGGGCAACCTCGCGGAAGGCGGCGTAGCGGGCGCGGCGTGCCTCGGCCTCGAGTCCTTCCCAGGGCGGCCCCCGCTTGACCGCGACGCGCTCGAGGTGAAAGGGGATGCCGAGCTCGGCGCACAGGCCGCGGGCAAAGGCCGCGTCGGTGTCACTCTCGGGGCGGAGGCCGTGATGGACGTGGACGGCGTGCAGCGTCACGCGGAGCTCGGGGGCGAGGGCGCGGAGCACGTCGAGGAGGGCAACGGAGTCGGCGCCACCCGACACGGCGACCAAGACAGCTTCGCCGCTCCGGGTCATCCCGGAGCGGCGAATGGCGTCGAGGGCGACCTCTACGAGGCTCTGGCCATCCAAGGGCAGCCTACTGAAGATGCGAGGCGGCGCCTGAAGTCTGCGCAGGGCGTCGAGAAGGGTCCAGATGCGGGGCGGCGCCCCGCAGTTCGAGTTGAGCGGCGGTCTCTGTCCGTCGCGAGACGAGAGCGGAGTTGAACCGGGCGCGAGGCGTATCGTGTCTCAGCCCTCGCCTCGTGGCTGCGCCTCTCGGCTCGAACTTCCACGTACGTTGAGCGCCCGGACGAAGGCGCCCCAACAGCCTTCTTGCTACATGGCGCAGATGGGCCCTTATCGGCGGCCTGCGTCACATTCACCCTGGAGGCCGACCCAGACTTCCCCGTCCTCGAAGTACTCTTTCTTCCAGACGGGCACCGTCTCCTTGAGGGTGTCGATGGCGAAGCGGCAGGCGTCGAAGGCCTCGCCCCGGTGGGGCGAGGAGACGGCGATCATGACGCTCGACTCGCCGATCTCGAGCCTGCCGATCCTGTGCAGGAGCGCCACGCCGCAGAGCCCGGGCCAGCGCGCGCGCGCGGCCGAGGCGATCTCCCGCATCTTGGCGACGGCCATGGGCGCGTGCGCCTCGTACTCGAGGTACTTCACGCGCCGGCCCCCCGTCTCCTCGCGCACGACGCCGGAGAAGAGCACGAGACCGCCCGCGCCGGGGGCGCCCACAGCGGCCATCACCCGCTCCTCGGAGAGCGGCTCGGCCGTCACCTCGACGAGGTCCGAGACGCCGCCGCCGCTCACGGGCGGGAAGAGGCAGATCTCGTCGCCCGCGCGCAGGGGATGGGTCGAGGAGACGTAGTCGGTGCCGAGGGCAAACAAAGTGAAAGGGCGGTACGGCTGCAGGACCGGGAAGCGGCTCGCCACCGCTTCCCAGGCCGACTCGACCGTGCCGCCCTCCGGAAGCTCCAGCTCGACGTGGTCGCGGCCGGCCGCCTCGCGGTAGCGGGCGAAGAACCGGACGGCGACCTTCATCGCGTGCGTGAAGCGCTTAGAACTGGTGAGACGAGCCGCAGCCGCAGGACGACTTCACGTTGGGGTTCTTGATGGCGAAGCCCGCCCCCAGCATGTTGTTGTCCACGTAGTCGATCTCGCTGCCCTTGAGATAGGGCATGCTCTTGCTGTCCACGAGGACCTTGACGCCGTGCGATTCCGTGACGTCGTCGTCGGCGCCGACCGCGTCGTCCCAGCCGAGCTCGTACGACATGCCGGAGCAGCCACCGCCGACAACGCGGATCCTGAGCCCCAATTCCGGCTTGCCCTCTTCGAGCTTCAGGTCCGAGATCTTCTTCGCAGCGGTTTCGGTCAGCGAGATCATGAATGCCTCCTTAGGGTTCAGGGTCGGGTCGCACGCAACGGCATTGCCACAGCACCCTAAGTATAGCAGAGCCTGGATGCCGTGAAAGGAGGCCTCAGAGAACCCCTGCCTGGGGCAGGAGCGTGAGCTCCTCGAGCGCCGCCCCCGGCGCCAGCGCGGCCATGAGGAGGGCCGCCTCGGCGATTTGCTCCGGTTTCAGCATGAGGGCCCGGTCGGGCGGCTCGGGCACGGCATCCCAGAGCGCCGTGTCCGTCGCCCCGGCCGAGATCACACCCACGCGCACCCCGTGGGTTCGCATCTCCTCGGCCAGGACCCGCGAGAAGCCCAGGAGCCCGTACTTGGCCGCCGTGTAGGCCGAGCAGCCCGGAAGGGTCCGACTGGTGACCACGGAGCCAATATTGATGATGGTCCCCCGTCGCTGCGTCGTCATGGCAGGCAGCACGGCGCGGCAGCAGAGGAAGGCGCCGCGCAGGTTGACCGCCATCAGCTGGTCCCAGTCCCCCGTCTTGGAATCGGCCACGGGCCCGAAGGCCGCCAGCCCCGCCGCCGTCACGAGGCAGTCGACGCGGCCACCCTCGGCGAGGGCGCGGCTGACGAGCGCCGCCACCGCGGGCTCTTGCCTGACGTCCGTCGCCACGGCCAGCGCCCGCCCGCCCGCCGCCTCGATGTCACGCTGAACGGAGGCGATCTCACGCGCCGAACGCGCGGCCAGGACCACGAAGGCGCCTTCGCGCGCGAATGCCGCGGCAACGGCGCGGCCGATGCCCCGCCCCGCCCCGGTGACGACGGCGACCTGGCCGGCGAGTCTCACAGGATGAGGCCACCCCGCGACTTGATCAGCTCCATGAACTCGGCGCGCGTCTCGGGGCGGTCGCGGAAGGCGCCGAGCATGGCGGAGGTGACGGCCTTGGAGTTCTGCTTTTCGACCCCGCGCATGAGCATGCACAGGTGGAGAGCCTCGATGACCACGGCGACCCCGCGCGGCTGCAGCACCTCATTGAGCGTCTGGGCGATCTGGGTGGTCAGCCGCTCCTGGACCTGCAGCCGGCGGGCGAAGATCTCGACGAGCCGCGGGAGCTTGGACAAGCCGACGATCTTGTGCGACGGCATGTAGGCGATGTGGCACTTGCCAAAGAAGGGAAGCAGATGATGTTCACAGTTATGCGTGAGATGACCCGATATCAGGAACGTGGAATAGGGTTCACATTTGAAGCTATACACCGTGTACGGCTTCCTGGGCACAGAAAGACGGCTGACCCCAACAACCTCCGTGTAGGTGCTGTCAAAAGGCACGTAAAAGTCGCTCTTCTGACGGAAACCGTGTCTCCCGTACCACCCGGCCTGATCCCAGCGATCCGGGACGTACAGTTGGAAGCAACTTTTCGAAGCGCGGCCGACACTGCCACCGAGGTACTCGGCCAAGTCCGTCATGAACTCGCTATTCGAGCTCGCGATGAATCGCCCTGACCCATTCCTGTTGCCGTCGCCATCGCAATAGCCGTCGAGGAAGCCTTGCATCATTTCCTTCGAGGATGTGACAACCTTCGGGAATTTGAAGCTCTTTGTCTTGCTTCTCGAGCCCCTCTCAGAGACGCTCAGCCAGCGGCAAAGCTTCTCGCCGATATGTCGTGAGACAATTCGAACTCGGTACATTTGCAGCTGGCGCCTCAGGAAGCCAGAAGGCACCTTGACGGCCTCCACTTCAGGTGACGACGAGGGAAACGCTGCGATGACCATGGCGCGGTACTTGTTCGCAAATTCGAGGCTCTTCACGACCAGGCTGATCCGGCGACTCTCTTGGATACTGCCATCGGCGGCGGTGGCGCCCAGCATGTAGCCGAGCGCGTACCCAGGCTGGGGTTCTGCTATCCCGCGGCAGAGTGACCTCGCGTTGATCCACTCGACGAGCGCGCCCGGCTTCAATTCTTGCGCTTCCCTCCAGCCCACGTCGGTCTTCACAGGGTGATCGGGCGTCACCTCGAAGCGGCCGTGTCTCGTCTTGACGTCCACGATGTCGCGGACCTTCCTAGACGTGACTGCTCGCACCTCCGTCTGTTTTAGATACCCACAGTCGAGGGTCCATACCTTGTCGCCCAGCATAACGTCCCGGGCCCGCTTCTGTCCCCCCACTACATCGACCAGTTGCCTACCGGGAACGCACAGGGAGTACAGGTCGATGTCCTTCACGACGACCATCTCGTCGTATTCTTCGGTGAAGAGCGCCTCGTTGAGGACCTGGTGGACGTCCTGTTTGTAGCCCGATGTCAGGTACTCCCAGGCCTTGGCCACGCGGGCCGGCGTCCTCTCGAGGCCCTCGCGCTGCGGGTCCTCGCCGATCTCCTTCAAGAGCTCGCGGATCAGGTCTTCCATGCGGGTCACCTCGCGGCCGAGCCGCGGTACTCGAAGGTGTTATTGTCGGTTTCGACCACGGCCACGCGGCGAAGACTTCCGGCCGCCAGGGCGGGCTCCAGCCACTCCCAGAATGCGCGGGCGAGATTCTCGCCCGTCGTCGTCACGCCGGTCAGGGCCGGGACGGTGCTCGACAGGTCGTAGTGGTCGACGCGGTCGAGGATGACGCGCTTCACGGCGGCGTCAAGGGCGCCGAGGTCCGTCGCCATGCCGGTGATGGGATCGGGCCGCCCCCCCACCGTCACCTCGAGCAGGTAGTTGTGGCCGTGCTGGCGGTAGCACTGGCCGTAGATCCGCGCGTTCTCCTCGGGAGAAAAGCTCGCGCTCTCGAGCCGGTGACCCGCGCTGAAATGGTACTGCCGAGTCAGCTCGATCGCGCTCATGTCCCGACGTGATCCGCGTGGCCGAAGTAGTCCACGTAGAACGTCGGATCCTCCCAGAGTCGGAGCCGCCACAGCCTCTCTTGCCCCAGCTTCGGCGCGAGCAATTCCCACGCCGCGCGGGCGAGATTTTCGGTGGTGGGGATGGCGCCCTGGGCGAAGAGCGCGTCGGCGTTGAGATCGGCGTGATCGAAACGCTGGACGACGGCGTCCGATACCACGCGCTTGAGCTCGGCGAGATCCACGAGCATGCCGGTCTGAGCGTCCACCGAGCCTCGGATCGTCACCTCGAGAACGTAGTTGTGCCCGTGCGGCACCGTGAGACTGCCGAAGACGCGGCGGTTCTCAGCAATGCTCCACTCCGCTCGCCAGTAGCGGTGGGCCGCGGAGAAGGTAAATTTCCGGGTCGCGTAGACTTGACCGGCACTCATCGGGACTGTCCCCTTTCGAGGCCCAATCTTACCGCTTCCAGGAGCTGCGCGGCGACTCGTTCGGGCGTGTACGCGGCCACCGCGCGGCGCCCCGCCTCGCCCATGGCGCGCGCCCTGCCGGGATCGGCCGCCAGGGCCTCGAGGGCCGCGGCGAGGCCCGCGGGGTCGCGCGGCGGGGCAAGCAGGCCCGTGACGCCGCCCTCGACCACCTCCGGGATCGCCGCAGCCCGGCAGGCGACCACGGGCAGCCCCGCCGCCATCGCCTCGAGGAAGACGATACCGAGGCTCTCCTGCACCGAGGGCAGGCAGAAGAGATCGGCGCTGACGTATTCCTCGGCCAGCCGCTCGCGTGAGACGTCACCCAGGAGCGTGACCGTCTCGCCGAGCCCGAGCGTGGCGTGGAGGCGCACCACGTCCTCCCACTGGGAGCCCTGTCCTACGATGCGGACCCGCACGCCGGGGATTCGGGAGCGGACAAGGGCGGCCGCCTCGAGGAGATCACCGATGCGCTTGCGCGGGTACATGCGCGCGACGCAGAGGATGGTGGGACCGGCGCGCGGAAGCGGCGCCGCGGCGGCAAAGAGCGCCGTCCATCGATCGAGCTCGATGGGCTCGGGCACGACGGCGATCTTCCCGGCCGCGACACTGTACTCGCGCCGCGCGACGTCGGCGGAATAGCGGCTGGGGGCGATCACGACGTCGGCGCGCCGCGCATTGGCGCGCTCCCAGCGAGCCTGTATCGAGAGCAGCGCGCGGGTCAGGCCGCGCTCGTTCTTGAGCTCGTCGGCGATGACACCCTTGAGGCTCACGACGAAGGGCAGCCGGCGCCGCCTGGCCCAGAGGAAGCCGTCCAGGTCCACGCCGTAGACGAGGTCGACCTCCCGCGGCGGGCGGAAGAAGACTTCGGCGTTGTAGAGCCACCGGTCCAGCGTGTGGAAGCCCGTGCGGAGGCGGAGCGGCCGGAGGGCCAGGCTGTGGCCGAGCGCCTCGAGGCCGCGCTTGAGGCCCGCGATGCCGGCGAAGGTGCCGCTCCCCTCCAGCGGGTTCTGCGGCGTGGAGGAGAGGACGGCGATGCGCAGACGCTACTTACCCTTGAATCCGGGCTTCCGCTTTTCGAGGAAGGCCCGCGTGCCTTCGGCGTAGTCGTGGCTGTCGAAGGTCTCGATGCCCATGTCGAAGAGCTTCTTCCTGTGCCCCTCGTTGACGCCCTCGAAGATCGCCTGCACCTGCGCCTTGGTGCCGCGGATGGACAGCGGCGCGTTCTCGGCAACGGTGTGGAGGTAATCGTACGTGTAGGCCTCGAGCTCGGACGCGGGCACGAGGCGCTGGATGAAGCCGATACGGAAGGCCTCGGGAGCGTCGAGCGTGCGCGCCGAGTACAAGATGTCCTTGGCGTACGCGGGCCCGACCAGGTCCACGAGCTGGTGCACGGGGTCGAGGCCGTAGATGATGCTGAGCTTGGCCGCCGGGATACCGAACTTCGATCCGCCCGCGGCGAAGCGCAGGTCGCAGGCCATGGCGAGCGCCATCGCCCCGCCCATGCAGAAGCCGAAGATCATGGCGACCGTGGGCTTGGGGCAGAACCGGATCGCGGTGTACGCCGCCTCGGTCTTCTTGTTGTAGGCGAGCGCGGTCTGCGTGTCCTTGCGGTTCTCCGTGAACTCGGAGATGTCCGCGCCCGAGGCAAAGGCGTCGCGCCCGGCGCCGCGGTAGACGATCGCGCGCACCGCGTCATCCTTGGCCAACCCCTCCGTCACGTCGGCGATCTCGCTCCACATGGCGAGGCTGACGGCGTTGCGCACCTTGGGCCGGTTGAACACCACGGTGGCGATGCCGCCGTCCCGCTCCACGAGAATCTCGTCGCTCATGCCGCCCCCCCGGTGTGCTTTACTCCTGTGTTGTCCACGCGAAGGCCAGTCTAGCGGAGCCGTCCGGGAACTTCAATTCGCCCCTGCGGAAAGCCTTTGGCGCCGGGATGTATCTTCTGGGATACTCCGGGTACCACCCATGGCTCCCGGCTCCCCTGCGCGACCCCGGCGCTTCAGGCTCGGCCTGGCTCTGGCGGTGCTTGCCGCGGCACTGGCGCCCGCGTCGCAGGCTGCCCCCGACGAGCCGGCGTGGCGCGTGTACTTCTCCCCGAATCACGGAGCCACCAAGGCCGTCGTGGACGCCCTCGACGCGGCGAAGGCGACCGTGCTCGTGCAGGCGTACTCCTTCACCTCGGCTCCGATCGCCAAGGCGCTCGTGCAGGCGCACGATCGCGGTGTCGGCGTCCAGGTCATCCTCGACAGGAAGGAGACGGGCTCGAGGTATTCCTCGGCCGACTTCGTGGCGCACGCCGGGATTCCGACCCTCATCGACGGCAAGCATGCCATCGCGCACAACAAGGTCATGATCATCGACGGCGAGACCATCATCACCGGCTCGTTCAACTTCACCACGGCCGCGGAGCGGCAGAACGCCGAGAACCTCCTCGTCATCCACGACCGCGCGCTCGCCGCCCGCTACACCGAGAACTGGCGCTCCCACGCCGCCCACTCGATCCACTACGCGGGACGCTAGCAGCTCGCAGGACACTCAGCAGGCGGCTCCTCATACGAGAGGTGCGGCCGCGTGGTAACATCAGCGCTGTGCACGTCGCGGCGTGATCATGCCGATCGCGAGGCGTGCCTACCGTGCTCCCCCAATGCGGAGGCGTGAGAATGCGCAAGCCCTCGGCCACCGGAATCGCGTCTCTCCTGCTCGGCCTCGGAGCCCTCCTCGGCGCCCCCGTCGTCGCAAGTGCTCAAGCCGAGGTCAGACTCGGCGCATTCCTGCCCATATCCGGGATCAGCGCCGACGTCGGGGCCCAGATGAAAGCGGGCGTCGAGGTCGCGGCCGAGCGCATGGGAACGCTGCAGGTAGGCGGCAAGCCGATGAAGGTTCGTGTCATCTGGTACGACGACGAGGGCAAAGGCGACGTCGGCCTCAACGTCGTCACCCGCGCGCTCACTGTCGACAAGATCCACGCGGGCATGGGCTTTCTGTCCAGCGACGTGTTCATCCGCGTGATGGACGAGTTCCAGAAAACCTCGACCCCCGTGGTCACCTGCTGCTCGGCCTCGCTCAAGATCGGCGACAAGATCGCCCAGAACAAGATGCAGTACGCCTTCCAGCTCAGCCCCACCGCCAACGACATCGCGCGCTCGCTCACCGTCGCCGTGGCCATGCATGTCAAGCCGAAGAAGATCGCGCTGCTCAACGAGAACACCGACGCCGGGCGTGACTTCTCGCGCATCGTACGCGAGTGGTTCGCCGCCAACGCCAAGGACGTCGAGGTGGTGGCCGACGAGTTCGTGGACCGCGGCGTGACGGACCTGACCCCGCAGTTCGCGAAGATCAAGCGCTCGGGCGCGCAGGCCATCATCGGCGAGATCTACGGCTCCAGCGGGTCCGTGCTCTTCAGCCAGTGGTACGAGCTCAAGGTGCCGGCGGTCATCGCCCACATGGGCGCCACCGTGAGCGCGCAGACGTTCATCGACCAGTACGTCAAGCAGACGGATCTCGCCATCGTCAACAACCGCTGGTGGCCGGCGAAGTACTCCGAGGTGTCGGAGCCCATGATGGCGGCCTACAAGAAGAAGACGGGCACCGATCCGACCAACTTCGCGGTGCAGGCGCACGACGCCACCGTCGTCCTCCTCGAGGCGATCCAGAAAGCGGGCAGCCTCGATCCGCAGAAGATCCAGGCCGCGCTGGAGAGCGGCACGTTCGTGACCGCTTGGGGCACCCGCAAGTTCACCCCGCTCGCCGAGGGGCACCGCATGCCCGTCCAGACCGTGATCGTGCAGATCCAGGGCGGCAAGAAGGTGCCGATCTATCCCGAAGCGGTCGCGGCGTCCGCCGGCGGCAAGTACGTGCCGATGCCCCCGTACGCGTGGGACAAGAAGTAGCGCGGCAGCCGAAGCTCGCCCTCGCCGGCCTCAGCAAGTGGTTCGGCGGCCTCCGCGCCGTCGGCGGCTGCTCGTTCGAGATCATGCCCGGCACCGTGGTGGGCCTCGTCGGCCCCAACGGCTCGGGCAAGAGCACCATCTTCAACCTGGTCACCGGTCTCTTGCGGCCCGACGAAGGCGCGATCCTCTACGACGGCCAGCGCATCGACGGGCTCGCCACTCATGAAATCGCGCGCCTCGGAGTGGGCCGCACCTTCCAGTCCGTGAAGCTATTCCGCGATCTGCCCGTGCGAGAGAACCTCGCCATTGCGGCCATGGGGCGCGGCCTTCACGGCTGGGAGCCGCGCGCCGACGAGTGGCTCGCGCGCATGGGTCTGACGCATCTCATCGACGCGCCCGCTGGCAGCCTCTCCATCGGCCAGCAGCGCCTGCTCGAGCTCGCGATGAACCTGGTGGTGGACCCCGAGTTCCTGCTGCTCGACGAGCCGCTCGCGGGGGTGCACCCCGTGATTCGGCGCCAGATCGGCGAGACCCTGAACGATCTGCGCGCTCGGGGGCGTACCTTGCTGGTCATCGAGCACCACATGCCGTTCGTGATGGGGCTCTGCGACAAGATCGTCGTGATGGACCACGGCGTGAAGATCGCGGAAGGGGCGCCGGAGGCGATCCGCGCGGACCCGAACGTGATCGCGGCCCTGCTCGGACGGGCGGAGCGCGGAGGCCACGATGCTCGAGCTTGAGTCCGTGCGCTCCGGATACGGCAAGCTCGAGATCATCCAATCGGCCTCGCTCCAGGTTCCGGACGGCGCGATCGTGGGTATCATCGGGCCGAACGGCGCCGGCAAATCCACGCTGCTCAAGACGGCCTTCGGCTACCTCGTGCCGGTCGCGGGACGCATCGTCTTCGACGGCCGCGAGATCGGCGGGCGCCGGCCCGACGAGATCATGCGCTTAGGAGTCGGCTACCTCTCCCAGGCTGGGGGTCTCTTCGCGGAGATGACCGTGCACGACAACCTCGTGCTCGGCGGCTACACGGTCTCGCGCGCGGCCAAGCGTCAGGCGATCGACGAGGTCTACGCGCGCTTCCCCATCTTCCGCGACCGGCGGCGCCAGCTCGCGGGCAGCCTCTCCGGGGGCGAGCAGCGGCTGCTCGCCATCGCGCGCGCCCTCATCGTCCACCCGCGCCTCCTGCTGCTGGACGAGCCGTCGGCGGCGCTGGCCCCACGGTTCATCGACCAGGTCTACGCGGCGCTCGAGGCTCTGAACCGTGACGGCATCGCGCTCTTGATCGTCGAGCAGAACGTCGAGGCGGTCCTCGCCGTGGCCCACCGCGTGTTCGTGCTCGACCTCGGCCAGAATGCCTTCGACGGTACGCCCGTCGAGCTCCGCGCCTCCGATCGAATCCGGCGTCTCTACCTCGGCGAAGACGCGGCCTGACATGAACGCCAATGCCGCGGGCAGCGCCCCCTCACCCTACCCTTTCCCCCTCACCCTACCCTCTCCCCCTCACCTCTCCCCCTCACCCTACCCTCTCCCCCTCCGGGGCGAGGAACTCCCTGGCTCCCTCTCCCTCACAGAGGGAGAGGGTCGGGGTGAGGGTGACCATGCTTGAATCGCTCCTCGAGTTCCTCATCCAGGGCGTGGTCTTGGGCGGGCTCTACGCGCTCTTCGCCGTCGGCCTCAGCCTGATCTTCGGCGTGCTCGATGTGATCAACGTCGCCCACGGTGAGTTCTTCGCCATCGGTGGCTATCTCGCGTTCGGGGCGGTCGTGCTCCTGCATCTGCCGGGCGCCGTGGGCGTGCTCGGGGCGGCCGTGGGGACGTTCTTGCTCGGGCTGTGCGTCTATCCGCTCCTGATTGCCCCGCTCAAGCGGCGGCTCAGGGGGCGGCCGCAGGGGCCGCTCTATCTCGTGCTCACGCTCGGCCTCTCCACGTTCCTCCAGTCGAGCCTGCTCGCCATCGCAGGCGGCGACTATCTGCGCGTGCCGCCGCAGCTCAGCGGCATCCTCGACCTGGGCGTCACGGCCGTCAGCCATCAACGGCTGCTCGTGCTCGGCGTGGCGGCCCTGCTCCTCACGGGGCTCTTCGCGTTCCTCCGCTTCCATCCCGAGGGCCTGGCCGTGCGCGCCGTCTCGCAGAATCCCGACGCGGCCCAGGCGATGGGCATCAACCTGCCGCGCATCTTCGCCCTCACCCTGGCGCTCGGAGTGGCGCTCGCGGGCGTGGGCGGCGCGCTCATGGCTCCGCTCTTCAACGTCTACCCGGCCGTCGGCTTTCCGCTGACCATCAAGGCCTTCGCCATCACCATCCTCGGCGGGATGGGCAATCCCGCAGGCGCGCTGGTGGCCAGCTTCGTCATCAGCATCGCGGAGTCTCTGTCGGTGATGGTGATTCCCTCGCAGTGGCAGAACCTCATCGCGTTCGCGGTGATGATCGTGATGCTCCTGGTCCGGCCGCGCGGCCTCTTCGGCCGCCCCGTCCAGCGATGAGTCGCCGCGCGCTTGCGCTCGCCGTCGCCGGCGGCGTCGCTCTCCTGCCCGTGCTGCTGCCGCACCCGTTCGTGCTCACCATCGCGACGCAGGCGGCGATCTGGGCGCTGCTGGCCGCGAGCTGGGATCTGTTGAGCGGCTACACGGGGCAGATCTCGTTCGGTCACGCCGGCTTTTTCGCTCTCGGCGCCTACGCCGCGGCCGCCGCGACCAAGCACGCCGACCTCTCGCCGTGGCTCGGCCTGCTCGTGGGCGCGACGATCGCTGCCGCCGTCGGCCTCCTCGCCGGCTTCCCCGCCCTCCGGCTGCACGGCCACTACCTGGCCCTGGTCACGCTCGGGCTCGCCGAGATCATCCGGCTCGTCGCGCAGAACTGGATGGCGCTCACGGGAGGCCCGTTCGGCATCCACGACTACCGGAGCTTCTCCGGGCTTCCCACCGCGGCGCTCGCCTATCGCCAGGCGATGTACCTGATCGTCGTCGCGGTGGTGGCCGTCTCCATCGCCGTCATGTACCAGGTCTGCGAGCGCACCAACGCGGGCAAGGCCTTCCGGGCCATTCGCGAGGACGAGGTGCTCGCACAGACCCTCGGCATCGACACCACGCGCTACAAGCTGCTCGCCTTCGCGCTCAGCTCGGCCTTCGCGGGGCTGGCGGGCGCCCTCTACGCGTACTACGTGCAGCTCGTGAGCCCGTCCGTCTCCTCGGCCGCGACAACCTCGCTGATCATCGGCATGGCGGTGTTCGGCGGGCTCGGCACGTTGTGGGGTCCCGTGCTGGGCGCCCTCCTCCTCTACGCGCTATACGAGTCCTTGCGCTTCGTGGGCGTCGTGTACAACCTGGTCGCGGTGGGCCTCGTCATCATGGTCTTCGTCATCTATCTCCCGCGTGGGCTGGCGGGCTTCAGGAGATCGGCATGAGCTATCGGCTCGGAGTGGACGTCGGCGGCACCTTCACCGACCTGGTCCTCGTGTCGCCCGCCGGCGTCGCGCGCACCCGCAAGGTGTTGTCGACCACCGCCAACTACGCCGAGGCCATCGTGACCGGCGTGCGCGAGCTGGCGGCGCACGCCGGCATCGCGGCCCGTGACATCGGCGAGATCATCCACGGCACCACCGTGGCCACCAACGCCATCCTCGAGCGCCGCGGCGCGCGCACCGGCCTCCTCACCACCGAGGGCTTCCGCGACCTGCTCGAGATCGGGCGCCTGCGCCTCTCGCGGCTCTACGACCTCGACTTCGAGCGCCCCGCGCCCCTCGTGCCCCGCCGCTGGCGCCGCGAGGTCCGCGAGCGCATGAATCACCGCGGCGAGGTGGTCACGCCACTCGACCGCGACAGCGCAGCCGCCGCCATCGATCGCCTCCTCGCCGAAGGCGTGGAGTCGATCGCGGTCTGCTTCCTCCACGCCTACGCCAACCCCGCCCACGAGGCGCAGGTGGGCGCGATGATCCGCGAGCGCGCGCCCGGGATGGCGCTCACGCTGTCGTCGGAGATCCTGCCCGAGATGCGAGAGTTCGAGCGCACGAGCACCGCCGTCACCAACGCCTACGTCATGCCCGTCATGGGCCGCTATCTCGCGTCGCTCGAGGGCGAGCTGCGCACGCTCGAGGCGACGGCGCCGCTGCTCGTCATGCAGTCCAACGGCGGTGTCATGACCGCCGAGGGCGGGCGGCGGCGCCCGGTGCACGTGATCGAGTCGGGACCCGCCGCCGGTGTCATCGCCACCGCCGCCCTCGCCCGCGCCATCACCGCGCCCAACGCGCTCAGCATCGACATGGGCGGGACGACCGCCAAGGCCTCCATCATCGAGGCGTACGAGATCAAGCGCACCGGCGAGTTCGAGATCGGCGGAACGATGTCGCAGGGAAGCCGGCTCAACAAGGGCGGCGGCTTCCTGCTGCGCGTGCCCGCCATCGACATCGCCGAGGTGGGCGCGGGGGGCGGCAGCATCGTGAGCGTGGACGGCGCGGGGGCGCTCCACGTGGGCCCCCGGAGCGCGGGCGCCGTGCCCGGGCCCGTCTGCTACGACCAGGGCGGCACGGCGGTCACCCTCACCGATGCCAACGTGACGCTCGGCTATCTCCACCCGCGGCGACTGCCGAGCGGTCTTCGCCTCGATGCGGAGAAAGCGCGCCGAGCCGTCGCCGGGCAGATCGCGGCGCCCCTCGGCATCGATGTGGCCGACGCCGCCCACGGCGTGTACCTGCTCGGGTGCGCGGGCATGGCGCGCGCGGTGCGCGCCGTGACCATCGAGCGCGGACGCGATCCGCGCGACTTCACCCTGGTCGCCTTCGGCGGCAACGGCCCGCTCTTCGCGGCCGAGATGGCCCGATCGCTCGAGATCGGAACCGTCCTCATCCCGCCCGCGCCCGGCGTCTTCAGCGCCATCGGTCTCCTCGAGGCCGAAGTGGAACATCACCTGGTGAAGACTTTCCTCCGGCCCCTCTTCGGCACGAAACCCTCCGAGATCAGCGCGGCGGTGGCGGAGCTGGAGCGCGAGGCCGAGGCACTGCTGACCGGCGAAGGCAATCTCGCGCAGGTGCAGATCGAGCGCTCCGTCGATCTCAAGTACCAGGGGCAGTCGTTCGAGCTGACGGTGCCGCTCCCGCCCGCGTGGACCGACGAGGCGCTGCGCGAGCTGGCCGTGAACTTCGGCCGCGAGCACGAGCGCACCTACGGTCACAAGGCGGAAGGCGATCCCATCCAGATGGTCAACCTTCGGCTGACCGCGCGCGTGCTGCGGCCGACGGACCGCGCGGCCATCCGGCTCGAGGAAGATTCCACCGCGCGCGGCGGCGAGCGCCGCGCCTATTTCGGCCCCGCCCACGGCGTCAGTGCCACCCCGGTCATCACGCGCGGGAATCTCGCCGCGACGCCACGGCCGGGGCCGCTCCTCGTCGACGAGTACGACGCCACCACGCTGGTGCCCCCGGGCTGCGCAGCCTGCGTGGACACTCACGGCAACATCGTCATCACCACCGGAGGCCCGCGATGAGCGCCCGCGATCTGAGCGACCCCATTCTCCTCGAGCTGGTGAAGAACGGCCTCGACGCCATCGTGGACGAGATGGCCATCGCGCTGGTGCGCACCGCCTACTCGAACAACCTCAAAAACGCCATGGACATGTCGTGCGCCCTCTGCGACGTCGAGGGTCGCCTGATCGCCCAGGGCCTCACCCTGCCGCTCCATCTGGGCTCCATCCCCGACGCCATGGCCCACGTCCGCCGCAAGTTCGGCGCGAGCCTCGTCCCCGGCGACGTGTTCATCCTGAACGACCCGTTCGAGGGCGGCACGCACCTGCCCGACTTCTACATCTTCAAGCCCGTCTTCGTGGACGCCCGGCTCGTGGGCTGGTCGGCGAGCATCGGGCATCAGCTCGACGTGGGCGGCAAGACGCCCGGCGGCAACGGCTGTGACGCGACGGAGATCTTCCAGGAAGGCCTGCGCATCCCGCCGCTGAGACTCTACGCGGCAGGCCAGCCCGTGGACGCGGTGTTCGAGCTGATCGACCGAAACGTGCGTGTCCCGCGCCAGGTGCTCGGCGACGTGCGCTCGCAGGTGGCCGCCTGCCTGACCGGCGAGCGCGGCTACCTCGCGCTCGCGGAGCGGTATGGGGCCGACCGCTTCGCGGCGTGCACGACTGCCCTCCTCGACCAGGCCGAGCGTCTGGCCAGGAACGCCATCACCGCCATGCCCGACGGCCGCTACACCTTCACGGACTGGATGGACGACGACGGCATCGATCCCGACCCCATTCCCATCACCGTGACCATCACCATCGCGGGCGACCGGCTCGTCGCCGACTTCACGGGCTCCGCGCCGCAGGTCAAGGGGGCCATCAACTCGCCGCTGCCGTTCACCAAGTCCGCCGTCTACGCGTGCGTGCGCCACCTGGTCGGCGGCACGCCGCCCAACAACGAGGGGTACTTCCGCCCCATCGAGGTGATCGCGCCGCCCGGCACCGTGGTCAATCCCGTCATGCCCGCCGCCGTCGCCGCCAGGGGTCTCACCGGCTTCCGCATGGCCAACGCGGTGTTCGGCGCCCTCGCGCAGATCGCGCCCGACCGCGTCTTCGCATGCGAGGTGGGCGGCGACACGGGCGTGAGCTTCGGGGGCTACGACGCCGAGCGCCGGCCCTTCGTGTTCCTCGAGTTCCTTTTCGGCTCGTGGGGAGGCCGCCCGACCAGGGACGGCGTCGACGCGTGCAGCAGCTCCGTCGTGAACTTCTCCAACAATCCGGTCGAGATCATCGAGTCCGAGTACCCGCTCATGATCGAGCGCTACGGGTACCTGCCCGACACGGGCGGTTCCGGCAAGTTCCGCGGCGGCCTCGCCCTGGAGCGCCAGTATCGCTTCCTCGAGACCGAGGGCACGCTCCAGCTCCGCACCGACCGGCGCCATCATCTGCCCTACGGCTTGGTGGGTGGGCGCCCGGGCACGCCGTCGCGCAACGTCCTGAACCCGGGGCGGGACGATCGCGAGCTGCCGGCGAAGTGCACGCTGACGGTGCGGCATGGCGACGTCTACCGCCACGAGCTGGCCGGCGCCGGCGGCTGGGGCGATCCGCTCGAGCGCGACCCGGAACGGGTCCTGCACGACGTGCTGGAGGAGAAGATCACCGTGGCGTACGCGCGGCGGGAATATGGGGTGGCGATCGACGAGCGCGCGTGGAAGGTCGTGCCGGCGGAGACGGCCCGCCTTCGCGCGGCGGCCGGGGAAAGGGTCTCGGAAGTCCGTGACTGAGTGGTGGCGGCGGGAGGACTCGAACCTCCGACACGGGGCTTATGAGACCCCTGCTCTGCCACCTGAGCTACGCCGCCGAAAATCGCTTGACACGAAAAACGCTTTGCTATAATCCCGCCGAACGACGTCCAACAGTAACGACTCCGGTCTCGCAAGTCAAGGCGGGGACCGCCCGGAGGAGCTTTTCATGGCGTGGCTCGGCAATCGGCCATGGATCGAAGACGAGGAGAATCCCCTGTACGCCCAGGACGACGCGGAAACCGAGCAGAACGAGGACGACGACGAGGACGAGGACTTCGACGAGGACGACGAAGACCTCGATGACGACGAGGATGACGACGAAGAGGACGATCTGGACGAGGACGAGCTCGACGACGAGGACGAGCTCGACGACGACGAAGAGGAGGATGACGACCTCGACGACGACACGTGACGGCAGCGCCTGACCCACAGTCCTTTCCAAGGAGGGTTCGATGGCACTGTTGACCGAATCAGGATGGCTGTTTTTGCTGCGGTGGATCCACTTCCTGGCCGGCATCACCTGGATTGGCCTGCTCTACTATCTAAATTTTATTCAGACCCCATTCTTCGCCGAGACCGACGCGCCCGTTCGCAGCGGTGCCCAGCAGAAACTCCTCCCCCGGGTCATGTGGTGGTTCCGGTGGGGGGCGATGATCACCTTCCTGTCCGGCTGGCTTTATCTCCTGCACTACTGGCTCGGCAAGCGCGGCGTCGGCGATCCCGGGACCTGGATCATCCTCCTGGGCGGTATCCTCGGCAGCGTCATGTGGTTCAACGTCTGGTTCGTGATCTGGCCCAGACAGAAGCTCGTGATCCAGAACGCGCTCGACACGGCGGCCGGCAAGCCGGCCAACCCGGCGGTCGGCCCTGCTGGCGCCCGCGCGGGACTGGCCTCCCGCACCAACGTGGTTCTCTCGATCCCGATGCTCTTTTTCATGGGCTCCGCGAGCCACTTGCCCTTGCCGATGCCGGCCAAGGGCGTGGTGTTTTGGGCGCTGACGCTCATCATCACGGTACTGGTCGAGATCAATGCCCTCGCGGGCACGCCCGGCAAGGGGGCGGCCAAGCCGCTCGCGACGATCAAGGGCACGCTGTGGTTCGGGTTCATTCTCACCGCGGTCTACTACCTCGTCTTCGAGGTGCTGGCGAAGCGCGGGTAGCGGCGTCCACGGGAAGAGCCGGCCGGATGGGGCAAGCGCCCCATCCGGCCTTTGTCTTTCAGCCGCGAAGATCCGCGAGGAGCTCGGCCTTGGTCGCGGCCGACAGCTCGACGCGGGCGCGCTCGGCTGGGTGGTCCACCACCAGGTGGACGGGCGAGTCCAGGAAGGCGCTGACGGCCCCGGGCGGGAACGAGAAGCGGACGAAGTGGACGGCGGAGAGCTTGCCCTTCTCCTCGTCGGAGTGGCCGGCCTCGAACTCGCCGGGGACGGCGAAGTCCTTCCCCACCTGGATCCACACCGTCGGTCCGGCGTCGATGCCCCCCGTGTCTATACCCAAGAAGCGGTCGAGCACGGCCTGGATCTGGTCCTTGTCGGTGATCTCGATGAAGAGCGTGGCGCTGAGCTCACCCGGCTTGGGCAGGAGGGCGTTGTAGACGTCGAGCTCGTCCTGGATCTTGGCATCATCCGTGATCCGCTCGACGCGGCACATTTCCTGGATCTGGAAGAGCACGGTGTCCCGGTTCTCGAAGACGAAGGAGAGGTGCCGGCCCACCGGCACCCGCCGAGCGCGCTTGAGATCGATCACGCGCCCGCGCATCCGCTCGCGCACCTTCTCGTACTCGAAGAAGTTCAGGACGTCCCCGAGCTCGATCTTGTCGTTCCCCATGCGCCTCACGCGTCCTCGATCCCGTAGGCCTCGGCGAGAATCTGGATCGGGTGCCGAGCCTCGACTCCCGTGCCCTGCTTGATCTGGAGCGCGGCCAGCGGGCAGTCGGTGGCGACGCGGTCCGCGCCGGCCTCGCGCACGCCATTGAAAAGCGGCTCGGCCAGCTTCATGGACAGCGGGAAATACTCCTTCTTCATCCCCCACGTGCCGTCGACCGCGGAGCACTTCTCGATGGTCTCGACCTCTGCGCCGGTCAGGCGAAGGACGTCAGCCGACTTCGTGCCCATGTTCTGCGCCTTGAGATGGCAGGGCAGCTGGTAGGCGATCTTCCTCGGCGGATTCGGAAAACGGGTGTCGAGCGTGCCGGCCGCGTGAAGCCCCGACAGGTACTCGAAGAGGTCGCGCGTGTGTCCGGCGACCAGGTTGGCGTCCTCCGACCCGTCGAGCCACGGGTACTCCTGCTTGAGCATGTACGAGCACGTCGGCCCAGGCACCACGATCTCGCGTCCCTGCCTGACAGCCTCCGCCAGCGACTTCGCGTTGTCGGCGATCAGGGCCTTCGCCTCTTTCACCGCGCCGCCGTCGAGGTAGGGCATGCCGCAGCAGCGCTGGGCCGGCAGCGAGACGTCCACCCCGTTGCGCTCGAGCACGAGGACGGCGGCCCGCCCGGTGGCCGGATCATTGAATTCGACGGAGCAGGTGGCGAAGAGCGCCACGCGCGCCCGCGGGGTGAAGGCCGGCGGCTTGCGCCGGTCGAACCAGGCCGAGAATGTCTCGCGATGGAAGTCCGGCAGCTGCCGGTCCTTGTGAATGCCCACGACGGCCTGCATCAGCGCGCGCTGCGGCGGCATCCTGGACGCCCAGTTGGACACGGGCGCGGTCAGGCTCCCGAGGCGCCCGACCAGCTCGGTGTTGCCGAGGAACCGGTCCTGGAGCGTCACGCCCTTCTGCCGGGCCTCCGCCGAGCGCGAGCGGAGCATGAGCCGCGGAAAGTCGACCTGCCAGCGGTGCGGCGGCGTGTACGGGCAGTGGTTGTAGCAGAGCTTGCACTGGTAGCAGAGGTCCACGACCTCCTTGACGTCCTTGGCCGGCAGCTTCTCGACGTCCCCGTCCACCGCGTCGGTGTCGAGGCGGTCGAACAGCACCTTGAAGGAGGGACAGAGCGGCAGGCAGCGCCGGCAGCCGCTGCAGATGTCGTAGACGCGCCGCAGCTCCGTGTCCACGGCGTCGAGCTTCCAGAACTCCGCCTGCCGTATGTCCAGCGTCATAGAGATCTCGGACCGCGGCTAGATGGCTTCCGCGGGGTCCTTGCCCGCGATCTGCTTCAGCCCCTTGGCGAAGCGGCCCGCGTGCGACTTCTCCGCCTTGGCCAGGGTCTCCAGCCACTCGGCCAGCTCCGGGAAGCCCTCGTCGCGCGCCGTCTTGGCCATGCCGGGATACATCTGCGTGTACTCGTACGTCTCGCCCGCCACGGCCGACTTGAGGTTGGCCTCCGTCTTGCCGAAGGGCTCGCCCGTCGCCGGATCGCCGACCTCCCTCAAGAAGTCCATATGTCCGAAGGCGTGGCCGGTCTCGGCGTCGGCCGTGTCCTTGAAGAGGCCCGCCATGTCCGGGAAACCCTCGATGTCCGCCACGCGGGCGAAATAGAGGTAGCGGCGGTTCGCCTGGGACTCGCCGGCGAATGCTTCCTTGAGGTTCTCGTGGCTCTTGGTGCCCTTGAGGCTCTTGCTTGCCATTTGTTTGTCTCCTGTTAAGTTAAATAGACTGTTGGGAAAATCAGGTAGAACGGCGCGGCCGGGACTTGCCGGACCGGCACTGGGAACAGCGGCCGAAGAACTCGATGCGGTGGTGCGTGATGGCGAGCCCGGTGCGCGCGGCGATCCGCACGCGGAGCGCCTCCGCCTGCGGCTCGGCCAGCGGGCCGTCGACGTCCACGATACGGCCGCAGCGGAGGCACGTGAAGTGATGGTGCGCGTCCATGTTGGCGTCGAAGCGGGCGTGCGGGCCCGGGATCTCGGCCGCCAGCCCTTCGGCGACGAGGAGCCGCAGATTGCGGTAGACCGTGCCGAGGCTCACGCGGGGCAGCCGGCGTCGTACGAGACGGTGCACGCCTTCGGCGGTCGGGTGCGACTCGGTGCCGCGCAGCACCTCGAGGATCACCCGTCGCGGGCCCGTGAGCCGGAGCCCGAGGGCGCGGAGCGCCGAGCCGGAGTCTTTAGGAATGGTTCTCATTACGGATTGAAGGCTACACGCTTCCCGCTGGGCTGTCAAGCGCCACCCGGTTGCCGCGCCCTTGCCGACTCGGGTAGACTTTCCATCTCAGGAGGACCCATCGGATGGCGCAGCCCCTCTGGCTCCGGATCGAGGGAGCCAGGCAGAACAACCTCAAGAACATCTCGCTCGCCATCCCGCACGACAAGGTGACGGTCGTGACGGGCGTGTCGGGCTCGGGCAAGTCCTCCCTCGCCTTCGACACGATCTTCGCCGAGGGGCAGTGGCGCTACATCGAATCCCTGTCGGCCTACGCCCGCATGTTTCTCGAGCGGCTCGACCGGCCCGACGTGGACCGCATCGAGCACATCCGGCCGGCGATCGCGCTGGAGCAAAAGAATCCGGTGCGGACGGCCCGCTCGACCGTCGGCACCGCGACGGAGCTCCACGACTACTTGCGCTTGCTCTTCGCCAAGATCGGACGCGTTCACTGTCCCCGCTGCGGCAGCGAGGCGCGGAGCGACTCGGCCGAGCGCGTGGCCGACGAGCTGATCGGGCAGCACCCCGGGGCGCGAGCGCTCATCTGCTTCCCCCTGCCCGCCGCGCCCCGCCCTGACGCCAAGGCATTCGTCGCCGCGCTGGTCCAGCGGGGCTTCGCCCGCATCAAGGTGGGCGAGACGCCGCTCGACCTGGCCGACGCGCAGTCGCCGGGCGTCACGCTGCCTCCCCTCGACGGCCAGCCCGTTCAGGTCGTGCTCGACCGCGTGACGCTCTCGCCCGAGAGCCGGCGGCGCGTCACCGATTCGCTCGAGACCGCCCTCGCCGAGGGCGATGGGCGCGCCGTCGCGGAGATCGCGGGGCATGGGCCGCTGACGGTGAGCCGCGAGTTCCACTGCCCGCGCTGCGAGGTGCCCGTGGCGAGGCCCCAGCCCCTGCTCTTCTCCTTCAATCACCCGCTGGGCGCCTGCCCCGAGTGCAAGGGCTTCGGCAATATCCTGCGCTACGACGAAGCGCTGGTCGTGCCCGACCCCTCGCGGAGCCTCGGCGAGGGCGCCGTCGCGCCCTGGTCGCACCCCTCGGGGCATCGGCACCAGAAGCAGCTCCTCAAGGCGGCGAAGAAGCGGGGCGTGGACATCGCGCGCCCCTACGCGGAGCTGCCCCAGAAGGACCGCGAGTGGATCTACCAGGGCGGCGACGACTTCCCCGGCATCCAGGGCTTCTTCGAAGAGGTCGAGTCCTACCGCTACAAGCTCCACGTCCGCGTCTTCCTCTCCCGCTATCGCAGCCAGTCGCCCTGCCCGCGCTGCGCCGGGGCGCGGCTCCGGCCGGAGGCGCTGACGGTCACGGTCGGCGGAGCCACCATCGCCGAGTGGACCGGCAAGACGGTCGAGGACCTGAACCTCTTCCTCGGGTCGCTCAGCTTCTCGCCCTGGGAGGAGGCGGTCGGGCGCGAGGCGCTCAAGCTGCTGCGCGCCAAGCTGTCCTTCCTCCAGCGCGTCGGGCTCGGCTACCTCACGCTCGGGCGCCAGACGCGCACGCTCTCGGGCGGCGAGGCCCAGCGCATCAACCTCGCCAACCAGCTGGGCGCCCAGCTGGTCGGCACCCTGTACGTGCTCGACGAGCCCTCGATCGGGCTTCACTCGCGCGACACCGAGCGTCTGGCCGAGCTCTGCCGCGAGCTGGCTCAGGCGGGCAACACGGTCGTCATCGTCGAGCACGACCGCTCCTTCATCGAGTCCGCCGACTACCTCGTCGAGATGGGGCCGGGATCGGGCGAGCGGGGCGGCGCCGTCGTCTTCGCGGGCACGCAGGCGGAGTTCGCCAAGGACCCGCGCTCGCTCACCGCCGCCTACCTGACCGGCCGGGAGAGCATCCTGCTGCCGCTGTCGCGGCGGGAGGGACGCCATGCCCTCGTGATCCGCGGGGCGCGCGAGCACAACCTGAAGAACCTCACGGTCCGCATCCCGCTCCACACGCTCACCTGCGTCACGGGCGTCTCGGGCTCGGGCAAATCCACGCTCGTTCACGATACCCTCTACCGCGTGCTGGCGCGTCACTTCAAGGTCGAGCCGGCGCGCCCCGGCGCCCACGATGAGGTGCGCGGCCTGGAGTTCGTCAAGGGCATCCACCTGATCGACCAGGAGCCCATCGGCCGCACGCCACGCTCGAATCCTGTCACCTACGTCAAGGCTTTCGACGAGATCCGGAAGCTCTTCGCCGGACTGCCGCGGGCGAGGGCGCTGGGGTTGGCAGCGGGCGCCTTCTCTTTCAACGTGCCGGGCGGGCGGTGCGAGGCCTGCCAGGGCGACGGCCTGCAGAAGCTCGAGATGTACTTCTTCGAGGACGTGTACGTCACCTGCCAGGAATGCGAGGGCCGGCGATACCGCCCCGACGTGCTGCAGGTGACGTACAAGAGCCGCAACATCAGCCAGGTGCTGCGGCAGACCGTGGACGAGGCCGTCGAGTTCTTCGCGGCGCAGCCCGTCCTGGCGCGGCGGCTCAAGGTGCTGCAGGAGGTGGGGCTCGGCTATCTCCGCCTCGGACAGCCCGCGACGACGCTCTCGGGCGGCGAGGCCCAGCGCCTCAAGATCGCGGCGCACCTCTCCGCGCGCCTCGCGTCGGACATGCTCTACATCCTCGACGAGCCGACGACGGGCCTGCATCTCGACGACGTGAAGAAGCTCCTCGTGGTGCTCAACCGCCTCGTGGACGCGGGCAACACGGTGCTCGTCGTCGAGCATCACCTCGACGTCGTCAAGACGGCGGACTGGGTGATCGACCTCGGGCCCGAGGGCGGCGCGGCCGGCGGCGAGATCGTCGCCGAGGGCATGCCGGAGCAGATCGCCCAGAGCGTCGGCTCGTACACCGGCAAGTTCCTGCGTGATCTCCTGCCGCGGCCCAACGGCCAGTCGCGGCCCACCGAGAGGTCCGGCGCCGGGCGCCACTGAGTGAGGCCCGCTCCCTTCTACGGGTGGGTGGTGGTGGGGGCGGCGTTCTTCGTCCTCTTCATGGCCTACGGTGCCCAGTTCTCCTTCGGCGTCTTCTTCTCCGCCATGCTCGAGGAGTTCGGCTGGAGCCGCGCCGCGCTGTCGGGAGCCTTCGCGCTCTATGCCTTCGGCTACAGCACCTTCGCCGCCGTGGCGGGCAGCCTGACCGATCGCTGGGGGCCCCGCGTCGTCGTCGCCACGGGAGGCGTCTTCCTCGGCGCCGGCTGGATCGCCATGAGCGCCACGAGCGCGGTCTGGCACCCCTACGTCTTCTACGGGGTCGTGGCGGCGCTCGGCATGTCCACGGCGAACGTTCCCTGCAGCGCGACGGTGGCGCGCTGGTTCATCAGACGGCGCGGCCTCGCCACGGGTGCGGCCACCGCGGGCGGCAGCCTCGGCGCCTTCGCGTTCCCGCCGATCGCCCAGCTCCTCGTCTCGCGCGTGGGCTGGCGGTGGGCGTATATCGTCTTCGGCGTGGCCCTTCTCCTGACCATCAACCTCCTCGCGCCGCTCATGAAGCGCGACCCGGAGAGGCTCGGCCTCACGCCCGATGGCGATCCGCCCGAGGAGGTCCGCGGCGCCCGGCTCGAGGGGGGCCGCGACTTCACCATGGCTCAGGCGATGCGCACGCGCGCGTTCTGGGTGCTCTTCGCCGTCTTCTCCGGGACGTGGTTCTCGATCTTCACGCCCCTGGTCCACCTGGTCCCGCTCGCCCGGGGACTGGGCATCGATCCCCTCGTCGCGGCCACGCTCGTGAGCGCGATCGGCATGGCGGGCATAATCGGCCGCCTCATCATGGGCAGCGTCTCGGATCGCATCGGGCGCCGGCCGGCCATCGGCGTCGGTCTCGCCCTCCAGGTGGCGGCTTTCCTGGGGTACGCGGAGGCGGGCGCCCTGCCGGGCCTCTACGCCTCGTCGATTGCCTTCGGCTTCTCGTACGGCGGCATCTCGGCGCTCTTTCCCGCCATGGTCGCCGACTTCTTCGGCCGCGGCCACGCCGGGAGCCTCGTGGGCCTCCTCTTCGCGCTGGCGGGGTCCATGGCGGCCTGGGGCCCGTTGGCCGCCGGCTTCATTTATGATCGCACCGGCAGCTACGGCCCGGCCTGGGTGGGCAGCGCGGCGCTGAACCTCTTGGCGCTGGGGCTCCTCGCGTGGGCCAGGCCGCCGCGGCGTCTCGAACTCTCTCTCAAGGAGGCGTGATGGCAGGGCTCAAGGACAAGTACTGCATCGTGGGCGTCGGCGAGACGGAGTACAGCAAGCATTCAGGGCGGAGCACCCGCGCCATGGCCGTCGAGGCCGTGAAGAAGGCCATGGCCGACGCCGGGCTCAAGGCCGCGGAGGTGGACGGGATGATGTCCTACCAGGGCGGCGACTCGACATTCGCCAACTGGGTGGCGCCCGACCTCGGCATCCGCCTCAACTTCTACATGGACGTGTTCGGCGGCGGCTCGTCCACCGAGGCGCTGGTGGGCCTGGCCATGGGCGCGATCGAGTCGGGCATGTGCCACACGGTCGCGCTCTTCCGCTCGATGAACGGCTACTCCGACTTCCGCATCGGCGGCACGGGCGCCCGGGCGGCCCAACCTGTGCGCGGGCTCGATCTCGCCCAGGTGCCCTTCGGGATGCGCAGCGCGGGGCAGAACTTCGCGCCCACGTTCATGCGGCACATGTACGAGTACGGCACGACCTCGGAGCAGGTGGCGGCCGTGCGCGTCGCCCACAGCAAGCACGCCTCGCAGAATCCCAAGGCGCTGTTGAAGGACCGCGTGACCGTCGCGGACGTGGTCGGCTCGCGCTGGATCACGAAGCCGCTGCACCTCCTCGACTGCTGCGTCGAGACGGACAACGCGACCTGCATCATCGTCACGTCGGCCGAGCGCGCGCGCGACCTCAAGCAGAAGCCCGCCTACGTCATGGGCGTGGCCGGCCGAGTCAACAAGGCGCGCACGGACTTCCACTGGGCCGCGGGCCCGATCTCGCGCGTCGCGGGCTACTACGCCAAGGACATCGTCTTCGGCCAGGCGGGCATCACGCCGGAGGACGTGGACGTCACGGGCTCCTACGACGCCTTCACGTTCACGACCATGCTCCAGCTCGAGGAGTACGGCTTCTGCAAGAAGGGCGAAGGCGGACAGTACGTGTCGAGCGGCATCATCGAGCTGGGCGGCAGGCGGCCCAACAACACCTCGGGCGCCCACCTCTGCGAGGCCTACACCCACGGCATGAGCATGGTCGTCGAGAACGTCCGCCAGTTGCGCGGGCGCGTGGACGACTACTGCCCGGGCTGGGCGGAGGGCAAGCACAGCTACGACTACTCGCCGGGCAAGTGCCGACAGGTCCAGGACGCGAAGATCACCATGAACCTCGGATGGGCGATGCCGCCGACCGGCTCCGCCTTGGTGATGCATAACTAACCACTTTCCCCTCTCCCCCGCCCAGGGGGAGAGGGCAGGGTGAGGGGGAAGTCCCGAAATGCCCAACGTCGAATACCGCGGCATGAACCTGGTGATCCCGGAAAACGACTCGGAGTGGCGCGAGCACTTCAAGCTGGCGCGCGGCCACAAGCTCATGCTCCGCGCCTGCAAGGCCTGCCGCCTCCTGCGCTACCCGCCGAGCCACGGCTGCCCGTTTTGCGCCACGCTCGAGTGGGAGTGGAAAGAGGTCAGCGGCAAGGGGCACATCTACTCCTACGAGGTGGTGCACCACGCGATCCAGCCTGGCTTCAAGGAGTGGACGCCTTACGCGGTGGTGCTGGTCGAGCTGGACGAGCAGAGCGGCAAGCCCACACCCGACGAGGCCCTCAGGATCATCGCCAACCTCGTGACCCCGGACGGAAAGCCCGAGGCTGAAGCGAAGGTCGCCATCGGCAAGCGCGTCCGCGTGGTCTTCCAGGACCTGTCGCCGGATTTCGCGCTGCCCCAGTTCACGCTCACCGACGAGCCGCCCGTCGGCCGCGTCTGGAGCCTGCCCGCGTGACCTTTACCCTCTCCCCCTCCGAGGGAGAGAGGGCAGGGTGAGGGGGCCTCGTCGGATCACTCAGGCTTTCGCGTTCTGCAAATCGATGTAGTAGAGGAAGTCGAGCCAGCCGGGGGAGTGGCCGGCGTGCGTCAGCATCACCGCGGCCTCGCTTCTGCTCGGGCGGCGTGCGGCCGACACCCAGCGTACCGAGACCACCCGCGTTGCTGACAGCCGCCACAAGAGGTACGGAGGTGTGACCGGCCATGCCGCCCAGGACGATCGGGTGCCGAATCTGCAGCAAGTCACAAACGGGCGTGTGGATCACGGTACTCCCAGAGCTATCGAAGGCGATCTGATTCCGACCGTTTCCATCTGCGCCGAACGCCCGCGGTGAGCAGCGCGCGGGGCGCGGCTGCTCAAGCGCGTTGTTCGGTGCCGACCCATGTGACCGCGCCACGCCTAGCGAGGGGCAGCGCGGCGAGGAGCTCAGGAATCAGGGGGCGCACATCGGTGACGCGATTGGATTGTGCACGCAGCACGATCACGGCGATGGAGAAGTGGGAGAGGTCCTGCTAAAAGGGAAGGTTCCGGTCGGTGGTGAGGAGGGCGTCGAACTCGTGCTGAGCTCGGCTCAAGAGGTCACCGTTCTTCAGCGCAGCCCAGCCGGCTTCTGGCACCGTCTTCACCTCGTGTCCTTGAATGTCCGCCGCGAGGCGCCGATCGACGCACTCGTCGAGAAGCACCCTCACGACGCCTTGACGATCATTCGCGCCGTGGCCTCCTCGAGGAAGGCCACGACTTGCTCCCGCCTGACGGTCGGAAACCCCATCAGAAAGTCGTCAATCGTCTCGCCGCCCTCGAGATAGTCGATGAGCGCCTGGACTGGAACTCGCGTTCCGGCGAAGACAGGTGTGCCGCTTAGGATGTCCGGCGACGAGGTCACGATTGGCTCCGCCATGGCCCTACGTTACTCCCGATCGTCCGCTCGGTTCAAGGCGCCGAACGCCCAGGATCACCCGCGGCCGAAGGCCGTCGGGTGAATCCTGTAGTTATGCGAGACGCGTTCGGAATCACGGCAGCGGAGGAATCTTGCCTGGTGGTTGCAGGAGGCTTGCCTTCTCCCACGAAGCCAACAGTTCACGCTGATGCAAGGAAGCCCATTCTGTCACGAGTCCCAGAGCACGAGCCGGGAGACTGCCAGTGAGAATGGCCAAGGTGTTGATGCTAATGAGAACCTCATGCTCCCCGTACTCGGCGTGGAAGTGGGGCGGGTTGTGGTCGTCGTAGAAGATCTTGACGATCCCGTAGAAGCGGCTGATCTCAGGCATGCCCGCGGATCGGGCCGGGTCCTGTGAAGATGTCTTCTGGCCGCTTCCCGGTCAGTTTGAGGTAGAGGGCGTCAGGGCACAGGTCGACATCGCCTGGCCATTCGAGCTGCCCGTGGGAGCCGAGCTTGACTTTGGCAAACACGCCTTCCTGTTCCCACGACGAGAACACGCCCTTGCCCACCAGGTGGGATAGATCCACCTCACCCTCTGTGCCGTCCTGATAGCGCAGCCAGATTCGATAGCCGGCAAGGGGTCGAACTTCAACAGGGCGAACCATAGCCATAGCCTATCCTATCCTTCTCTGGGCTCGATTCCTTCTTCGTATAACGCTCGCATTCACCTGCGGGCGAGCGAGCGAACGCGAGCCCGGCCGTCAGGTGGAATGCGTGGTTATCCGTCGACCTCAAGCAGAGCGACGGCACGTTCTGACCGAGACGAGATCGTCGTCGACTACTGGGCGGACGTCGTGGGCGTTCAGCGTGAGCAGCGCCGCGGTTCTGCCAGACGCGGTCACAAACTCGATCTCCAGCCCGTCTGGTTCATGGACCTCCACCACCGCACCGAGATCGCCTGTGCGCAACCCGTGTTCAGGCAGGTCACGGGCGAGGACAACTGTGTCGAGAAGGTGATACATCATCGGCTGGCCTCCGGGTAGGCTGTCACGAACCTGGGCAGCTCCTCACCCCTCCGCACGAGCCAGACGCTCACGACGTCCGCAGAACTCCCCGAGGCCCAACCAGGGTAGCGCGGATAGAATATGTCCGCCCGTACGGAGTCTGCTCTTCGAGCGTAACATCTTGGGACAGGTGCCGGTTGCGCAGATCTGCCTCGAGCTGGCGCCACTCCTCCGACGAGTACCCGAGGGCATGAAAAAACGCGGCCTTGAAGCGGCCGATTGGATGGCTGCGTGAGAGCAAGTACCCATGCAGCTTCACCTCGTCGATAATGGCACGGTTCGCGTTCGGGATCCGCAATCGCTACGGCCTCGCGCACAGCCTACCGCATCCTTCGGCTCCCCTTGTACGGATAACGTCGCGGTGACCGGCCGCGGCGAGCGGATGCGAGCCGGCGGTCCGGTCCACTGCGAAGTTCGACGGTGCTACTCCAACGAAGCAAGGAACTGTACAAGGCCATCCATGTCTTCTTCGTTTAGCGCCATGGCCGGTGCACTGCGCTGACCGGTTCCATGTTGCCGCTTGCCAGAGCCAAAGGCTTCAAGTTGCGCTTTGAGGTATCCCGGTGTCTGTCCCGCGAGTCGAGGTGTCTCGCCGCTACCGATGAAGCTCGGGAGATGGCACGTAGCACACTTCAACTCCTCGGCCCGAGTTCTTCCAGCGGCAACCTTGGCTGGATCCAGTTGGTAGGCGGCCCGAGGCAGTTTTTGCAGGGACAAGTAATCGGCGATGTCCCGCATGTCTCGCTCGGACAGGTTGGCGACATTCGTTTGCATCGCCGGTTCGCTGCGCCGCTTCTCCTTATAGGCCTTGGTCTGCAAATAGAGATACCGGGCGGGCTGTGCCTCCAGCAAAGGCATCGCTGCGCCCGGCGCACTCGCATTCGTCACCTTGTGGCAGAGGAAACACAGTTGCGCTTTCTTTTCACCAGCCTTCGCGTCGCCGAACGCCTCCGCGGGCAGCAGCAGCCCCGCCAGTAGTACGAGAGCCCCGACTCCTCTCATTGGCTTGCTCCTCAGGCTGATTCCGGCGAACGACGGCGGTGAGCGGCGGCGGCGAGCGAAGGCGAGCCAGCCGACCGCTCCAGCGCCATGTTCGACGCCTGGTCGACACCGTCCGAGACGCGGTGTGGGGACACGCTCATGCCCGTCCCTGCGCCAGTACGCATCCCCGATGACTCCAGCCAGTCTGGCAGGCTCAGCAGCTATTGCCGTGATCGCCCAGAAGCGATCCACGTGACGCCCGGTAACGCAACGCCGGGCTTGCGCACCGATAGGCGCTCCGCTTCCGCCGCCACCTCCTCGGCATAGGCGCGCTTCTTCTCCTCCGGGAGCTTCGTATACAGGGACGCCAGCGGACCCGCCATCTCGATCACCTCAATGAAGTATTCCCGCCCGGATTCCGGCCCGGCCCACAGGACGTCAAGATCTTCGACGGCGATATCGGTGAAGCCTGCCGCGGCCATCGCGCGCCGAATCTGGTCTGGATCGGCAAACGCGAAGATGCCCGTCTGACCGGGAACCGGTGACGGCAGCTCCATGTATTTCGCCAACACCCTCAGCGGCACCGAAGCCCAGTGATTCCGGTCGGGTGCGGCCCAGGTCGCGATAGCGAGCCGCCTCCCTGGCTTGAGGGCCCGGTGAATGCCTTGCAGGCAGGTCACTGGGGCGGGCATGAACATCAAGCCCCACCGCATGGTCGCGGCGTCGAACGTGGCGGCAGGAAGGTCAAGCCGTTCACCGTCCGTCACCCGGAATTCGATGTTGTGTAGTCCGGCGGCGACGGCCTTTTCCCGCGCGAATTCCACCATGGGGGTAACGAAATCAGTGGCAACCACTCGGCCCTTCGCTCCAACCCGCACTGCGGCAGGAATCGCGGGCTCGCCGGTTCCGCAGGCGACATCAAGGACCGCATCGCCTTCCCTGACCCCGGCCTTGTCGAGCAGCGCTCGGGATACTGCGCCAAACGCTTCCGTCAGGCGCTTGTCATGCTTGCGCCATCCCGGCGCCACGGACGTCCAGGACTGAAGCTCTCTGGACTTCAGTTCGTCTGCGCTCGCCATTCGTCTTCTCCTTGCAAGGCTATGCCTCTTGGGGACCGTTTAACCCCAGCGCTGTTGCCTCCATCGCCGTGCGGCGAACGCTGGCGCTGACCCGCGGCCGCCTCGGCCGTCGGGTCGAGCGGCTTGTTAGCCCTGAACTTTGGGTTCAAGCAGGAACTTATCGACATCCCCCCTCACCTTGGCAATGTCTGCGTCGGCGAGATAGTAGCGCCGGCCATCGAAATCGGTGAGCCAGATCTTCAAGTCTTTGATCCTCGTGATGACGCCGATTTGCACCATCGGCAGGTCCGCGGTTTGACCGCTCTCCAGCACAATCGGGAGGAGCCTGTTTCTGATACCGAAAAGCTCCTCTGGTTGCTCGTACCACCCCATGCATCCAGTGGTCTCGAGGCCGTTCTCGGCAACGCCCTGGTAATCCAAACTCTTCAGCGCGATGCGCTCGGCACCCAGATTCGCTAGCAGGACAACTACAATCGGGTGGACCTCCTTTGTGCTTCGGTCGACCTTGCGGAGGAAGTACAAGTCGGTCTGGAACTTGGCCCGCTCCTTCCTCGCTTTGATCCGCTTCGTCACGAACCTCACGGAAGCCACCACCGCGATGGTTGTCGAAAGCAGAGCGGCATAGATGGCCAGCCACTCGTTGAAGGTGACTCTGCTCAGATACTCCAATACCTTCTCCAAACGCCGACTCGTGGGCTAATGCTCACCCTGCGGCGGCGGAGCGAAGCGAAGCCGTCGTCGGGTTCATCGTGATGTTAGACCGCTTCGAGGCGCTGCGCTGCCTGCTCGGCGGCGCGCCGGACAAGACCGTCTTGGTCACGTCCAAGCTCCCTTAGATATGGCAGGACCTCGCGCCCGCCGTACTCGCCCGCCAGTTCACATGCCCAGAGACGATGGCGATGAACGTCGTCCATCCGCCAAGCATCAAAGAGTTGCTTCCACGTGCCTTGGCTGGCGTGTCGACGCAGGACCCACGCGGCCTCCTTTCGGACTGTGGCCTCATGCTCGCTTCGGAAGACAGTGAGTACGATCTCGAAGTCCTCCGCTTTCCAAAGCGAGCCGAGAGCTCGAATGGCTTCTTCCCTCGTGGCCGGCTCGGCCGCCCGTAGCAGATCGAGGAACCGCGGATGAGCATCCTGGAGGTCTAGGGCTGACGCGGCCTCGCATGCGGCACGAACAACCACTGCCGATTCATCAGTGAGGCCGTCGAGAATCAACTGGCCCGCCTCTCGACCGCGCACATGGAGAGCCAGGGCCTCAATGCCGGCGCGTCGGACGTATGGGTCAGGGTGCCTCGCGGCGCGTGCCAATGCAGCGAGTGATTCCGGGGAAGAATCGTGAACAAGAGCGAGCAGGGCTGCCCACCGGTCCCGCGGGTTGTTCTGCACCAGCGCTTCGAGCGCGGATGCTGGCACGCCGTATGGAACGGGTACGCCATTCAAGGTCTCGGGTCTGGTCGGCATTGTTGTCGATCTAACGCGCAGGATAACGTGCGGCGTGAAGCGCCGTCAGGTTGATCCTGATGTTAGCGTGACGGTGGAGCACGTCTGACGCTTTCCTTCACCGAGCGCCCGCGTCGTCTATGGGTACCATCTGAACACCGCGCAGGCCCGCGCGCTCGATCGCGCGTTGCACCACCCCCGAGGCCTTAGCGTCGTCGATGAACTCGTTGATGTAGGCAAGCCGTGCAGTGAGGCCTTTGGGGACTGCCATCGCCGCGAAGGCAGCGTGAAACCGGTCTTCCAGGACACGCGAGTCGGGCATCCGGGCCAACGACTGAAGTAGTGCCGGGCGGGGTGCGGCCAAGGCGTCGGCACTTCCGGCGCGCACGAGTTCGAGACCGGCGCTTATCGTCTCAACCGCTCGCACTTCAGCTCGCTTCAGCATGCGACTCAGAACGATTTCCTCGACGCTCTTCCGCGTGACCGCGATCCGGACCCCGGACTGGTCCGCATCGCTGACAGTGCGAATCGAGGAGTCCCCGGGCACCAAATAGGTCGCGTCGATTTGCAGATACGGATGAGAAAAGTCCACGACCGCGGCGCGAGAGGGGTCGATCGCCAGGAACCCCACATCCCACGCGTCGCTCTTGAGCCCTTCAAGGATGCTGGGAGGGCTCGGATAGGCGACCGGCACGAGCTCGAGCCCGAGGCGCGCTGCGAACGCACGAGCGAGGTCGATTGCCAGCCCCCGTAACTCACCGGTTGCTGCATCCTTGACGGCCCAGTGTGGCGCCACCACGCCGACGCCCACTCGGACCTTACCGGCTCGAACGAGGTCCGCGACGCGCGGGTCGGCGCCTTGCTGGGCTACGCAAGGTGTGCTCCGCCGAGGGCGACTGCGATTCCAAGGGTCAGGGTCAGCGCCAATACTGAAGCTGTCTGGCTCATGGCTTCCGCGAGCTGCCTCCTTGTGGCGGCGCGGTGCACGCTAACGCTCAGGCTGACCGGCCGGCGTCAGCCGGTCCGGTCCAGCCTGGTGTTAGGCACTCCGCCGCCTCGTCCGCCTGTGTGGCATCACATCCAGAAGCGTGCGAAGCGTTCGATTCACTGCCGCGGCATCCGGAAAGGCTGCGGCAACATCGGGATCAAGCACCACCACGTTCGTTCCTGCCCGGTACTTGGACACGTACTTGCCCCTCACCCCACCCCGAAACTCATAGTGAGGCCGCATAGTGTCTCGATCGGCTGGCCGTCTACTGGTCTTCTTCATAGGTTCGTCTCTCCCGGCGATTCGCTCGCCGCACGCTGATAATGCGGATGAACCCCCCGCGCTCGGAATGCGCCACGACGAGGAGCCGCCTACGAATCGACAGCCCAAGCAGCAGAAGGCGCTCCTCGTCCACCGAGTGGTCGGGATCGGGGATCGTCACGGACAAGGGATCGTCGAAGACGGTCGTGGCCTCCTGGAAACCAACCCCATGCTCCCGCTCATTCGACCCCGCCTTCCGAGAATCCCACAGAAAGCGTAGAGCCATCGGAATAGTGTATCTCGATTCCTGTGATTGCCGGTGCGCCTAACGCCGCGTTAAGCGGCGGCGCGCTTGCGCGCCGTCCGGCTTGAACGCTGAGTTGGGCAGCTCTTCGAGCCCGCTACTCAAGGATCTTGTCCGCGCGCTGCAGCAGGGATGGCGCGATTGTCAAGCCAAGCGCCTTGGCGGTCTTGAGGTTGATGACCAATTCGAACTTGGTGGGCTGCTCAATGGGAAGATCGGCGGGTTTGCTACCTTTGAGGATCTTATCGACGTACGTCGCGGAGCGGTACCACAGGTCAGGGAGGCTCGCGCCATAAGTCAGGAGGAGACCCGCCTCGGCGTATTCGCTCACCGTAGAAATCGCCGGCAGCCGATTCTTGACGGCCATGCTGCCGATCTGGCGTCGATACGTAAACAAGACTGCATCCGACATCACGACAAGCCCACCCGGGTGCTTCTTCATGATTGAGGCAAATGCCGGTTCGAGGTCGCCGAGTCCTTGCATCTCGGCAGACAGAAGCGTAAGCCCCAACTTCCGGGCGGCGTCCGCCGTCGCTTTCCACCGACCCTGGTTCGGCCCAAAAGTGGGGTTCCAGAGAACGGCCCACTCCCGAGAGCCGCGAGGTACGATCTCCTTCAGCAACTCGAGTCGCTTGCCGAACATCTCGTTGCCGGTGTCCTGAGTCACTCCCGTGACGTTTCTGCCGGGTCGCGCCAGTGTCTCGACGAAGCCGGCAGCGACCGGATCGACACTGTTAGCCATGACAATCGGGATGGTCGTGGTCGCCTTCATGGCTGCAGCCGTATTCGAGTTGATCCCGGTGACAATGACGTCCACGTTCAGTCGCACCAGATCTGCGGCGAGCCCGGGCAGCCGTTCGGGACGTGCCTCGGCGAAGCGGTACTCGATGACGACGTTCTGACCCACGCGGTAGCCGAGGTCACGCAGGCCGTCCTCGAACGCCTTGACCATGTGGAGCTGCTCCTGGCGGGTCGAGGTCTGAAGATAGCCAATCCGATAGACCTTCCCCAGCTGCTGCGTCTCGGCAGCAACAGGCGCGGTGAGCAGGCCAAGGATGAGGACGGCGAGCC
>WNFU01000228.1_pt1 | contig 97668 bp, 90 predicted proteins | sample 5400121 | NCBI WGS metagenome assembly WNFU01 (sample SAMN13153360, study PRJNA577476) | soil metagenome | isolation source: 100 cm soil or saprolite under grassland replicate 1 | place: USA:California | collected 2016-06-15 | reverse complement strand
CTTGACATACTCGATCTTGAGCAGGAAGTTATCCGGAATGGCGATCTGAGCCCCCACTCCTGCCCCTGTGATCGTCTGGTTGTGAGTTTGGCCTTCCAGTGGATGAAGCAGGTTCGCGCCGCCATGGTCGATGAAGACGTAGAACTGAAGGATATCGCCCCACTTCTTGCCGAGGAAGGCCGGCTTGTCGCCGAAGCCCGGAGCGTTCCAGCGGAATTCACCTGTCAGCGAATAGCCGCGGTCACCTGCAAATTGCGCCACCGGATAACCGCGCACGGTTCCCTGGCCCCCGACGATGTATTGCTCCGGTGAGACCAGGCTCGTGCTCGCCCACTGCCCCCCCGCCTTCACGAACACCGACGTGTAGGCGGTGATCTGCTGGGCGCGGGAGACCTCGCCCGTAAGCTTGGTAAATGTCCCGCCGGCGCCGAACACGCTGGCGTGCGAGTCACGGCTTCCGTGCAGTCCCCCCAGGAAGTCGCCGACTCCCTGGAAGAGCGTCAGGGACAGGTTGTTGGCGCCGCGCCAGCGGTCCACGGAATCGAGGAAGATCCCGGCGGAGAAGACCCGCAGCCGGTCTTTCTGGGGCTGGGCGTCCTGCTCCGCCTCGAAGTTGTTGGTGAAGTCCTTGTAGTCGAAGCCCGCCTGTACGTACACGCTCAACTCGCGGCTGCGAACGACGGGGTGAAGGAGGTAGAGACTCCCGATGTCCGCGTCGCCGCGGACGGTGACGTCGCCGATGACGGCTCCAACGTCCGTGCCGACGTGAGAGTGGGTGTATGCGCCGCCGATCTTGGTGCCGAGCGTATTGAGCGGGATAGCGTAGGACAGCCGCGCGAGCCAGAGCGCCCCGCCGATGGTGGACGTCAAGCCGCGGAAGGCCAGCACGTCGCCGAGGCCCGAGGGGTTGTTGAGGTTCAGGGAAACGCCGAATCGCTCGTAGCCCGTTTCGGGCGAGCCGTAGTTGTTGGCGTCGAGCGCCCCGGTGAGCAGCCTGTCCTTGTCCGCATCGAGGACGATGTCCGTGGTCCCGGTCCGGGCTCCAGGCTTGAGCGTGCTCTTGACGCTGAGCCCGGGCAGGTCATTGAGCAGGAGGAGCCCTCGCTCGAAGTCGCCGGCTTCGAAGACCCGGCTCGGGGCGCGGGGCTCGACGTAGCGGCGCAGGTAGTCGGCGCTGTAGTGGCGCAGTCCGGTGATATCGACCTTGCCGACGCGTCCCTCTAGGACGGCGAGCTCGACGACGCCGTCGCGCATCTCCTGCGCCGGCACATAGGCGCGGGCCAGGATATAGCCATGCTCCCGGTACAGCGCTGTGATCCGCGCGGCGAAGCCCTCGATCTGGGAGAGGGTGAGCTCGCGCCCCTCACCTTCGGCCAGAAGCGGCCGCAGCTGCTCGGGCGTGAATACGGAGACACCGGTGACGGTGAAGCGGGAAACCAGGACGCGGGCCTCGTCGCCGGGCCGTGGCTGGGGCTGGGCGAGAACGGCCGGGACGAGGACAAACAGGGTCAGGACGGCCAGACCCGAGACTACCAGATCTCGCTGCCCAAGGACGCCCGTACCCCAACCCAGTGTGCTTCGCACCCCGTGGCCGAGGCTAGCACACTGGCTGACTCATTGGGAGGCCTTTGGCACTTTTACGCGTAAACAGGGCACATTGCGAGGGCGTCCTAGAGGGTGGGATGGGCCAGGGTTCGAGCCGGGCAACGGAAGACGTCGGCCGTGTAAACGGATCTGCCGGAAGCAGCGTCCAACCGCCGAGGAGATCCGCGGGCAGAACCGGGAGACGAGGGATGAGCACAGGCGGCGATGCAGTGGCAGAGCATGGCGGACGCAGCGACGCGCGCGGGCCCGGCGGGGATTGGCCCGCTCGGCGAGCGTGTGCGAAGATCGGCCCCAGTGGAGACCCTCGAGCCGTCCGATGAAGACCTTTGCCGGCGAATCGCCCAACAGGAGGGGGGGGCCTTTGACCTGCTGGTCGAGCGTTACCAGGAGCGGGCATACCGCATCGCGTGGTCCGTGGTGCGGGACCGCGAGGATGCCAAGGACTGCTCCCAGGAGGCGTTCATCCGGCTTCACGAGTCGGCAGGATCCTTTGCCGGTCAGGCCAAGTTCTCGACCTGGTTCTACCGCATCCTGGTCAACTGCTGCCTCGACCACCAGCGGAAGCGTCGGGGCTGGCGGCGGTTGGTCGGCTGGGGTCGTGGCAGGGATGACGAGCGCGATGCGGGCAACTCCGTGGAACGCCTCGCGGCTCCTTTCATCGATCCAACGGATGCCATGGTGGCGGATCACCGCATGAGCCAGTTGTGGAAGGCGGTGGAGGATCTCTCGCCGCAGCAGAGGGCGGCTGTCCTGCTCCAGTGCCGCGAGGAGCTGTCGACCAAGGAGATCGCCGTCGTGCTCCAATTGTCGGAGGCGACGGTGCGCGTGCACCTGCACCGCGCGTACTCGGCGCTCAAGCGCCGCGTGGGAGACGCCAGCGCGGGAGATGCCAGCGGTGGGGATATCAGCGGGGGAGATAAAGGATGAGCAAGCTGCCGGAGGACCAGTTCAAGGATCTGATCGCCCTACTCAGGAGCACGGTGCCCGAGCCGCCGCCCGTGCATTGGGGTGCCTATCGGGCCGAGCTGCGCGAGAAACTCCAGCGGCGCGGGAGCCGCGGGTGGGCCGGCTGGAGCTGGCCGCTCCGCCCGTTTCAGGTGGCGATGGCCGCCGGCTTCGTCGCTGTGCTGATCTACATCGGCCTGCCTGGCAACGGTCAGATCCCGGGGGACTCGGCCGCGATGGAGAATGCAATCCTGGCGAGTCGTCTGGACATGATCGCCCGGCTCGACGTGGTCCAGGATCTCGACGTCCTCGAGGACTTCGACGTCATAGAGCGCCTGGACAGCCTGCCGGCCCGCCGCAAGGGATGAGCCGCGCCCATGACCTTCGATCCGAGCGCGCGTCGCAGCCGGGCCGGGCTGTGGCTGGCGGCGCTGATGAGCCTGGCGCCGGCGGGCGCGGAAGCCGCCGAAGCGCCCCGGACGGGGTCGACCGTCCCGGACAAGGGCGAAGAGGTCGATGCGGAGTTACTTCGAGACCTCGAGGTGCTGAACAACGCGAACTACGCTCGCGACCGTGAGATCGCGAAGCGAATGAGCTTCTTCGAGCGCCTGCGGATGCTGCAGACACTCCCAGGGGCCAATAGCCAGCCGCAGGCGAATGGGGCGACGCTCCCGGGCGCGTCGGCTAGAGGGAGGTGAGGTGCCGTGCTGAAAGATAGCTCGACGTACTGGCTCCAGGCTCTGGTACTCGCGGTCTGCCTGGCGGTCCCGGCAGTCTCCTTGGCGCAGGCGCCTCCTCCGCCTCGGTCGTCCGCGCCGGCCCGGCCCGACGATCCTTCCGTTCGCGGGCTCGAGCGCCTCTCGCCCGAGGAGCGCGCGCTGGCGGAGCGCAATCTTCAGCGGTGGAGGGAGATGACGCCGGAGCAGCGCCAGCGCGCGCAAGAGAACTACCGCCAGTGGAAGGACCTCTCGCCCGAGGACCGGCAGACCGCCCGCCAGAACCTCCAGCGGCTGCGCAACATGCCTCCGGAAGAGCGCGGGCGCGTCATGGAGAACTTCCAGCGCTGGCAGTCACTGCCGGAGGAGCGCAAGCGCCAGCTCGAGGCGGCGCACGAGCGCTTCCAGAGGCTGCCGCCTCAGCAGCAGCAGCAAATCCTCCAGCGCTCCCGCCAGTACCAGAGCATGCCGCCCGAGCAGCGCCAGCGCTTCCAGCGGCAAGAGGAGCGCTGGCGTCAGATGACGCCGGAGCAGCGCCAGCAGGCCCGAGAGCAGTACCGTCAGCGCCCGCCGGGACCCGGCCAGCGGCGCTTCGAGGGCGAGGATCGCGTGGGACCGGAATGGCGGCCCGGCGGGCCTGGAGGCCACGGAGGCCCAGGTGGCTCTCCTGGTCCCCCCGGTCCGCGCGGCCGCCGACTGCCCCGCTAGCAGTCGTTCGGTCGGCTGCCTTTACACCTCGCTGAGGGGTCGTGTACGATGACCCCCTCATGAGCCAGTTGATCGTCCAAAAATACGGCGGTTCGTCCGTCGCCGATCCCGAGAAAATCAAAAACGTCGCCCGCCGTGTCGCCGAGTCCGCGGCGAAGGGCCACCGCATGGTCGTGGTGGTCTCCGCCATGGGCAAGACCACCGACGCGCTCGTCGCGCTGGCGCACGCTATCACGCCCGCCCCGGATCCGCGGGAGCTGGACACCGTTCTCGCCACGGGCGAGCAGGTCACCATCGGACTCCTCGCCATGGCGCTGCACTCGATGGGCCACCCCGCTTGCTCCTTCACGGGGCCGCAGGTCGGCGTGGTCACCGACGGCGCCCACACGCGGGCACGCATCCGGCGCATCACGGCGGAGCGCATCCACGCCGCGCTCGACGCGGGCAAGATCGTCGTCGTGGCGGGCTTCCAGGGCATGACCGAATCGGGCGACATCACGACGCTCGGCCGCGGGGGCTCGGATCTCACGGGCGTCGCCCTGGCGGCGGCGCTCAAGGCCGACGTCTGCGAGATCTTCACCGACGTCGACGGCGTCTACACCGCCGATCCCAACGTCGTGCCGGAGGCGCGGAAGCTCGCGCGCGTCTCCTACGATGAGATGCTCGAGATGGCCGCCCTTGGCGCCAAGGTGCTCCAGACGCGCTCGGTCGAGTTCGCGAAGAAGTTCGCCGTGCCGGTGCACGTCCGTTCCACTTTCAAGCCGGATCCGGGCACGCTCGTGACCAGGGAGGATCACAGCATGGAAGATGTGGTCGTCACGGGCATCACTCATGACCGGGGCCAGGCGAAGCTGTCCATCCTGCGCGTGCCCGATCGCCCAGGCATCGCCAGCCGGGTCTTCGGAGGGCTCGCCAAGGAGAACATCGTCGTGGACATGATCGTCCAGAACATCGGGCGCGACGGCTCCACGGACATCTCCTTCACTTTGCCCCGCGGCGATCGCCAGCGGGCGGAAACGGTGTTGGGCGCCGTCGCAAAGGACATCGGCGCCGGCGGCGTGACGGCCGACGACCGCATCGCGCGGGTCTCCATCGTCGGCGTCGGCATGCGCAGCCACGCGGGCGTGGCCGCGCGCATGTTCGCGACGCTGTCGAAGGAGAACATCAACATCCAGATGATCTCGACCTCCGAGATCGCCGTCTCGTGCGTCATCGAGGACAAGTACGCCGAGCTGGCTGTGCGCTCCCTCCACGACGCCTTCGAGCTGGGAAAAGAGCCCGCCGGCTGAAGCGCTGTATCTGACCAGGCCGCCATCGTGGCCCCTATGCGGCAGCAGTGATGCGCGACGTACTCCCCGCGCTCTCCCCGACTTGCCGGATTCCCCCTTGGCGGGGCGTGAATGCAGACTGCAACCAGCAGGCTGGGGCTACTATGAGGCTAGGGGATAGAATCATTGGGCGGCCGGCGTACCGGCCCCGGACTACCTGCTGGCCACTGGGTTTGGTGGGACAGTCTAGCCAACTGCGTGCGGTAAGGTGAAGACGCGCTCGACGCTCTTAGTCCTCGTCCTGCTTCTGGTGGCCGCACTGCGCTCCGCAGCCGTCGCCGAAGCCAGTGGATCGTCGGCCCCGCCTACGAGAGGGCCATCACCGGGCGCCAGCAGTCCACGGGGTCCGCTCTTCCAGGATGGCACCTACCTCGTCATCGACGTGACGCCGCCAGATGCTGACGTCTACCTCGACGGTCGATGGCTCGGCAAGGCGGGAACTTTAAGCCGTGGCCAGGTACCGATCTTGCCCGGGAAGCGCACCGTCACAGTCATTCGTCCCGGCTATCGTGCCTACGTCGCCGAGTTCATCGCCCGTCCAGTCGGCATCCCTACCCGCCTGCGCGTGGTCCTTGTCCCGGACTGATCGCCCCGTACCGGACTCTTGACGTTGCACGCCTCGTAAACCCGTCTACGGCACAGCCGCGCTCACCATCACCGTTCCCACTAGCCAAAACGCCCAGACAGCCGCGCCTCGCCACGGTACGCTTGAAGAATGGCTATCCGACGGAAACCTTGTGCGAGGGGTTATGGAGCTATGCCCCACAGCCGAAGGAGGCTCTCCGCAATGCGAGCACTTACCCTTCCGCTCTTACTTACAAGCCTCGTTCTTGCCGTTCCGGTGTGGGCCCAGGATCGAATGTGGGAGGAGCATTGGGCGCACCACCCGATCTGGTGGCCAGTGGCGATACTGGCCGTGAGCGTGTTCCTTCTCGTCCTGCTGGGCTGGGCTCTCCTGAACCTTGCGCCAGTGATTCTCGGCATTGTCGCTGCTGTGCTGGGTATCCGGTGGCTGAGGAAGGCCAGTGAGGGCTCCCGATCCGATCCTGCCGTTTCTGTCCTGCGGGAACGATATGCTCGTGGAGACATCAGCAAGGAAGAGTTTGACGCCAAGCTGAGAGATCTTGGAGGTAGACCATAACCGAGCCCACGCTGGACACGTTGGCCCTCGCCCGTCTGTACTGCTAGACTCGCGGCCATATGGAACAAGGACCGTACTTCGTGGCGATGTGCGACATCCTCGGATTTTCCAAGTTTGTCGCGCGAACTCCACTCGGACCAGTCGATCAAACATATCTCGCGCTGCTCGAAAACGTCGGCCCGAGCATTTTCCGAACCTCACACGACTCCGACGAGCGTAGACACGCAACCCGCTGTGAGGAAGAAGGCGGACGCAAGTATGCCGACAGCCGAAAGGATACGTTTCATCTCACCTCCACTTCCTTTTCTTGGCCCCGGTGCTTGCAGAACGCGACGAGGCTAGCGCGGAGTGATCATGCGCCCGTGCCATGCTGGCGTGCCGAGGCTCGCTGGCCGTGTTCATCGAGCCAGACGGGCGGGTTCAAGCGGTCGGCTCGGTAGGCGCGGTCTCTAGAATCTCCCCTACAAGCGCGTTCAAGTTCTTTCCCTCACTGATGGCACGGACTGTCAGGCGCTCGGCCTGGGTGCGGCTCAGGGTGACGCGAAGTGTGAGCTTCACCTCGGCCTCCCCACCGAGCACCGGCTGGCCCTGGTGTGCGATGGCCGCTTGGGCAACCTTCTTCGACGACCGGGCTGATGTGCGCGGCTTGGGCATAGGCTGCCGCTTGGGATTTCTCACAGCCAGGGTAGGATAGCTCGTCTCGGGGAGGCCACCCCTACGACTTGTGAACCGCCCCGGGTTTCCCGGAGACCCCATTTCTTGAGAGGATGGGGTCATGGGAAGAGCAAGCAGATACTCACCGGAGGTTCGGCAGCGGGCGGTCCGCATGCTTGTGGAGCACCAAGCGGAGCACGAGTCCCAGTGGGCGGCGATCGGATCGATCGCGTCGAAGATCGGCTGTTCGGCGGAGACCCTGCGGAAGTGGGTGCGCCAGGCCGAACGTGACCAGGGCGTTCGTGGCGGCCTGACCAGCGCCGAACGCGAGCGCCTCAAGGGACTGGAGCGGGAGGTCCGGGAGCTGCGGCAGGCCAATGAGATCCTCCGGAAGGCGTCCGCTTTTTTCGCGCAGGCGGAGCTCGACTGTCGACCGCGGTGATGGTGTCGTTCATCGACGCGCATCGGGACGCGTACGGGGTCGAGCCGATCTGTAGCGTGCTGCCGATCACCCCGTCGACGTACTACGCGCACGAGGCCCGCCGGGCGAATCCGGCTTTGCTGCCGGCGCGTGCGAAGCGCGACGCTGCGCTGCGGACCCTCGTCGATCGGGTGTGGCGCGAGAATGTCCGGGTCTATGGGGCCCGCAAGGTCTGGTGGCAATTGCATCGCGAAGGGGTGGAGGTGGCGCGGTGCACCGTCGAGCGCCTGATGCGGGCCATGGGACTCCAGGGGGCGGTCCGGAGCCGGCGGTGCAAGACGACGATGCCGGACGATGCCGCGATGCGTCCGCCCGATCCGGTGGATCGCGACTTCAGCGCGAGCCGTCCCAACGAGTTGTGGGTGGCGGATCTGACGTACGTCGCCACGTGGCGTGGCTGCGTCTATGTCGCGTGTGTGATCGACGTCTTCGCCCGGATGATCGTCGGCTGGCGCGCGTCGAGCTCGCTGCGGACGGACCTGGCCCTCGATGCGCTCGAACAAGCCCTCTGGTCTCGCGCCGCGCCCGGGAGCGTCGTGCATCATCGCGATCGCGGCGGGCAGTACCTCTCGATCCGGTACACCAAGCGTTTGGCTGAGGCCGGTATGGAGTCGTCGGTCGGCAGCGTCGGCGACTCGTACGACAACGTGCTTGCCGAATCGGTGATTGGGCTGTTCAAGACGGAGGTCATCCGGAGCAGGGGGCCTTGGCATGGCCTCGAGGATGTCGAGTTTGCCACGCTCGAATGGGTGTCCTGGCATAACACGCAGCGACTCCTGGAGCCGATCGGGTACGTGCCACCTGTCGAGTACGAGGCGCACTACTATCGGAGCCGGCCGACTCCCGCCATGGTGGCGGGAGTCAACTAAACAGGTCTCCGGAAACCCGGGGCGGTTCACTCAAGAGCTTGCAGGAAGCAGAGGCCGCACTAGCGGGCCGCTCCGCCCCCGGGCGGGTGTTCTCCATGCCCAACGGTGCACCCGTCCACGACGACAGCTTCCGTAACCATGAGTGGACACCGATCCTGCGCCGGGCAGGATTGCGCTACCGCAAACCGAACACCCTGCGTCACACGTTCGCCAGCTTGCTCATCGAAGCCGGGGAACCCCTCAAGTACGTGCAGGAGCAGCTCGGGCACCACTCCCCAGCCTTCACTCTGGCTGTCTATGGGCACTTGCTTCCCCGAGGGGACCGGCGAGCTGTGGACCGATTGGACGACACAACAATCCGCAATCCTCGCGCACCCGAGGACCGCGAGCCTGGAGCGTTTGCTCGTGAATCCGACCGGATACACCCCGACGTATCCGAACTGACACTCTAGAAGCGCGCGCGGGGACGTGGCAGGCTGGACGCGATGAGCTACTCGCGCCCGCAATTGAAGCTGCTCCTTCTTCTTGCCGCGGTCTTCCTCGTCGGGCTCGGCGTGCGCGAATGGCGCATGGGCTTTCCCGACGCGGCCGAGCGGCTCGAGCGCTTTGACCGCGAGGATCCGCCGCCACCCATTCCGCCCGCTCCCCGCCCCCGCGCGGCACCGCGCTAGGCACTCGCGCGCCCGGAGCCGCCAGCGCCGACGCGCGCGGTTCAGCCGCCGCGAACGCGCGCGATGGCCGCACCGCCCGCGCCGGTGGCGGACCCCCGCCCGCTCGACCTCAACCGCGCCAGTGCGGACGAGATCTCCCGGCTGCCCGGCGTCGGGCCGAGCCTGGCTCGCCGCATCGTCGAGGAACGCGATCGGCGCGGGCGCTTCGAATCGCCGGACGGCCTTCGGGGCATCCTGGGCATAGGTCCGAAGAAGCTCGCCGCGCTCCGTGAACACGTGACGGCGGGCGAGTGAGATGAGGTGGCACGAGGCGCCGCTTCTGCCGCTCTCGGCCGCGCTTGCGCTCGGCATCGTGGCGGCGGGGTGGACGGCCGCGGCGCCGGGCTGGCTGCTCGCCGCGGGCGGCCTTCTCCTCGCCGTGGGCGCATGCGCGGCGGCCCTTGGACGCGACAGCGCCGCGACGGCCGGCCTCCTGGCGCTCGCGGTCACGCTCGGAGCGCTGCGCGGCGCAACCGAGCGGCTGCCCGCCGATCACATCGCCCGCGCCGAGCTCCCACCCATCGTCAAGGTGGAGGGCCGGCTCGCCGAGGAGCCGGTGCGTTGGGCGCCCGACCGGACACGGCTGATCCTCGACGTCGACGGCTTCTTCGACGGGGCCGACCGCCGTCCAGCGTCGGGGCGCCTCCAGGTGACGCTCTACGGCGAGACCGCCGCGGTGGGCGAAGGCCAGCGCGTGTCGGCCGAGCTCAGGCTCTCCCGCCCCCGCGGCTTCAGGAATCCCGGCGCTTTCGACTACCGGGCCTTCCTGCGGCGCGAAGGCATACTGCTCGTAGGCAGCGGGCGGGCCGAGTCTCTCGTGCCGCTCACTGCCGACGAGCCACCCTGGCCCGTGCGCATCAAGCGATGGGCCGTGGCAGCCATCGGCGCTCACGTGCCCGAGACCTCTGCGGCGCTCCTCGCGGGGCTCATCCTCGGGGAGAAGACCGGCTTGCCGCGCGAGGCCGACGAGGCCTTCCGCCGCGCCGGCGTCTACCACATCCTCGCCGTCTCGGGCTTCAACGTGGCGCTCCTGGCGTCCTCCGTCTTCTTCGTACTCTCGGCGCTCGGTGTCTCGCGGCGCACGACCGCGGTGGCGGCGGGCATGGCGCTGGTAGGCTTCGCCCTCATCGTGGGCGGTCAGGCCTCGGTGCTCCGCGCCACCGTCATGGGGCTTCTGCTGCTGGCGGCCACCCTCCTCGACCGGAAGTCTCAGCTCATGAACGCGCTCGCACTGGCCGCGCTCGTGCTCCTCGCCTGGCGCCCCGGCGATCTCTGGGACCCGGGCTTCCAGCTTTCCTTCGCCGCCACCGCCGGAATCATTCACCTCACGCCCTCCATCTCGGGCTGGCTCGCGGCAAGGGGCTGGCCGGGCTGGCTCGCGACGGCCGTGGCGGTGAGCGGGGGCGCCCAGGCGGCCGTGACGCCCGTCATGCTCGCCCACTTCAACCAGCTCTCGCTCGTCGGCATCGTGGCCAATCTCGTCGTGGTCCCGCTGGCCGCGGTGGGCACAACCCTCGGGATGCTGGCGCTCCTGGTTGCCCTCGTGAGCGCGATCGTGGCCGACGTGCTCTTCCACGCGCTGTGGCTCGTGCTCCTGGCCCTGCGCGCGGCAGTCTGGGCCGCCGCCGCGGTTCCGGCGGCGATGATCCATCTGCCGGCGCCCGATTGGGCGGCCATCCTCGCCTGGTGCGGGATGCTCGCTCTCGTGCCTGTCCTCAACGCGCGACGGTGGACACGCGCCGCGGCCGCGTGCTGCCTCGCGGCGGCGCTCGCGCTGTCCGTCTGGCCCTGGGTGCGGCCGGGCGATGGCCGGCTTCGCGTCACCTTCCTGGACGTGGGTCAGGGCGACGCGATCCTCGTGGAGCTACCCGAGGGGCCGCGGCTCCTGGTGGACGGCGGCCCCGCGGGAGCCCGGCGCCTCGACGTGGGCGAGCGGGTGCTGGCGCCATTCCTCTGGAATCGCCCCGCGGCTCGCCTGGACGCGGTCGCGGTCTCGCATTCCGACCCCGATCACTCGGGAGGGCTCCGCGCCGTGCTCACGCGCTTCCGCGTTGGCGAGCTGTGGGAGAACGGCCGGTGGGGCCCGGGCAGCGAGGACACGCTGCGGGCCGCGGAGCGATCGGGCGCCTGCCGCCGGACGCTCGTCGCGGGGCAGCGGATGTGGCTCGGCTCGGCCCTCCTGACCGTGCTGAATCCTGACGGCACGCTACCGCTGGACGAGCCGCCGCCCCTGGGCGAGAACGAAGAATCGCTGGTACTGCGGCTCGACTGGCGGGGATTCTCGCTCCTTCTCACTGGCGACCTCGGCCGCCCGGGCGAAGAGCGCGTCCTCGCCTCGCGCGCCCCCGTGCGCGCGCTCGCCCTCAAGGTCGGCCACCACGGCAGCCGGTTTTCGTCAACCGACGAGTTCCTCGCCGCCGCGCGGGCGGCGGTGGCCGTGATATCCGTCGGAGCGCGCAACCCCTTCCGTCATCCGACGCCGGAGGCCCTCGGCCGACTCGCGGCGGCCGGAACGCGCATCTACCGGACGGACACGGACGGCGCCGTCGTCCTCGAGACCGACGGTGTCATGCTCTGGATCACCCGTTGGGCCTCGGGCGCGGTCGAGCGGCTCGACCTCGATCCGGAGCGGGGGGCGTGAACGCACCGCGGCCCCCGATCAACCGTCTCGGGGGCCGCGGCGGGACGCGCGGTTTGCCGGGAGAAAGCTTAGCTCTCGAAGCTGCGCTCGTACTGCGCGCGCAGCCGCTCCAGCTCCTCGGGATCGAGACGCATGCCGAGGGAGAGCCCCATCTCTCCGAGGATGGTCTTGATCTCGTTCAACGACTTCTTGCCGAAGTTCTTGGTCTTGAGCAGCTCCGACTCGGTCTTCTGCACCAGGTCGGCGATGGTCCGGATGCTGGCGGTCTTGAGGCAGTTGGACGCTCGCACGGACAGCTCGAGCTCGTCCACGTTGCGGAAGAGGTGCTCGTTCAGCTCGACCTTGGGCGCCGTCTCGACACCGGGCTCGCCCACCTCGGTTTCGGGCGGCGGGCTCTGCGGGAAATCCGTCAGCAGGTCGAACTGGTCCTCGAGGATGCGGGCCGCCTCGCCGACCGCCGTCTCGGGAGTGACGCTGCCGTTGGTCCACACCTCGAGCACGAGGCGCTCGAACCCCGGCTCCTCCTTCGACGGCTCGACGTGGAAGTTCACCCGCTTGACGGGAGAGAAGTCCGAGTCGATGAGTATGGCATTGATCGGCAGGGCCTCGGGCTCGCGCCGTTCGGCGGCCTGGTAGCCGCGGCCGCGCTCGACGCACAGCTCCATTTCGAGGGCACCGTCCTTGTCGAGGCTGGCCAGCACGACGTCGGGGGTCAGGATCTCGACGTCGGCGTCGGGCTCGAAATCGCGCGCGGTGACCGTGCGCGGGCCCTGGGCCTTGAGCCGCAGCAGCTTGGGCCGACTCACGCTGACGGCGAAGACCAGCTTGCGCAGGTTCATGATGATGTCGAGCGTGTCCTCGTTGACACCCTGCAGGTGCGAGAACTCGTGGAGCACGCCCTCGATCTTGGCCCAGGTGGGGACGGCTCCCGGGATCGAGGACAGGAGCACGCGACGGTAGGCATTGCCCACGGTAATGGCGAAGCCCGGTTCGAAGGGCTCGATGGCGATCTGGCCGTGCGCGCGCTCGCGCGTGAGCCACTCGTGGCGGACGGGAAGGATCAGCTGCTGCATCGGATACCTCCTGGGGGATTTGGCGGGCGGCTTTGCCCGAGGCCGGTCATTATACCAGAAACCCGGACTCGACTAAGCCCGCCGGCCATTGTTTGACTGCTCGGGAAAGCCCGGGCAAGATAAGGAAAAATCATGAGGGAGCGGCCCCGGGTCCTCAAGACCTCGACCGACGCGCCTGCCGGCCCGGGGCGGCCGATGCGCGGATCTCTCTACGTGGTGCTGGGCCTGCTGGGGATCTTCGCGGCTCTCCAGCTCTGGTGGGTCGCGACTGGGGCTCCCGGCGTGGCCAATGGCCCCCGAATCGTGGAGATCCCGCCCCACCTGGGCCTGCTCGGCATCGCTCGGCGTCTCGACGACGCGGGGGTCATCAGGAGCCCATTCGGCTTCGCGCTGCTGGCCCTGGCGCACGGAAGCGCCAGAAGCCTCAAGGCCGGCGAGTACGAGGTGCCCCAGGGATCCAACACGTTCGCCGTGCTGAGCCTTCTCGAGGGCGGCAAGGTCCTCAAGCACACGGTCCTCCTGCGCGAGGGCTTCACGCTCGCCGAGCTGGCCCACGCCGTCGGGGCCGAGGGGCTCGCGAGCGCCGATGACGTGCTCCGCGTCGGCCAGGACCGCCTCTTCCTCCGCACGCTCGAGATCCCGGCGCCCTCCGTCGAGGGCTACCTCTTCCCGGACTCCTACCAGTTCGTCAAGGGCACGCCCCCGGAGGAAATGCTCGAGCGCATGGTGACGCGGATGCGGGGCCAGCTCACCCCGGACGTGCTCAAGGCGGCCGAGGCGCGGGGGCTCAACGCGCACCAGCTGCTCACGCTCGCCTCCATCATCGAGCGCGAAGGCGTCGAGCGGAGCGAGCTGCCGCTGATCTCCGCCGTGTTCTGGAACCGCCTCAAGCTGGACATGCCGCTCCAGGCCGATCCGACGGTGCAGTACGCCGTCGGCAAGGGCCGCCAGGCATTGACGCGAGCCGATCTCCAGGTGGATCATCCCTTCAACACCTATCGCAGGGTCGGTCTGCCGCCCGGACCCATCGCCAATCCCGGGTTGCTGGCCATACAGGCCGCAGCCAACCCCGCGCGAGTCGACTACCTCTACTTCGTCGCCCTGGATGACCGGCGCCACCAGTTCTCGCAGAGCCTGGCGGACCACAACGACGCGGTGGCGCGGTACCGCCTCGCCAGGCCTCGCTGACGCCGCGGACCGACGGTCAGGCGGGCCCGCGCCTTGTCAGTCACCGGTCTCGGTGCTATAAAAGGCAAGCCATGGCGCCGGGCGAAGAGTCGAGCACTCTGGGAATCCTGCCGGCGGTGGCGGGAGTGCCCGCCGCCCGGCCGCGGGCGCCCCGCTTCCCTCTCCTGTATCAATTCCTGCGCGGCGGCTGCGCACCCATACTGCGCTCCATCTTCGGTCTGGAGGTCTCGGGGCTCGAGCGCCTGCCCGCCGACGGGCCGTTCATCCTGGCGGCCAACCACCACAACTACCTCGACGGCGTCGTGCTGGGCGTCGCGGTGCCCCGCCCCATCAACTTCCTCGTCATGCCGCGGGTCTTCCACGCGAGCCCGCTCCATCCGCCCTTTCACCGGCGGATAGGCTCGATCTCGGTCAATCTCGAGCGCCCCAACCCGGGCGCCATCAAGCGCGCCATCCGCGCCCTCGAGCAGGGCGGCGTCATCGGGATCTTCCCCGAGGGTCCGTTCAGCCGCGAGGGACGGCTCGTATCGGGGCAGCCGGGCGTCGCCATGATCGCCTTGCGCGCGGGCGTGCCTGTCGTGCCGGCGGCGATCAGCGGCACCTACGAGGCGCTGGCCGGCCGCCGCTTCTACATCCCGCGCAGCCGTCCCCTCGCCGTCCGCTTCGGCCAGCCGCTGCACTTCCACCAGACGCGCCGCCGCCGCGCGAGCCACGCCGACCGTGAAGAAATCACTCGGCGGATCATGAGCCACATCGCCGCGCTGCTCCACGCCGACGGATCCCCGTCGGCCCAGCGCGGCGAGGCCGGCGCTTCGTGACCGACGCGGGCAGCCCCCCGGGCTCTGGCAAGCCCTGGGGCGGCCGCTTCACGGCGGGGGCCGACCCCGCGGCCGAGGCCTTCACCTCCTCATTGTCCTTCGACCGGCGGCTCTGGCTCCACGACATTCGCGGCAGCGCCGCGTGGGCGCGGGCGCTCGAGCGCGCGGGACTCATCGACGCCGCGGAGCGCGCGGCCATCGACAAGGGCCTCCAAGCCGTGCGCGCGGAGCTCGAGAGCGGCCGCTTCACCTTTCGCCGCGAGCTCGAGGACATCCACATGAACATCGAGCGCCGCCTCATCGAGATCGCGGGCGAGGTGGGCGGGAAGCTGCACACGGGGCGCTCGCGCAACGACCAGATCGCCCTGGACGAGCGCCTCTACCTCCGCGACGTCCTCGGCGACCTCGACGCGGCGTTGGAGGCCGTGCAATCGGCGCTCCTGGACCAGGCCGAGCGGCACCGCGAGGCCGCGATGCCCGGCTACACGCACCTCCAGCGTGCCCAGCCGGTGCTGCTCGCCCATCACCTCCTCGCCTACGTCTGCATGCTCGACCGCGACCGCGAGCGCTTCGCCGACTGCGGCGGGCGCGCCAACGTGCTGCCGCTGGGCTCGGCCGCGCTCGCCGGCGCGGCCTTCGCCATCGACCGGGAGGCGCTCGCCCGCGACCTGGGCTTCGCCCTGCCCAGCTCGAACAGCATGGATGCCGTGGCCGACCGGGACTACATCGTCGAGTTCCTGGCGGCGGCGGCCGTGCTCGGCATGCACTGCTCGCGGCTCGCCGCCGACCTGGCGCTGTGGGCGAGCGCCGAGTTCGGCTTCGTCGAGTTTTCGGACGCCTTCGCGACGGGCTCGTCGATCATGCCGCAGAAGAAGAACCCGGACGTGGCCGAGCTGATCCGCGGGAAGACGGGCCGCCTCTACGGCAACCTGATGGCCGTGCTGACCACGATGAAAGGACTGCCGCTGACCTACAACTCCGACATGCAGGAAGACAAGGAGCCCTTCTTCGACACGGTGGACACACTCGAAACGGTGCTGCGCGTGATGCCACCCATGCTCGAGAGCCTGACGTTCCGGGCCGACCGCATGCGCGAAGCCGCCGGCACCTTCTACTCCACGGCGACGGATCTCGCCGACTACCTCGTGCGCAAGGGCATGCCGTTCCGCGAAGCCCACGAGATCGTGGGGCGCACCGTCCGCGACGGCATCGCCAAGGGCAAGGAGCTGGGCGAGCTTTCGCTCGAGGAGCTCCGGCGGTTCTCGCCGCTCATCGAGAAGGACGTCCACGCGGCACTGACCGTCGAGGCCTCGTTGAGAGCGCGCGCGGTCACCGGCGGCACGGCGCCCGAGGCCGTCGCCCGCGCGCTCGCCCGCGCGCGGGAGCGGATTCCCAAGGGACCGCCGCGGTGATTCGCCCATCGCGACGCGGGGTCGTGGCCGTCGGCCTCGCGTTAGCGGCGCTTGTCCTCGGCGGCTGCGGCAAGAAAGGGCCGGTCGTGCCACCGGAGTACCGCGTGCCGGCGGCGCCCTCCGAGCTGCGCGCCTCGGTCGAGGAGCGCGCGATCGTGGTCAGCTGGACCAACCCGCGTACGCGAGCCGACGGCTCGCGGCTGCGAGACCTGGCCCTCGTGCGCCTGTTCAGGCGCGATGAAGTCCCGGATGCCCCGCCCAAGCCCGCCATGCTCTCGGGCGATCGCGTCGTCGGCTTCCAGGAGATCGTGCGCCTCGCTCTCGATGGCGCTCCGCCCGCCGGAGTCCAGGTCCAGGGCGGGACGGTGAGCGTCACCGACGGCGCGGGGCTTACCTTCGGGCGGCGCTACGTCTACGTGGTCTCGGCCCAGGATGCCCTCGGGCGCTCGAGCCCGCCGTCACAGCGGCTCGTCGTCACCTTCCTCGCGGGCCCGGCGGCACCCTCGGGCCTGGCCGCGCGGCCCGGCGACAAGGAATTGCGGCTGACGTGGGGCGCGCCGGGCTCCTTCATCGACGGGACTCCGGCCACGGGCGAGCTCCGCTACGTCGTGCTCCGGGCCGCGGGCGACGGCGCGCTCGCGCGCGTCACTCCCGCGCCGATCGCCGCAACGACGTTCACGGACACGGGTCTCGAGAACGATACGACCTACCGCTACGCCGTCCAGGCCGTGCGCGTGGATCCGGCGGGAATGGCGCTGGGCCCCGCATCGGCGCCGGTCGCTGTCACGCCGGTGGACACGACGCCGCCCTCGCCGCCCACGCGGCTCATCGCCATCCCTGCGGCGGAGAGCGTGAGGCTCGCGTGGAATGCGAGCCCGGAGGACGACGTGGCGCTCTACGCGGTGTACCGCGCCGAGGGAACCGGCGCCTTCATCCGGATAGCCACGATACTGCCGGCCACGACGCTCTACACGGATCGGGACGTGCAGTCGGGCCGGACGTACCGCTACGCCGTCACCGCGCTGGACCGCGCCCGGAAGGCCAACGAGAGCCCCCGCTCCAACGACGGCATTCGACGACCTCTCCATCCCACTTCGGGACCATTCTTGCCAGCGGAGCCGACGCGAGCGCGCTCAAAACGGATCGTTTGTGGGGTGGCCATCCCACTTTCTCGAGTCGTCATGATTTCTCCGACACACTCCTAGCCCGGCTTCTTCACGAGCATTGCTCGTCCGCCCGGGTGGGTGGCGTCGGGGGCGGCCGCCCACTAGACTTCGTTTTGCCAGACTTGCTCGGGCGCCTGACGTTTTCTCAGGAGTCGGAGGGTGCCGTCGGGCTCGAGCATGACTTCGGGCGCCTGGGGGTAGGAGTTGTAGTTGATGGTGGCCATGGCGGCGCAGTATGCGCCGGCGCCGCCGATGACGACGAGGTCTCCGATTTGGGGGCGCGGCACCCAGCGGGGCGCCAGCGCCTCGGGGTCTCCCGGCGCGGGCGTGAGGATATCGCCGGCCTCGCAGCAGGGTCCGACGAAGACCACCGCCGCGGCCTCCCGCCCCTCCGCCAGGACGTCGATCGGATGCTGCGCGCCATAGAGGGACGGGCGCGTCACCTCCGGCATGCCCGCGTCGAGCTTTCCGAAGAGGTACCCGTCGGAGCCCGTGTCCACGACGTCGATGCAGGAGGCGACGATCGCGCCGGCATTGGCGACGAGGAACGTGCCGGGCTCGATCTCGAGGTGCAGCGCCCGGCCGTCGCGCTCGCGGAATCCCTCGAGCTCGAGGCGGACGTGCGCGCCGACGTCCGCCAGGTCCACGCTCGGCTCCTCGGGCATGCGCCCGACCTTGAAGCCGCCGCCCAGGTTCACGATGGCAACGTCCGGGAAGCGGGCCGCGATGTCGAGCGTCATGCGCGCCACGCGCTTCCAGATCTCAGGATCCGTCCCCGATCCGATGTGGGCGTGAAGCCGCGTGATCCTGAGGCGGTGGCGCGCGGCCGCGGCCGTGACCTCGTCCAGGTACGCGTGCCAGATGCCGAAGCTCGACGCCGGCCCGCCCGTGTTCGTCCGCTTGGTCGACCCGCTGCCGAGACCGGGGTTGATGCGCACCGAGACCTCACCACCCGGCGCGACGCGCCCGAACTCCTCCAGCTGGTGGAGCGAGCAGGCATTGAAGAGGACCCCCCGGCGCACGTGCTCGGCGAGGCGTCGCGAGGGCATCTGGGAGGTGAGCTGGACGCGCTCGGACGGGAAGCCGGCCCGCAGCGCGCGCTCCACCTCGAAATCGCTCGAGGCGTCCACGTGCAGCCCCAGGTCGCGGAAGAGCGCCAGGATGCCGTGGCTCGGGTTGGCCTTCATCGCGTAGCGCAGCGTCAGGCCGTAGGGCGCCGGGACGGCGAGCGCCTGGCGGGCCGCGGCTTCGAGCGCGACTCGGTCGTAGACGTAACAGGGCGTGCCGAAGCGCTCCCGCACCAGGGCGGCGACGTTGGCCGTGAGCCCTCCGGGCCAGCCGGGCGCCCGTGTGCCGCTCATCCGGATTCCTCCTTGTGGGTTGGCTCCGCTCCGGGACTCGCACCCGCGGCCGGCCGAGCCGCCATAGTACCGCATCGCTTCAAACGCTTGAAGTGCTTCCGGCTGTAGTGCTAGAGTGAATCGACTTTTTCCTCCCGGAAAGCACCGAGCAAGCAACGGAGGGCTTCATTATGCGCCCCATGTTCCAGGGTTCCATCGTCGCGCTCGTCACCCCGTTCCGCGGCGGCAAAGTGGACGAGGCCAAGTTGAAAGAGCTCGTCGAGATGCACGTGGCCCAGGGCACGGACGGCATCGTGCCGTGCGGCACCACGGGCGAGTCGCCGACGCTCAGCCACGACGAGCACAAGCGCGTGGTGGAGATCGTCATCGAGGCGGCGCGGGGGCGGCTCCACGTCATCGCCGGCACGGGCTCCAACGCGACATCCGAGGCGATAGACCTGACCGGGCACGCCAAGAAAGCCGGGGCGACGGCCGCGCTCGTGGTCAACCCGTACTACAACCGGCCGACCCAGGAGGGGCTCTACCGCCACTTCCGCGCCGTCGCCGAGGCCGTGGACATCCCGATCCTCGTCTACAACATCGCCGGGCGCACGGCGGTCAACGTCGAGACCGACACGCTCGTGCGGCTGGTCAAGGACTGCCCCAACATCGTAGGCGTCAAGGAAGCTTCGGGCTCGCTCGACCAGATGACCCAGGTCATCCTGGGCTGCGGCCCTGACTTCAGCGTGCTCTCCGGCGACGACATCATCACGCTGCCCCTCATGTCCGTCGGCGGCCGCGGCGTCATCTCCGTCATCGCCAACTTCGTGCCGCGGGAGACCGCGGAGATGACCCACGCCGCGCTGGCCGGCGACTGGAAGCTCGCCCGCGAGCTTCACCTCAAGCTCTTTCCGCTCTCGCGCGCCGCGTTCATCGAGACCAACCCCATTCCCGTGAAGGAAGCCATGGGGATGATGGGGATGCTGGAGCCTGAGTTCCGTCTGCCCATGTGCCCCATGGGCGCGGCCAACCGGGAGCGGCTCCGCGCCGTCCTGGTCCAGCACGGCCTCATCAAGGGCTGAGCCTCCGCGATGGCCGATGTCGTGATAGCCGGCGCCGCCGGCCGAATGGGCTCTCGTCTCGTCACCCTCGTCCAGGAGGAGAAAGAGCTCCGCCTGGTGGGCGCTCTCGAGGCCCCCGGTCATCCGGCGCTCCTCCAGGACGCTGGTGAGGTGGCGGGAATCGGCAAGGTCGGCGTGCCCATCATCGCCGATCCCGAGGGCGCGCTCGGCCGCGACCGCATCCTGATCGAGTTCTCGGTGCCCGACGCGAGCCTGGGCCACCTGCGCATGGCCGCGCGCCAGGGCGGCCGCGCCGTCATAGGCACCACCGGTTTCGCGGCCGCCCAGCGCGAGGAGATCGAGCGGCTCGCGCGCGAGATCCCCGTCCTGCTCTCGCCCAACATGAGCGTGGCCGTCAACGTCGCGTTCCGCGTGCTGGGCGAGATGGCCCGCCTGCTCGGCGACGACTACGACGTGGAGATCACCGAGGTCCACCATCGCTTCAAGAAGGACGCGCCCAGCGGCACGGCGGCCCACATGGCCGAGATCGTGGCCCACTCCATGGGACGCGACCTGACCAAGGTGGGCGTCTACGGCCGCCACGGCCTGCCGGGCGCGCGCACGCAGCAGGAGATCGGCATCCACTCGATCCGGTCGGGCGACTCGGTCGGCGAGCATACGGTGAGCTTCGGCAGCCTCGGGGAGCGCCTGGAGCTGACGCACCGGGCTCTCAACCGCGACACCTACGCCCGCGGCGCGCTGCGGGCGGCCCGCTTCATCGCGCGGGCCAAGCCCGGCCTCTACTCGATGCAGGACGTCCTCCAACTCCAATGACGGCCGAAGGCCGGACATCATCTCCCTCGCCCCTCCGGGGAGAGGGCCAGGGTGAGGGGCCGTCGCCCGGGCGCCACACCACCCTCACCCCTACCCTCTCCCTGGAAGGGAGAGGGAGCCGAACTGCGTCATGAAGATCGTCCGGTTCAAGGCGGCGGGCAAGACACGCTACGGTGTCCTCGACGGCACCCACATCCTCGAATACTCGGGCACGCCCTACGGCAGCTTCAAGAAGGCGCGGAAGCGCTACCGCGTCACGCAGGCGGTCCTGCTGGCGCCCGTGGTGCCCTCCAAGATCGTGGCGGTCGGCCTCAACTTCCGCGACCACGCCGAGGAGATGAGCCTGCCGACGCCCGATGAGCCCGTCATCGTCCTCAAGCCGCTGTCGGCGCTCTGCGGGCCGGACGACCCCATCATCTACCCGCACCTGTCGAGCCACGTGGACTACGAAGGCGAGCTGGCCATCGTCATCCGCAAGCGTTGCCGCCACGTGCCGCCCGAGCGGGCGCGCGAGTACGTGCTTGGCTACACCTGCCTCAACGACGTCACCGCCCGGGACCTCCAGCGCCGCGATGGCCAGCCGACGCGGGCCAAGGCTTTCGACAGCTTCTGTCCCGTTGGGCCCTGCATCGCGACGGACATCGATCCCAACGCCGCCGAGGTCGAGACCTGGGTCAACGGCGAGCGGCGCCAGGCCGGCAGCGCGAAGGGCTTCATCTTCCCCGTTGAGGACGTCATCGCCCGAGTCTCGGCGGTCATGACGCTGCTGCCGGGCGACGTCATCGCGATGGGGACGCCGGCCGGCGTGGGCCCGCTCGAGCCCGGCGACCGGGTCGAGGTGCGCATCGACGGCATCGGCGGCCTCAAGAACCCCGTGATCAAGCTCTAGGAGTCTGTCCGAGTAATGACGTTTCTTCTTTCAGGCCACATGAGCTGCGTCGATAATGCGGGCATGGCCAAGACCTTTCGTCCCTACGAGCCGGATCAGCTGCTGCTGTTGCCGCCCTCGCTGGCGGACTGGGTGCCCGAGGATCATCTGGCCCGGTTCGTGAGCGACGTCGTGGACTCGCTGGACCTGACGGCCATCGAAGCCACCTACGAGGAGGAGCGGGGCTACCCGCCGTATCACCCGCGCATGATGGTCAAGGTGCTGTTGTACGGCTACTGCACAGGGGTGTACTCGTCCCGCAAGATGGCCCGCCAGCTCGAAGACAGCGTCGCGTTCCGCTTCCTGGCCGCCGGGAATCAGCCGGACTTTCGCACGCTGAGCGACTTCCGCAAGCGGCACGGGGCGGCACTGGCGGGGCTGTTCGAGCAGGGCCTGCGGCTGTGCCGCAAGGCGGGGCTGGTCCAGTTGGGGCGCGTGGCCATCGATGGGACCAAGATCAAGGCCAACGCCTCCAAGCACAAGGCGATGAGCTACGGGCGGATGCAGGAGAAAGACGGGGCCCTGCGCCAGGAAGTGGCGGAGTTGTTGCGGCGCGCGGAGCAGGCGGACCAGGACGAGGATCAGCGGGAAGGCGCCACGCACCGGGGCGAGGCGTTGCCGGCCGAACTGGCGCGGCGGGAGACCCGGTTGCAGAAGCTCGCGGAGGCCAAGGCGGCGCTCGAGGCGGACGCACGCCAGCGGGCGAAGGCCGAGGGCAAGGATCCGGACCAGAGTCCGCCGCCCCCGAAGGCGCAATACAACTTCACTGATCCGGAGTCGAAGCTTCAGAAGAGCAGCGACGGGTTCATCCAGGGGTACAACGCCCAGGCCGCCGTCGATGCCCACGCGCAGATTATCGTGGCCCGGCATGTGACGGCCGCCGCCCCGGATGTGCAGCAGTTGCCCGCCGTGGTCGCGGCGATGACCGCGGGGTTGCGCCGCAAGCCCAAGCAAGTGCTGGCGGACGCGGGGTACTGGTCGGAGGCGAACGCGCAACTGCTCGAGGGCAAACACATCGCGGCGTACATCGCGACCCGGCGGCAGCCGCACGGAGCTGCGCACGGTGGCCGGGCGGGCGGTGTACGCGTGTCGCAAGAAGATCGTGGAGCCCGTGTTCGGGCAGATCAAGCACGCGCGCGGCTTCCGGCAATTTCTCCGACGCGGGCTGCACAACGTCGGGGAGGAATGGGCACTGATCTGCACAGCGCATAACTTGCTCAAGCTGTTCGCGGCGCGGGCTGTGGCATGACGACGAGGAGCCCCTCAAGGCCCGGGCTCCCGGCGAGGCAATGGACCTGCCGAGAGCCAGCCACGGCCTCGTTGTCTTACCGACGACCTTAATCACTGTGGGTATCCCTCTGTTTGCGATGATGTCCAACCTTAGTCGGACAGACTCCTAGGAGGCGCGCGTGGCCGAATCCCCCAAGACCTTCGACATGGCCGAGCGGCTGCGGAAACTGCCCCCCTACCTGTTCGCCGAGATCGACAAGAAGAAGCGCGAGGCGCGCGCGCGCGGCGCGGATCTGATCGACATGGGCATCGGCGACCCCGACCTGCCGACGCCGCCCCACATCATCGAGGCGCTCAAGCGCGCCGCCGAGAATGCCGCCAACCACCGGTACCCCGACTACGAGGGGCTGCTCAGCTTTCGCGCGGCCGTCGCGCGGTGGTACAAGGGGCGATTCGGCGTCACGCTCGATGCGGAGACCGAGGTGCTGACGCTGATCGGCTCGAAGGAAGGCACGGCGCACATGCCGCTCGCCTGGGTCAACCCGGGTGACGCGGTCCTGGTGCCGGACCCGGGCTACCCCGTCTACGCGGCGGGGACGTGGTTCGCGGGCGGCGAGGTGCATTTCATGCCGCTCCGGCGGCAGAACGGCTTCCTGCCCGACCTCGACGCCATTCCCGCGGACGTGGCGCGGCGGGCCAAGCTCATGTATCTCAACTACCCGAACAACCCGACGGCCGCCGTGGCGGGCGGCGAGTTCTTCGCCAAGGTGGTCGCGTTCGCGCGCCGGCACGGCATCATCGTCTGCCACGACGCCATGTACTCCGAGCTTCGCTTCGACGGCTACACGCCGCCCTCCTTCCTCGAGACGCCGGGCGCCATGGAAGTGGGCGTCGAGTTCCACTCGCTCTCCAAGACCTACTCCATGACCGGCTGGCGCATCGGCTTCTGCGTCGGCAATGCGCGCTACCTCGCCGGCCTCGGCAAGATCAAGACCAACGTGGACTCGGGCGTCTTCCAGGCGGTGCAGGAGGCGGGGATCGCCGCGCTCACCGGGCCGCAGGACATCCCGGAGCAGTACCGGCGGATCTACCAGGAGCGCCGCGACGTGGTCGTCGCGGGGCTGCGGGCGCTCGGCTGGGAGGTGGACGTGCCCAAGGCGGCGTTCTTCGTCTGGGCACCCGTGCCCAAGGGCCTCGACTCGCGAACGTTCGCGTCGAGGCTCCTCGACGAGGTCGGCTGCGTCGTCACTCCGGGCGTGGGCTTCGGCCCATCCGGTGAAGGGTTCTATCGTGTCGCGCTGACGATCGACGCCAAGCGCCTGGCCGAGGCCATGCAGCGGCTCAAGGGGCTCAAGCTCTGAGCGCCGACAAGGTCTTTCTCGAGGACGTGCGCTTCTACGGCCACCACGGGGTGACCAAGGCCCAGCAGACCGTCGGAGCCTGGTTCTCCGTCGACGCGGAGCTCCACGTGAATCTCGGCCCGGCCGCCGCGTCAGACGATCTGAGGACCACCGTGGACTACGGCCTCGTGGCGGCGCGCATCGTGGAGGAGTCGACCAAGGAGCGGGTGAATCTCCTCGAGCGGCTGGCCGGGCGGCTCGCGTCCATGTTGCTGGCCGAGTTCCCCTGCTCCGAGGTGCGCGTCCGCGTCCGGAAGCTGACGCCGCCCATGGAAGGGCTCCAGGGAGTCCCCGGAGTCGAGCTCACGCGCAGGCGCTGAGCGGGATCCCAGGCCCGGCATGGCGAAGGTGTTCCTCTCCGTCGGCTCCAACCTGGGCGACCGCGCGGCCCTGCTGCGACAGGCGGTGGCGCGCCTGAGGTCCCTGCCCGGCGTGGAGTTCCTCGACGCCTCGCCCGTGTACTGGACGGAACCCTGGGAGAAGCGACCAGGCCAGAGCGCCCGAAACCAAGAGACCTGGTTCTTCAATTGCGTGGTCTCGATCGAGACCACGCTCGAGCCCCCCGCCCTCCTCGAGCAGGTCCAGGACGTGGAGCGCGTGATGGGGCGCACGCGGGGCGCGGGCAGGCCTGAGGACCAGCGCTACGAGCCGCGCCCGCTCGACATCGACATTCTCCTCTACGACGACCGGGTGATCAGCGGCCCCGACCACCTGCACATCCCGCATCTCCTGATGCACGAGCGCGCCTTCGTCCTCCGCCCGCTCGCCGACCTCGCCCCCGATCTCGAGCACCCGGTGCTCTACCAGACCGTACGCGAGCTGCTCGAGGCCCTGGCGGACGAACACGAGGTGCGCCCGTCCGACCTGCCAGCCCGGTGGTTCGAGTAGCCGCCCGCCGGAGCCCGCCGTGGCCGACGACGAGTTCAGGCAGCAGGCGCTCCAGCATCTCGACGCGCTCTACAACCTCGCCGTCTACCTGACCCGCAACGGCTCGGAAGCCGAAGACCTCGTCCAGGAGACCTACGCCCGGGCGCTTCGCTTCTCGCACCGCTTCCAGCCGGGAACCTACATGCGCGCCTGGATGTTTCAAATACTGAGGAACACCTTCTTGACCTTCTACCGCCTCCGCGAGCGCGAGCCCGCGATCAGCGAGGCGGGCGTGCCGGACGGCGAGGCTCCGATGTTCCACCACGCCCCGGCGGAAGGTGGCGAGAGCGCGGGCGCCCACATGGATCTCGAGCGGGCGCTGGCGCACCTGTCGGAAGAGTTCCGCACTCCACTTCTGCTGGCCGAGGTCGAGGGGCTGTCGCTCGAGGAGGTGGCACGGATCATGGATTGCCCGGTCGGCACCGTGAAGTCACGGATCTTCCGGGCCAAGGAGCGGCTGCGGGGGCTCCTCAAGGACTACGGCGGGTCGGGCAGGATCTGACACGACATGACGAACGATATCGACAACCACGGCGGCGAACCGGACGAGATCGCGCGGCTCCTGCGCGAGCGCGTGACGCGTCACAAGGCGCCCGCGGGCCTGCGCGTGGCCGTCGTGGAGACCCTGAGCCCGCCCGAAGGCCACCGCCGGCCGTCGCTCTGGCTGCCGCCCGCGCTCTCGGCGCTCGCCACCGCCATGGTCATGCTGCTGTGGCTTGTGCCCGCGCTGCCGCGCTCGGGCGGCGACCCGCTCCAGCTGCTCTCTCGCGCCGTCATGACGGAGCATGCGCGCGCGGTGCTCTGGGGCGAGGCCCGTCCCGACGCGGTGCCGGGCGCCCTGCCCCGCGTGATGGAGGAGAGCGGCGTGCTGCTCAACTGGGTCTTCACGGGCGACCAGGACCTCCGGCTCGTCAACGCCCAGCCAACCTTCCTCGAAGGCCGTCGCGCCCTGGCCCTGACCTACCAGGACCGTGAAGGCCACTCGGTCAGCTACATCATCGCGCGCGGCCCCAACGTCGCCATTCCGGAGCTCGGCAGGGTCCAGATCGCGAAGTGGCGCCCGCTGGTGACGAAGGACAACGGCTTCGCGTTGATCGTCTGGAAGCAGTCAGGGCTCGTCTGCGTTATGGTGTCGGATCTCGTCTCGGAAGACGACCTCGGCCGCTTCAAGGAATACTTCGTCAAGGTCCGCTCGGCGACGGAGCTGAAGAGCTACTAGGCCGCCCTCGATCGGTCCGCCGCCCACGGTAGCGCCATGACGGCCCAGGCGACCATCACCACCTCGGAGTCGCCGAAGTTGTACTCCGACAGCCCCGCCACGAGGAAGCCCGTCACCGCCGCGATGCTGCCCGCCACGAGCGCCCTCTCGCGGGTCCGGCCGGCGCCGAGCCCGCGCAGGATGCCGATGGCGCGGCGGTAGAACGCGATCCAGATCGCAAGCCACGCCGCGAGCCCCGAAAGCCCCCGCTCGACCAGGATCTGCAGCGGCGTGTTGTGCACGTGGCCCGTGCGCTGCTTGAAGGCCTCGGGCAGGGCGAAGCGCTGATACTCGCGCTTGACGCCGCCGGGACCCCAGCCGAGCAGCGGGCGCTCGCGCCACAAGGCCACGCCGCTCCGCCACATGTAGACGCGCTCCTTGATCCCCGCCTCGTCGGGATCGGACATGCTGCGGAAGCGGTGGCTGAGCTCGCGCGGCCCGAGCAGGAAGACGAGCGGCAGGACCACGAGGATGGCCAAGAGAGCCCAGCGGCCGCGCCGGCTCATCGGCAGCAGAGAGGCCGCGCCGGCTCCCAGCCCCAGCCACGCTCCGCGCGTGTAGGTCATGGCGAGCCCGACCACGGTCAGGAGCCATACGGGCGCGCTCCACGGGCGGAAAGCCCCGGGAAGGACGCGCGACAGCGTGGCGAGCAGGACGATGTTGAGCACCCCGGCAAGCGTCATGTAGATGCTGAAAAACGCCCGGGCGCGATCGCAGCGGTGGTAGAACCAGCGGGAGAGCCCGGCCGCCGGCGCCTGGGTCGGACATGTCCAGTACTGTAGGAGCCCCGCGAGGGCGGCGCCGCCCGCGGCCAGCGCGAGCCACGAGAGGAATCGGTCGCCCTCCCGCGCGTCCTCCAGGGCGTCGGCCGTCACGTACAGCGTGGCCATCAGCAGCAATCCCTTCGAGGCGAGCAGGCTCTCCGCCACGCGATCCGAGGCGAGGGCCGAGAGGATCGTGGCCCCGGCGAAGGCCAGCACCGGCTGCCAGAGCGGCCACGGCTGCGCGCGGCGGACCTCGGGATCGTGGAGGCGCCACAGCCACAGGACCGTCAGCAGCAGGAGCGCCGTCTCCGACAGCGTGATGGAGCCGCCGAGGCCGACGACGAACGCCGCGAGGAGGCCGCGACGCAGTACCATCACTTCAGTAGGCGTTCCTGTCGAAGAGCACCCGGACGAGCGTCAGGCCGATGATCTTGAGGTCGAGCCAGAAGGACCAGCGCTCGATGTACTCGATGTCGTACTCGATGCGCTTCTCGAGCGACGTATTGCCTCGCAACCCGTGGACCTGCGCCCAGCCGGTGACGCCGGACTTGACCTTGTGCCGCAGCATGTAGCCGGGCACCGTCTGCCTGAACCGCTCCACGAACACGGGGCGCTCGGGCCTTGGGCCCACCACGCTCATCTCCCCGCGGAGGACGTTGATGAACTGCGGCAGCTCGTCCAGGCTGAAGCGCCGCAGGAATGAGCCGATCGGCGTCCGCCTGTCGTCCTCGGTGGAGGCCCAGACGGGGCCGGTCGTGACTTCCGCGTCCACGCGCATGGTGCGGAGCTTCAACATGCGGAAGCGCTGGCCGTCGAGCCCCATCCGCTCCTGCCCGTAGAGCACGGGGCCGCGCGACGTCAGCTTGACGGCCGCGGCGAGCGCCGCGAGGATCGGCGACAGGAGCGCCAACACCCCGACCGAGAAGGCGACGTCGAAGACGCGCTTCGCGACCTGGTTCCACCCGTACAGCGGCGACTCCCGCAGGTGGACGAAGGGCAGTCCCTCGAACTCCTCGACGCCCCCGCGCAGGGACGTGAAACGGCCGAGGTCGGGCACCACGTGGATGGTCACGGGCTCGTCGCCGATCGCCTCGAGGAGCCCGCCGAGCCGGCCGTACTCCTCGTGAGCGAGCGCCAGGATCACGTGATCCACCTGGTGGGCGTCGAGCACCGCGCGCAGGTCGGCGAAGCCGCCGAGAGGCTGGGCGCCTGCCGCCGCCCGCTTGTCGTCTCCCACGAGGCCGAGAATCTGGATCCCGGTGTCCGGCCGGGAGCGCACGCGCTGGATCACGCCGGCCGCCAGCTCGCCGCCGCCCACGACGAGGGCGTAGCGCTGGTTGTAGCCCCGCCGGCGGGCGACGCGGAGGGCCTCGCGGAAGACGTAGCGCGCGAAGGACACCGCCGCGATCGAGAAGACCCAGAAGTAGACGATGACCACGCGCGAGTAGTCGTACTCGCGGAAGAAAAAGGTCATCACGCTGACGAGGACGAGGGCGCCCACGGTCGAGGCCTTCGCGATGTCGGCCATCTCCGACAGCCGCGACCCGATGCGCCGCGGGCGGTAGAGGTCGAACCCGCGGAAGGCCATGCCCCAGACGACGAGGATGGGCAGGAGCATGAGCAGGTACGGCCCGATCGGCGGGATGCCGTGGCGGGCGGCCGGCCCGGCCACGAAGAAGCGCACGACGTACGCGAGCAGCCAGGAGGCGGCGACGAGCAGGAGGTCGCCCGTCAGCGTCACCTGCTCGAGGAGCCGCGAGCGCGCCCTCAGCACCGCACGCGCTCCTCCAGGCGGGACGCAAGGTAGCGCTCGATCCTGTCCTTGAAGAGCGGCCGGTCGAAGGCCTCGGCCCGGCGGCGCAGAGCCTTGGGCTCGAAGCGCGGCGATCCCGATTCGAAGCGCAGGATGGCGGCGACGAGATCCTCGGCGCTCTGGCGCTCGAAGAAGAGTCCCGTCGCGGGCTCGGCGCCGCCCGGCGGCACCACGGTCTCGAGGGCACCCCCCTGCCCCAGCGCGATCACCGGACGCCCCGACGCCATCGCCTCGAGCGGCGTGATGCCGAAGTCCTCGAGCGTCGGGAAGATCAGCGCGCGGCAGCGCGCGTACAGCTCCGCCGTCTCCGCGTCGTCACGCCAGCCGAGCAGCTCGACCGTGGGACCCGCCATGGCGCGGAGCTTCGTCTCTTCGGGTCCGGTGCCGACCACGACCAGACGCCGCCCGAGACGGTTGGCGGCCTCGACGGCGAGGTCCACGCGCTTGTACGGCGCCAACGCCGAGACGACGAGATAGAACCCGCCGGGAGACTCCTCGACCCGGAAGCGGGAGACATCCACGGGTGGGTAGATCACGTCGGCGTGGCGGCCGTAGTTCCGGCGGATCCTGTCGGCCACGAAGCGTGAGATCGCGATGAAGTGGTGCACCCCGGCCGCCGTGCGCCGGTCCCAGCGGCGCAGGGCCGCGGCCACCGGCGGCATGAGGAGCCGCGTCGCCGGCCCCGCGCGCCGGCCGAAGTACTCGTCGTACAGGTCCCAGACGTAGCGCATGGGCGTGAAGCAGTAGCAGACGTGCAGAGCCCCCGGCGGCACCCGGACGCCTTTCGCGACCGCGTGGCTCGACGACAGCACGAGGTCGTGGCCGGTGAGATCCAGCGCGCGTATCGCGGCCGGGAAGAGCGGCAGGTAGTGGCGGTACCGGCGCCGGGCGTCCGGCAGCCGCTGGATGAACGACGTCACGATTCTTCGCCCCTCGATCGCGGGCGACACCGAGCCCCGCACGTGGAGCAGGGTGTAGAGATCCGCCCCGGGGAAGAGCTCGCAGAAGACCTCGAGGCAGCGCTCGCCGCCCCGCATGCCGGTGAGCCAGTCGTGGACCAGCGCGATTCTCAGCTGAGAAGCTGGCGGACGAGAATCCGGCAGATTGGAATCCGGCAAGCGACTTTCTGGCGTCCGGCCGGTGGCCATTCCGCCTCGTGGGGCGGCGCTCAGCGGGACGACGCGCGTGTCCGCTGCCGCCAGTAGTCCAGGAGCTCCGTGAGCGTGCGCTCGAAGGGAATCTCGATCTTCCAGCCCGTGGCCTTGTGCACCTTGCCCGGGTCGCCCTCGAGGATCATCACGTCGGAGGGGCGCAGCCGCGCCGGATCGGTCTTGACCGTGATCCCCTTGACCTTGGAGAGGTCCAGCACGAAGTCGAGAACCGCCCGGATGGACCACGACCGGCCCGAGCAGAGATTGTAGACCTCGCCGGGCTCCCCGCGCTCGAGCAGGAGCCAGTACCCGCGCACGATGTCGCGCACGTCGGAGTAGTCGCGGCGCGGAGTCAGGTCGCCGACATAGACCACCGGCTCGCGCAGCCCGGCCTCGATCTCGGCCACCTGCCGGGCGAAGTTCGACGTGACGAAGACGTCGCCGCGCCGGGGTCCCTCGTGGTTGAAGGCCCGCGTGCGGATGATCGGCAAGCCGTAGCTCCTGAAGTACTGATAGGCCATCATGTCCTGCGTGACCTTGCTGACGGCGTACGGCGACAGGGGTCTCAGCGCGTTGGTCTCCTTGATCGGCAGCTCGTCATCGAAGACCAGCCCATACTCCTCGCTCGAGCCCACCGCCAGGAAGCGCGGCGACATCTTGAGGCCGCGGAGGGCCTCCAGCAGGTTGACCTGGGAGATGATATTGGTCGTCAGCGTTTCCGCCGGCGCGTGCCAGGAGACGCCCACGAAGCTCTGGGCCGCCAGGTGCACGACGTAGTCGGGGACCGAGATCTCGAGGAGCGCGCGGACGGAGGACACGTCCCGCAGGTCGGACTCGATGAAGGTGACCGTCGAGCGCAGGTGCTCGATGTTCTCCGTCTTGCTCCGCCACCGGTTCGAGCCGAAGACCTGCGCCCCCCTGGCCAGGGCGTACTCGGCCATGTGGCTTCCGACGAACCCGGTGATGCCGGTGATCAGTACTCGCATCCGCGACGCTCCAAGGGAGGATTCACGCACTCGTGCAACGCCACCGATTATACGCCAGGGGTGGAGGCCCGCCCCCCAGCAAAACGCCGGGCCGCGGCCCGGTAGAGGTCGGCCGTCTCGGCGGCCATGCGGGATGCCGTGAAGCGCTCCTCCACCCGCCGCCGTCCCGCGTGCCCCATGGTGGCGCGGCGCGCCGGGTTGCCCAGGAGGCCGTCCATGGCGCGAGCAAGAGCGGGCGGGTCGTCGGGCTCCACCAGCATTCCCGTGACCCCGTCCTCCACGGCATCGACGTGGCCGGACACGCGCGTGGCGGCCACCGGCAGGCCGCAGGCCATGGCCTCGAGCAATGCCAGCGGGAGGCCTTCCCTCCGGGACGCCGACACGTAGAGATCGAGCGCCGGGAGAAGCCGCGACGCTTCGGCCACGACGCCAGCGAAGCGTACCTTCCCGTCAACGCCGAGGGAGACGGCCAGGGCGCGGAGGCGGCGCGCTTCCGGCCCGTCCCCGATGAGGACGAGGCGGGCGCCGGGCTGTGCCGCCGCCAGGACGGCGAAGCCGCGCAGCAGCACGTCGAGCGCCTTGACCGCGTCGAAGCGCGCGATCGTGCCGAGCGCGAGCGCGTTCGGCTCGAGGCCGAGGGCTTTTCGCGCCGAGGGCCGCGCCGTCGCGCCGAGGGCGATCCGGCGGGCATCGATGCCGTTGACGATCACGTGGGTTCGGCCGCGCGGGGCCAGGCCCAGCGCGGCGGCATCGCGCGCCTCGCTGTCCGAGACGCAGACGACGGCCTCGGTCATGCGGCCGAGCCACCGCTCGAGCTCCAGGTAGAGCCGCCCCAGTCCCGCGGGATAGCCCGCGTAGTGAATCCCGTGAAAGGTGTGAACGGCCGGCACCCCTACCCGCCGCGCCGCGATCCGTCCATAGAGCCCGGCGCCTTTGCCGTGGGAGTGGACGAGATCGATGTCGCCCTGGCGGATGAGGCGAAGCGCTGCCGCCAGCGGCTGGATGCCCAGCCTGTCGATCGGGATTTCCACGAACGGCGTGCCGCACTCGCCGAAGATCCTCACGTACGGCCCGCCGGCGGGACCCGCGACGGTGACGGCGAACTCGCCGCGGGGAAGATGCCGGACGAGATCGAGCACTTGGGCCGGGCCGCCGCCCAGGCCGGTCGAGACGACGAGCTCCAGGACGCGGATGGCCTCGGCCATCTCAATCGCTCCGAAGGCGCCGGAGGAAGAGGCGCGCGGCGCCGGGAAGCGCCTGAGCGAGCAGCGGGCGGAGCGCGAAGAGCGCGCACCACGGCGGGTAGGCGCCGCTGCGCACCGCCCGCCACCTGACGCGGGCCTCGGCCTTCCAGCGCTCGGCCTCGCGCGCCGCCGTGATTCGGCCCGGCAGGAGCCGCCGGACGACGAGCAGGTCGGGCAAGTTCGCCATGCGCGTCACGCGGCTCATCCGCATCCACAGATCGTAGTCCTGGGCGACGGGGAAGGCTTCGTCGTACCCGCCCGCCTGCTCCACCGACGTCCGTCTCATCACGATCGAGGAGTGCACGAAGGGATTGCGGCGGATGAGAGCGCGACGGATCTCCGCGTCGCCCGTCGGAGGGCGCAGGATCGCGACTTCGCGGCCGGACGCGTCGGTCGCGCGCGCAGCCGTGCCGAGCAGCCCGACGTCCGGGTGCCGGGCCAGAAACCCCAGCTGGCGTTCGAGGCGCTCCGGCAACGCCAGATCGTCGGCGTCGAGGCGCGCCACGAGCGGCGCCCTTGCCTGATCCAGGGCTGCATTCAGCGCCGACGTGAGGCCCCCGCGCGCGCGCCGCGTGACGCGGAGCCTGGGATCGCGGAAGGACGCGAGGATACCGGGAGTCGCATCCGAGGACTCGTCGTCGACGACGATGAGCTCGAGGTCGGCCGCCGTCTGCGACAGCACGCTCAGGACGGCCTCCCGTACCTGGGGCGCGCCGTTCCAGACGCCCATGAGCACCGACACCGCCGGCGCGGTCACCGCGGCGCCGCACCGCTCCGGCGCGTCTCCATGGCCAGCACGGAGGCCCAGTGCCGGATGACGGGAAACCGGCCCAGGCGGGACTCGAGACGGAAGCGCCTTGCCGGATCGGGCACAAGCCGTCCCATGTACGGGATCCAGTATCCCGAGATGCGGGGAGGATCGAAGCCGCCGAGGCGGCAGAGATCCCGCAGCTCCCCGCGGGTCAGGAAATCATGGGTTGCCCATCCCTCTTCCCGCGACCAGAAGTCCCGGGCCCGGTAGTACTTCACCCACTTCCGGGCGAGTCTCACGATGCGGCGCAGGTTGTGGTGAGGCTCCACGACGAGCAGCCGGCCGCCGGGTCGCACCATCCGCCCCAGCGCCTCGAACAGCTCGGCCCGCCGGTGCATGTGGTGGAGCGACTGGATCACGAAGGCCGAGTCCACCGAGTGCGGCGGCAGCCGGCCGGCAAGCTCGGCGGCCGAGGCGGCCAGGATCTCCACGTTCGCGACGCCCTCGGCCTCGCATCGCTCGCGGAGCACGCGCTGCATGTCGGGCACCGGCTCCACCGCGACCACGCTGTCCGCGCGGGAGGCGATGAGGCGCGTGAAGTATCCGCTGCCCGCGCCCAGCTCGAGGGCGCGGCCGTATCCGTGACCGGCCCAGGCCTCCTCCACGAGCTGCTGCGCCGGGTACTCGTGGTGATCCGCCTCTGCGTAGCGGTGGGTCGCATCGTAGGCGGTCGCGCCACTGCCCGAGTACATGCCGACATTGGTCGCGAGGTTGATCCGGTCGAGCTGGCCTCGGAGCTCATCCGGCAAGAGCGCCATCTTGGCCGGCTGCGACAGCACGAGGTACATCAGGAAGCGCCACGGACCGCTCTTCACCGCGTTGCCGACTTTCCAAAGACCACGTTCAGGTACGGCAGGGCCAGCGAGGGCGGCCTGCCGGCGCGTCGGAGCGCCGCGCAGACGACGGCGAAGGCCGGCAGCAGCGCGCGCCGCGTGCGCGAGCGCGCGGTGTCGCGGAAGAAGCGCCAGCCGTACCCCGCCTTCTCCGTCACATCCACGAGGTCCCGCATGCCGGAAGACGGCAGGCATTCGCCGAGCGAGGCGTTGCGCCAGCCGGTGCCGTCCATCGTGAAGCCGGCATAGTCCACGCCCCGCATGCGGCGCGGCCGCGCCGCCTTCGCGTAGGCGTACGCCAGCGGCGCCGGCAGCCACTGGATGAGCGGCAGCCCGACCGAGTGCGTCTCGAGCGGGAAGAAGCGGTTGGGCGTGTCGAGGATGGTGATGTGGCCACCCGGGGCGAGCACGCGGTAGTACTCGTCCACGATCTGGCGGCGGCCGAGCACGGGCAAATGCTCGACGACGCCCAGAACCACGACCAGGTCGAACCGGCCGTCGGGATACGGCAGTCGCCGGGTCTCGTCACTGGAGAAGAGACGCACCTCCTTGACGCGGCCGAGACCCATCTCCTCGACCTTGACCCGCGTGATGGCGACGAACGCGGGGTCCGTGTCGAAGGTCGTGACCTCCCGCACCAGGGGAGACTCGGCCAGGTACTCCGTGATGTGCCCGAAGGAGCAGCCGACCTCGAGCACGGAGAGGTCGCGGGCGCCGCGCGCGCCCAAGTAGGCGAAGAGCGGGTCGAGGAAGAAGCGGCCCCTCGTCTCCTTGTACGAGAAGTACGGCGGCGTGCGCGCGGGGCCCTTGCGCTCGACGAGCATCCGGATCACCCGCGCGCTGTACCCGGTCGCGTACTCCCGCCCGCCGACGGTGAGCACGCGGTGGTCGCCGAGGTCCTCCAGACGGTACGGCTCACTCATCCCACGAAGGATACACGCAGGCTGCTCAAAAAGGTCCAGATGCGAGGCGGCGCCCCGCCGTTCGAGTTGAGCGGCGGCCCCTGGCCGTCGCGAGACGAGGGCTGAGTAAATCCTGCACTATCTCAGCCCTCGCCTCGAGGCTCCGCCCCTCAGCTCGAACTGCCACGAGCCTGCGGTCGAGGGCGCCAACGAAGCAGATGGGCCTTTTTCAGCAGCCTGCCGGCTTCTCCAGGACGACGAAGATGCGCGTGGCCACCCAGCGCGCCAGCGGGCTGAGCGCCGCCTCGCCCGCGCGCGCCAGGCCCTGGAAGAGCGCCGGCAGGGGTCTCTCCACCTTGAAGCCGAAAGTCGCCAGGTAGGGCAGGCCGACGAAGGGCTCCGCTCTCACGAGGTGGAGCGGCAGGCCGGCCTCGCGGAGCTTCGCCAGGGCCAAGTAGGGAATGGCGGCGTTGCCCTCGAGGGCGGCCTTGGCGTCCGACTCGAAGGGGCGGGCCACGTCCACGCGCAGCCGGCACTCCTCGTGGTGGAGGAACCGGTAGAGCACCCAGGACGGCGGCGTGATCCACGGCTCGACCATCGCGAGCCTGCCGCCCGGCTTGAGGACGCGCGCGGCCTCGGCGAGGAAGTCGAGCGGCCGCGGCAGGTGGTGGAGCGTGTCCACCATCACGACGGCCCCCACGCTGTCGGAGCGAAAGGGCAGGACGTCCGCGTCGCAGCGGACGTCCACAAAGAGCCCCGGGACGACGTCGGTGGCGACGAGCGACGGAGCGGACTCCTTGAAGAAGCCCGGACCCGAGCCGATCTCGACGACCGGGTGACGGGCCGCCACCGCCGCCAGCAGCCGCTCGAACCACTCGCGGTACACGGAGCGGAGCTCGGGGCGCGCCTGCCACGCGGCACGGTGCCGCGCCAGGGTCGCCGCATCGCTCATGCCGCGAAGTAGAGGCGCGCCGCCGCCAGCGCGGACATGCGCAGCAGCAGCCACCCGTCGGCGAAGCGGCTGATGTTGGGCGCGCCGTAGGTGCGCTCGCGATAGCGCACGGGGATCTCCAGGATGCGGAGGTTGAGCTTCGCCGCCCCGAAGATCAGGTCGAAGTCGCCGTACGGATCGAAGTCGCCGAAGTGGGCCCGGCCGGCCGCGAGATGCGCGTAGTCGTCGCGCCAGAGAACCTTGGTGCCGCACAGCGTGTCCTTGATGGCCTGGCCGCAGAGAACGCTCAGCAGCATGCCGAAGAAGCGATTGCCGAGCAGGTTCAGGAAGCGCATGGCCTTGGGGTCCATGGTATAGACGAGGCGCGTGCCCATCACGAACTCGCCTGCCCCCGACACCATGGCGTCGTAGAACTGTGGCAGGTCCTCCGGCGCCACCGAGAGGTCGGCGTCGAGGATGATGAGCATGTCTCCCGTGGCATGCGCGAAGCCGAGCCGCACGGCATTCCCCTTGCCCGTCCCGTCCTGGACCATGACCTTGATGTCCCGCTCGGGGTAGGCCGCGGCCACCCGGCGGCACTCCGCGAGCGTGTCGTCCTTCGAGTGCCCCTCGACGAAGATCAGCTCGGTGCGGCAGCCCAGCGCGGGAAGCCGCCGGACGACCTGCTCGATATTGCCCTTCTCGTTCCGGCACGGACAGACGATGGTCACCCTCGGCGGCGCGGGCGTGACGCGCGGGTTGGGTCTCGCGACGACCCAGTTGGTCCACACGAACCAGCGGATCACGGGAAGGTGCGCGAGGAAGCGGTTGGCCCAGCGGCTGATCGGGCCGAGCTGGAGCGGCAGCAGGATGTGCCCGCGCGAGCGCACCGTCTCGAAGCCGGCGAGCCGGAGCAAATTCTCGACGTCGCCGACCGTGGTCCAGTTGAGCAGCGGCAGCGGGTACTTGAGGCCGAGAGCCTCGAGCAGGTGCACCACGGGCTGCCAGACCCGGCTGTACCAGTTGATGACGACGCGCGTCCCCGGGTGAGAGACGGCCCGCAGCCGCTCGAGCGCCTCCCGGATGTCGAAGAGGTAGCCGACGAGGTCGGAGAGGATGATGTAGTCGAACTGGCGGCCCGGCAGCTCGAGACGCTCGGCCGCCACGTGATGAAACTCGAGGCGGGGATGGCGCCGCGCCGCCTGCTCCACCATGGCGCCGGACAGGTCCACGCCCACGCCCTCGGAGGGCTCGAGGGACGCCAAGAGGTCACCCGTGCCGCAGCCCACCTCGAGCACGCGGGCGCCGCGAGGCACGTAGAAGCTCGCCAGCGCGGCGATGGATGCGTGGTAGCCGGGATTGCGGGTGCGCCAGTAGTCGACGCGACCCGCGTAGTCGTTGAAGAAAGCCTCGAAGCCGGCGAGATACTCGTCCAGCGCGGCCGGCGGCCGCTCGCTCCGCACCCGGCGCGCCCAGCGGATCGCGTCGCTGGCTGTCACGCTAGGAGCGGCCGTCTCCCTGGCCGAGGTACCACTCGACGGTGCGCTCGAGGCCGACCTTGAACGGCGTGCGCGCCGTGAATCCGAACGCCGCTGTAGCGCGGGAGGTGTCCAGCCCCCGCCGCGGCTGGCCGTCGGGACGGCTCGCGTCCCAGACGAGCGCGCCCTGGTAGCCGACGATCGCCTTGATCAGCTCGGCCAGCTCCCGCGTGGAGATCTCCCTACCCGAGCCCAGGTTGACCGGCTCGCTCGAGCCGTAGCGCTCGGCCGCCAGCACCACGGCCTCCGCCGCGTCCTCCACGTAGAGGAACTCGCGCGTGGCCCGGCCGGTGCCCCAGCAGACGACCGACGGCGCCGCGGCGCGCTTGGCCTCGAGGCACTTGCGGATGAGCGCGGGAATGACGTGGGATCTCTCGAGGTCGAAGTTGTCCCGCGGACCGTACAGGTTGACCGGCAGCAGGTTGATCGAGTTGAAGCCGTACTCCTGGCGGTAGGCCGCCGACTGGACCATCAGCATCTTCTTCGCCAGCCCGTAGGGCGCGTTGGTCTCTTCCGGATAGCCGATCCAGAGGTCGGACTCCTTGAACGGCACCGGCGTGAACTTCGGATACGAGCAGACGGTGCCGATCGCGACGAACTTCTCGACGCCGGAGAGCCGGCCCTCCTCCATCATCTGGGCCCCGATCATCAGGTTCTTGTAGAAGAAGTCGCCGGGATGCTTCTGGTTCGCGCCGATGCCTCCCACGACGGCCGCCAGGTGGATCACGATGTCCGGGCTCGCGTCGCGATAGGCGCGCCGCACCGCCACCGGGTCGACCAGGTCGTAGTCCCGGCTCCGCGGCACGAAGATCTCCTTGGCGCCCTCGGCCCGCAGGCGGTCCGCCACGAACGACCCGAAGAAACCGGCACCGCCGGTGACCATCACGCGTCGCGCGGACCAGAACGACGCCCGGTCGGCCACGGCGCTCAGCGGTGCGCAGTCCCCGCCAGCTTGCGCCAGCGGCGGCGGGTGTAGAAGCGGTCCACGAACCACTTCGCGTAGCGGGTGTCCTCGGTGCCGGTAGCGACGGCCTTGACGAGCGTGCGGAGGACGCGCAGCGGGCGGAAGGCGAAGGACAGCACGTAGAAGTTCCAGAACATCCACATCATCGTCCAGTAGAGGCGCCGCGTGCTGATGGCGTCCGCGTAGGACGGCGCCTTCCGGGTGTAGAAGTCCATCGGCGAGACGAAGAAATCGTCGTCGAGCTGGATCTTGCCCTCGTGCTGGAGCCGCGTGAAGAGCTCCGAGCCCGGGTACGGCACGAACTTCGACACGGCGACGTCGTACACGCCGAGCCAGGCCATCGTGCGGATGAGCCGGGTCGTCTGCATGAGCGTCGGCGGCGTGTCGTCGGGGAAGCCGATGACGATGAAGCACGACAGCTTGAGCCCGCGCCTGACGGCGATCCGCATGGACTCGAGCATCCGGCCGAGGTCGACCTGCTTCTTGATGACCTTGAGGATCTCGGGCGAGCCGCTCTCCGGCGCGAAGGCCAGCGCCCGGCAGCCCGAGCGGTACAGGAGATCGGCGACCTCGGCGTCGAAGACGTCGGCGCGGGTGCCGCTGGGCATCTGCCACGTGATGCGCAGGTCGCGCGCGATCAGCTCCCGGCAGAAGTCGATGATCCACTGGCGCTTGATGATCGACGTCAGGTCCTGAAAATCGAAGTTCGTCACCCCGTACTTGCGGGCGTAGAGCGCCATCTCGTCGGCGACCAGCCGCGGATCGCGCGGGATCCAGCGCTGGGTCCACATGCCGGGGTTGGAGCAGAAGGTGCACTGGAAGGGACACCCGCGCGTCGCCAGGAGCGGCATCGAGCGGCCCATGTTGGCTCCGTTGATCTGGTGCCGCGCGATGTACTCCTCGATCGGGAAGGAGTCCCAGTCCGGCAGGGCGATCGCGTCCACGTCCTTCTTCCGCGCCGAGAGCCCGGTCTTGACGACCCGGTCGCCGTCCTTGAAGGCGATGCCCCTCACCTGCCCCAGCGGGCGCTTCTCGCGTCTCGCGCGCAGGAGCTCGACGACGGTGTCCTCTCCTTCCCCCAGCACCACGGCGTCGAAGGGACTGACCTTGAGCACGTTCTCGGGCACCGCGGTGCCGTGCTCGCCTCCCAGGACCATCCAGGCGTCGGGGAACTTCTCCCGCACGACCCAGGCGAGCTTGTTCACGAGCGGCCACAGCGTGGAGAACATGCAGGCGATACCGATCACGTCCGTGTCCGGGTGGATCCGGGCCGTGATCTCGTCGAAGGACAGCCCCTGGATCATGAAGTCGTCGCGATCGGGATAGGGGCGCACCATGTCGAGAGCCAGGCCGGTCCCGTCGATGACCCGGTAGGGCAACCCCGCGTCCTTGATCGCGGCCGCGATGTACGCAAGACCCAGCGGCGGGTTGGGCGTGTGCATCTGCAGACCCGAGAAGGTCTTGATGCCCGGCGGGTTGATCAGCGTGATCATGGCCGTGCACCTACGGTAGCACGAATCGGGCCAACCCCCGCTGGCCTCAGGGACGCCCCGCAACCCCCGGAAACACGTGATGGAGCAGGGCAAACGTCACTCGCCCGGCGGGCCCAGTGTGACCATTCCCGGCAAGCGTGCGCGCAATCCGGCTCCCCAGGCGGCGCCGTCCCTCCTGGCGCGTCATCTCTGTCTTATGCAGAGGGCGAAGAGCTTGTTCGAGAGCCTGAGGCCGATGCGCGACTTCCGGAGCCCGCCCAGCCATCGCAGATGCCCCTCGCCGGGGATCGCCGTGCCTTCGAGATCCACGCGCGCGAAGCGCGGCCCGAGCAGCCGCTCGAGCCGTCCCGCCGAGAGCGGCGAGATGTGGGTCGGGTCGTCCTTGAACCGTGCCCAGCTCCGCTGGCGAAGAGCCGCCCGAAGATCGAAGAGCCGCTTCATGGGATAGTTCGGGGTCGTCAGCGCGAGCCGCCCCCCGGGCCGGAGCACGCGGGCCGTCTCATCCAGGCTCGCAGCCGGCGAGCGCGTGTGCTCGATCACCTCCATGAAGCTCACGAGGTCGAATGCCCCGGGCTTGAAGGGCAGCGCCTCCGACTGCGCGACCACCACCGGAAATCCCTTGGCCAGGATTCGGCGGGCGCGCAGCAGGCTGATCTCGCAGGCCACGAGCCGCGCGCCCGGAGGGAGCAGCGGCGCCAGGAGGTCGAGATAGCGCCCGTCGCCTGCGCCCAGGTCCAGCACCGAGCGGGGTCCCTCGAGGGCGAGCGCCCGAAGCTTCGCGGCCACGAACTCGGGCAGCGCCTCGTCCATGCGGACATCCCGCGCGTAGCCTTCGAAGAGATCGGTCAGCGATCGGGGGCCGGAGACGGACTGCACGAAGCTGATCTCCGCCTTGAGGAGAGCGTGGACGTCGTACAGGCGGAGCGCGTTCGCGCGCGCTCTCTCTCCGAGCCCGTGAGCGAGCGCGCCCTCGCTCAGGAGCCGCTCGACGGCGCGCGCGATGTCCGCCACGCTCTCGGGATCGAAGAGGAGGCCAGTGACGCCGTCCTCCATGATCGAGGGAATGCCTCCTCGCGCGGAGGCCGCGCAGGGCAGCCCGCAGGCCATGGCCTCGATGAGCGCCTTGGGATTGCCCTCGGTGAGCGACGGCAGCACGAAGCAGTCCGCCGACCGGAAGTGCTCCGGGAGCCGGCCGTGCGGCACGACGCCCAAGAAGTCCGCCGTCACGCCCGCCTCCCGCGCCCGCCTCTCGAGATCGGCGCGCAGGCTGCCGTCGCCCACGAGGCAGAGCCTGAGCGACGGCTGCTTCAGCAGGGCCAGCGCCTCGATGAGCCGGGCCAGGTTCTTCTCCTGATCGAGGCGGCCGACGTAGAGCACGGTGCGCACGCGGGCCGACCGGATCTCCGGTGCGGGGGAAAAGTTGTCAGTGTCCACGCCATTGGGAAAGAAGGCGAGCCGCGGCTTGGCCGGGTGGGACGCGAGCAAGGCCTCCATCTGGCGCGACGTCACGATCACCCCTGCCGCCCGCGGGAAGGCCGCGCGCTCGAGCCAGCCGTAGAGCCGCGGCTTGAGCCGCGACCCGGCGATCCGCGCGACCTCGGCGTAGTGATAGCCGTAGGTGACGACGAAGGGGACGCCGGCGAGCAGGCGCGTGACGAGGGCCGGCACGACGCCTGAGAACTGCTCGACGCGGAGCGCCTCGCACTCGCGGAGCTGCCGGCGGTAGAGGAAAGGCAGGAGGAAGGCGTAGGCGCGCGCGGGCCACCGCCCGCGCTTGGGCAGGAGCACGACCTTGTCGAGGAGCAGCGGATCGCGTGTGAAGTCGGCGAGCGATTCGCGAAAGTAGCTGACGTAGTAGACGCGGTCGTAGCTCTCGCAGTAGTGGCGGAGGTCGTAGTCGAGGAGCCGCTCGTGCTGGCCCGTGCGGTTGAGATCCGTGAGACCGCTGCCGAGGGCGGGCAGGATGCCGATCGTCCGGAGCGGCCGGGGCTCCTTCATCGGCACTTCTCGCCCGCGATGTCCCCGTACGCGCGCAGGAGCTCGTCCACGATGTGGTCGCCGCTGAACTTCGCGGCCACCGTCTCGGCCGCCTTACGGCCGAGCGCCAGGCGGAGCTTGGGGTCGGCGAGAAGATCTTCGATCGCGCGCGCCAGGGCGTCCGGATCGCTCCTCTCCACCAGGAGGCCCGTGGACTTGTCCTCCACCGCCTCGGGCGTGCCGCCTATCCGGGTTCCGATCACGGGCTTGGCGAAGGCGGCCGCTTCCAGCGGGACGCGGCTGAAAGGCTCGGGCCAGACGGCCGGGTGCACCACCACGTCGGCCAGCGCGTAGAGACGCTCCACCTCCTCGTGCGGCCGGCTGCCCAGGAGGCGAACCTCCGCGCTACGGGGAGACCATTCGGGCGGACCCTCTCCGACCGCCACGAAGCACGTCTCGGGCATGCGCGCCGTCGCGATCCGGGCCGCCTCGGCGAAGACGGGGAAGCCTTTGCCGGGAGAGCACTTGCCGACGTAGAGCACCAGCGGACGCGCGGGCAGGCCGAAATCGGCGAGAGCCCGGCTCCGGTCGACATCGGCCGCGCCCCTCGGCGGAGGCTGGTTGTAGACGACGTGGCCGCTCCCGGCGCGAATCCGGCCGGCGCGGTCGTAGATGTCGAGCAGGCTCCGGCTCACGACGGTGACGCCTCGCACCCGCCTGACGAGCGCCTGCTTCATCCAGGCGTCGAGGTAGAGGAGGGCGAGCGAGCAGCGTATCCGCAGCTTCCGGAGAGCGCCCGCGCGGACGTACCGGCTGAAGAAATCCGGCACGCACTCGCGCTGGAGCTTGCCGGACCCGCAGTCGGACGGAATTTGGGTATGCCGGAGGAGGCACGTGGTGATCGGGCAGATGAGCCCGAAGTCGCGGAGCGAGAGGAATACCGGCTTGCGGAGCCAGCGGCCGGCCAGGAAGGCTCCCACCAGCGCGTGCTTCTCCTGCGCGTGAAGCACGTCGGCGCCCGCCCTGCTCGCCTCGGACACCAGCGCGCGGGCGAAGAGCAGGTGGAAGAGCGGATTGACGTGATCGTGGAGCGGCGCGAGCCCCGCGCCGGGACGGAGGCGGCGCCAGAACGGGAAGCGGACAACCGGCACGCCGTTGACCACCTCGCGTGCCGGGGCGCCGTAGTTCGGGGTGACCACGGTCACCTCATGACCGCGGGCGCGCAGCGCGCGCGCGAGAAGCTCCAGGCTCCAGGCGGTGCCGCCCGGCGCCCACGGGTGATAGTACTCGGTGGCGAAGACGACCTTCATTTCGCCGCGCAGACGGCGAAGAACCCCGCGTTCTCCTCCGGGTACCTGCGCGCGAGCCGCCGCCGGGCCTCGGTCAGTCTCCGGTAGAGACCGAGGGACACGGCGCCCACCAGGTCGATGGCCCCGATGAGCGGGGTGTCGTAGACCGTGGGATGGAGGTGCACGATGCGGAAGCCGTTCCTCGCAAGCTCCGCCTCCAGCTCCTCGAGCGTGTACTCGATCTTGTGGTCGGGGTCCGAATACGAGAAGAGCCCGGCGCCGGCGAGCCGCCGCTTCCAGGAGGTGCCGCGGTTCGGCACCGAGAGGAGCATGCTTCCACCGGGCTTTATCGATCGCCGGATCTCGGTGAGGAGCAGATCGCGACTGTGGACGTGCTCGAGCAGGTCGAGACAGATCACGGTGTCGAAGCGGCCGCCCCCGACCGGCAGCCCCTGCTCGAGGTCAGCGGCGAAGAACGCGGCATTGGGCGACGGCAGGCCCCGGCTCGCTCGGAGCGCCACGCCCAGGGAGTAGAGGCTCGCGTCCACGCCCACGACGTGGCGGCAGCGGCGCGCGGCCTTGAGCGAGTGCATGCCGTTGCCGCAGCCGACGTCGAGCACGACTGCGTCGGGGGCAATGTAGGCGAGGTACCAGTAATTCTCCTCGCTCTCGCCGAGGAGGTGCTTCGGGTGGACGTACTCGCGGCTCTTCCCGGTCCACCGGGTCAGTCGAATCGCGAGGAGCTTGGCCTTGTTGTTGGCGAAGACCACGCTGGACAGCACCGCGCGCCGCACCGGCCGGGGAATCATCGCGTCACCCTGATGGTCACGTAGATCTGCCGCGCCGCATTGCCGAGCCGCCGAAGCCACGGGGCGCCGACGCGCTCTCCGGGCACGGGCGCGAGACATGCGGCTCCCAGTCCCGCTTCGTCCAGGATGGCCTGCCATTCGCGATAGCGGATCGCGCGCTCCCGGGTGCCCTGCCTCAGTGCCCGGGCGTCGAGTGCGCGCGCCTCGGGGGCGGCGAATGGCGCGAGCCATGGAGAGGCGCGCTCAACGCCGAGATATCGGCCACCCGGCGCCAGCACGCGGTGGATCTCGCGGAGCGCGCGCGACGGGTCCGGCAGCCGGTAGAGGACCACCTGCGAGTAGACGGCGTCGAACTGGCCGTCGTCGAACGGCAGCGTCTCGGCATCGACGGCCGCGTACGCGTCCGCCGGCGTGCCGAAGATGCCGCCCGTCCCGACGGCGTGCTGGCGAAGGTAGCGGGGCGAGACGTCGGTCGCCACCACGGTCGCCTGGGGCGCCCGCCCCTTGGCGAGCGCGCTCGCGTAGCAGAGCCCGCCGCCGATCTCGAGGAAGCGCCGCGTCCGGCCGTCCACCAGCTCGGGCAGCCACCGCGTGTCGCACCACTCGATCCAGTAGCGCTTGTGGAGAAAGAGCCGGCGCCACGTCGGCGCACCTGCGTCCACGTGCGCCTCGTCCTCGTTGGACTTCACCGCGTCGAGCGAGCTCGGCAGGAGATTCCATACGCCGTCAGCGGGCTCGAAGACCCTGCCGCAGCCGGGACAGGCCGGGCGCCCGTTGAACGGCCCGGCGGACTTGGAGCAGTCCGGGCAGCGGAGCCTAACGGGCGAGCCTGAACCCATCCACAGTCTCCTGGTAGACCTTCTGGACCCGGCGCACCGTCAGGTCCCAGCGGAAGTGGCGGTCCACGCGCTCGGCGGCCGCAACGCCAAAGCGAGTGCGGACCTCCGGCTCCCGCAGGAGACGCACCACGCGGTCGGCGAAGGCCGCGCGGTCGTTCGGCTCGACGAGGAAACCCGTGCCGCCGTCCTCGATCATCTCGCCCAGCGATGCCGCGCGGAAAGCGACCACCGGCTTGCCGCACGACATGGCCTCCTGCGGCGCGAGCGGGAACCCCTCGAGGAGGGAGGGAAAGACGAAGACGTCGGCGAGGTTCAGCATGGGCACCTTGTCGGCCTCGGGCAGGTAGCCCGTGAAGATCACCGCGCCTTGGAGGCCGAGGCGGTGGACCATCGCCTCGAGCTCGCTCCTGAGCGGACCCGACCCGACCCAGACCAGCCGGACGTCCTCTCCCGCCGCGCGGCGGATCTCCGCGAAAGTCTCGATGAGCAGCACCGGGTTCTTCCTGGCGATCAGCGGCCCAAGCGACAGCAGCACCCGCTTGCCCGCGATGTTCCAGCGCCGGGCCAGGACCTCGTCTCTCGGACCCGGCGCGTATTTGGGCCCGACCCCGCAGTAGACGACCTGGACGTGATCGGTGCGGACACCCAGCTCGTCTCCGAGTTGCCGCTTCGCGAACTGGCTGTCGGTGACCACGCAGTCCGATGCCTCGATGACGCGCTTCTCGATCAGCGGGTTGAGCGGGCTCGGGTCGAGATGGTGGTGATGCGTCACCACCGGCACGGGCAGCCGGTAGTGCCGGCGGGCCCAGAGCGCCGCGGGGCCCACGAAGCGCGCCGAGTGAGCGCGCAGCAGGTCGAAGCCCTGCTCGTCCCAGACCTGCTTGATATACCTCGGCCAGACAAAAGGCGTGACATACCAACGGAGCCCCTTGGGCGGCCACACCGGATGAACTGTGAGACCCGGCACGCGCTCGTGGGGCTTGCCGCGGGCCAGCAGCACATGACACTCCTCACCGAGCGCGGCCAGGCCCTTGAGGAGATCGCGCTCGTAGACTTCTCCACCCGAGCCTGACTCGGGCGCGATGCCGCAGTGAGGCGAGCAGATCCGCATCAGGCCAGCCCTTCGCCCCGCGCCAGCTGTCGCAGCGTGCCGGCTATGAGCAGGCGCTCGTCGGCGGTGAGATCGGGCGAGTTGGAGACGTAGAGACCGCGGGAGAGCAGGTCGGCGGCGACCGGTGTCTCGCCGGCGCTGTACCCCATGTCCCGGTATGGCGCCTGGGCGGGAATGAGGGAGAAGAACGGCCGCGTCTCGATGCCCGCGGCGTGCAGCGCGGCTTCGGCGCGCTCGCGAAGTCGAAGCTCGCGGAAGAGGAGGTGGTAGCCGAAGTAGACCGACCGCGCGTACGGCCGCTCCGCCGGCACGCGCTCGATCAGCCGGTCAAGGCCCGCAACCGCTGCGTTGAGCGCCGCGACGTTGGCCCGGCGGCGGGTGATGTAGTCCTCGAGCTTGCCTACCTGCGCGCATCCCACGGCCGCCTGCAGGTCGGTCATCTTGGCGTTGCCACCGAGAAAAGCGTGGAGGAAGTGCTGGCCCGGCAGCTGGCCGAAGTTCCGGATGGCCCGCATGCGCTCGGCCAGCGCGGCGTCGCTGGTCACCAGCATGCCTCCCTCGCCCGAGGTGATGATCTTGTTCGCGTAGAGACTGAAGCACCCGACGGTCCCGAGCCCGCCCACGGCGCGCCCCTTGTAACGGGCCCCCGTCGCCTGGCAGGCGTCTTCGATCACTGGGAGCCCGCGGGCATGCGCCAGCTCGAGGATGGGATCGAGGTCCAGCGGATGGCCGAAGAGGTGCACCGGCAGGAGGGCCCTGGTCCGGGACGTGATGCGCTTCTCGATCCCTGCCGCCTCGAGGTTGTAGGTCTCCGGATCGACGTCGCCGAAGACCGGGCGGGCCCCCGTGAAGAGGATGGGGTTCGCCGAGGCGATGCACGACAGCGGCGTGGTGATGACCTCGTCGCCCGGACCGACTCCGAGCGCCGCCAGGGCCACGTGGAGCGCGGCCGTGCCCGTCGCCGTCGCCACCGCGTGCCCAGTGCCGCAGAGCCTCGCGAAGGCCGCCTCGAGCTCTCTCACCTTCTCTCCCTGGGTGATCCAGCCGCTGGCGGCGACGGCCCTGACGGCCTCGGCCTCGGACCGGCCGATGTCAGGCTTGGCGACGGGAATGCGCCAGGCCATCAGCCCTCCAGGGCCTCGGCCAACGCCTGGGCGACCCGCTTGACGTCGGCCTGACTGAGACCGACGCCGGACGGCAGGTTCAGGCCGCGGGACGCCAGCTGCTCCGCGACGGGCAGCCGCTGGCCTGTCGCGTAGGGCGGAAGCGTGTGGATCGGATGGAAGAACGGCCGGGAGTCCACGCCGCGGTCGGCGAGCCGGGTCCTGACGACGTCGAGCGTGGGACACGCCTCGCCGAGAACCACCGAGTACATCCAATACACGTTGCGCGCCCACGCGGCCTCCGGATGCAGGCGGAGCCGGCCGGCCTCGGCGAGTGATGCCAGGCAGTCGGCGTACCAGCGCGCGATCTGCCGCTTCTTGTCGATGAAGCCCAGCATCTTCTTCGTCTGGGCCACGCCCACGGCGGCCTGGAGATTGGTCATGCGGTAGTTGAAGCCGATCACCTCGTGCCAGTAGCTGCGCTTGGCATCCATGCCGTGGTCGCGGAAGAGCCGGAGCCGCTCCGCGAGCGCCGCGCTGTCCGTCACGCACATGCCCCCCTCGCCGGTCGTGATGATCTTGTTGCCATAGAAGGAGAAGCAGCCGATCGCTCCGAGAGAGCCGACGCGGCGGCCCCGGCATTCGGCTCCGTGCGCCTCCGCGGCGTCCTCTAGCACGGGCAGCCGGTGCCGGTCCGCGATCGCCGTGATCGCGTCCATGTCGCACGGATGGCCGTACAGGTGGACCGGGATGATGGCCCGCGTCCTGGGCGTGATCCGCGCCTCGAGCCCCGCCGGATCGAGCTGCCAGGTCTCGGGATCCGAGTCCGCGAACACCGGCGTGGCCCCGCAGTAGTGGACGACGTTCGCGGTGGCGACGAAGGTCAGGCTCGGAATGATCACCTCGTCGCCAGGTCCCACCCCCGCGGCGACGAGCGCCAGGTGGAGCGACACCGTCCCGTTCGAGACAGCCACGCCGTGCGCGACCCCGCAGAAGGCGGCGAAGTCGCGCTCGAACTGTCCGATGAACGCGCCGAGCGAGCTGATCCAGCCGGAGCGCATCGCCTCCATCACGTTGGCGATCTCTTCCTCGCCGATCACGGGCGCGGCGATCGGGATCCGAGGCAGCGTCATGGCGCCAGCATGGTGTGCGCGGCGGCGGCGCATGACACCCCGACGCCACAGCGTGGATGCGTCACTGTGAGGTTCCCTTCCCGAGCGCGGCGACGAGAGCGGCCACCACGGCCGAGCGCTCCCCGGCGGTGATCCCCACCGAGCACGGCAGGGACAGCCCGCGCTCGTAGAGGCGCGTCGCGATCTCGACCTTGTAGGCCTGGGCGGCCTTGAAAACCGGCTGCTGATGGAGCGGGCGCCAGAGGGGCCGCGCGCCGAGCCCGGTCGCGTTGAGCTCGCGCAGGAGCGCTCGCACGTCGGGGCAGTGGCGCGTGTCGAGCAGCACCGAGGACATCCAGTACGTCGAGCGCGCCCACGGCGCCTCGGTGAACACCGTCACGCCGGGCACGCTCGCCAGCGCCTTCCGGTAGTGCGCCGCCGTCGCGCGCTTGGCCTCGACGAAACCCTCGAGCTGCTCGAGCTGCGCCACGCCGAGCGCCGCCTGGATATTGGTGAGCCGGTAGTTGAATCCGATCTCCTCGTGGACGTACTCGATCTCGTCCGCACGCGCCTGGGTCGTGAGCGAGCGGACACGCCGGGCCAGCGCGTCGTCGCGGGTGAGCACCATGCCGCCCCCGCCCGTCGTGATGATCTTGTTGCCGTTGAAGGACAGGCAGCTCACGAGCCCCTCGCAGCCGACGCGCCGGTTCCGGTAGAGGGCGCCCAGGGCCTCGGCGGCGTCTTCGACCACGGCGAGCGGGTACCGTCCCGCGATCTCCACGACCGCGTCGAGGTCGCAGGGATGACCGTAGAGGTGCACCGGCAGCACCGCGCGCACCACCCGGCCCGTCGCCCGATTGACCACCTGCCCCGCCTTGACCACGCACTCGCGCGAGAGGAACTCGGCCATCTTGCCCGCGTCGAGGCCCCACGACGCCTCCTCGGAATCGAGGAAGACCGGCTGAGCCCCGCAGTAGGACACGGCATTGGCCGTCGCGATGAAGGTCAGCGCGGGCACCAGGACCAGGTCGCCCGGCTGGACTCCGGCCGCCAGGAGCGCCACGTGGAGCGCGGCGGTTCCGTTGACGGTGGCGACGGCGTGAGGCACGCCGACATGGGCCGCCACCTCCCGCTCGAAGCGGTCCACGAACGGCCCGACCGACGAGACCCAGTTGGTGTCGAGGCATTCCTTGAGATATTTCCACTCGTTGCCGGCCAAGTGCGGCACGGCGTTGGGGATGGCGCGCGCGGGCCCGGTCACCGTGTTCCTCCGTACCGCTCGCGCCAGTCACGGTACCACGCGAGGGCGTCGCGCACCCCGGCCTCGATGGACACCTTGGGCACGAAGCCCGTGAGCGCGCGCAGGCGCCCGATGTCGGGACAGCGCCGCGCGACGGACCCGGCGGGAGCCGCGACCCGATCGAGCGTGGGTTCGAACCGGGCCTCTCTGAGCACGAGCCGTACCAGGTCTTCGATCAGCGTCTCCTCGGTGTCGTTGCCGATGTTGACGATCTGCCCCCACGCCGTCTGGGCCGCCGTGAGCCGGAGCAGCGCCTCCACGGCATCGGAGACGTGGCAGAAGGCGCGGCGCTGGTCGGCGCCGTAGACACGGAAGGGGTTCTCGCGCCGGAGTGCGCGGAGCAGGAGCTCGGGAATGACGTGATCGGCGCCCATCCGCGGGCCATAGACGTTGTGGAAGCGGCCGATGACGGCGGAGAGCCCCCGGGCGCGCGCCGTGTGGATCACGGCGGCCTCGCCCAGGATCTTGCTCGCGGCGTAGGCAAAGCGCGGCGCCCGGATGTCCTCGACCGACAGCGCCACGTCTTCGGGCGTCGGCACAGGCACCGTCCCCGCGGTGACCCCGCCCGCATAGGTCTCGCTGGTCGAAGCGAAGAAGAGGACGCCGGACTCCGGCGCGAGCCAGTCGAGCAGGTGCATGAGCGCCAGCGTGTTCGTGCGCACCACGCGCGCCGGGTCGGTCTCGACGTTGCGCACGCCCACGACGGCCGCGAGCATGTAGACCGAGTCCCACTGGCGCGGCAGCTCCGCGAGCGCGTCCGGGCGCGTCAGGTCCACCCGCAGCATGGTGACGTTGGGCCGGGCGCAGAGCGCCTCGAGCTCCCGGTCGCGCCGGCCGCGCGAGAGATCGTCCACGAGCGTCAGCGCGTGCCCCTCAGCGCAGAGCCGCGCCGCGAGGTGATAGCCGATGAAGCCCGCCCCGCCGAGGATGAGCGTCCTAGGCATAGCCGATGCCCGCGTAGCGCACCCCTGCGCCCCGGACCGTCTCCTCGTCGAGGATGCGCCAGCAGTCGTAGAGCACCGCCGGACGTCGCAGTCGCGGCAGCAGCCGCCCAAGGTCGAGCTTGGCGTATTCGGGATGATTGGTGCTGACGAGCACGGCGTCGGCACCGTCGAAGGCTTGTTCGGGCGTCACGGGCTCGGCCCCGAGCTCCCGGATGGTATCCGCCGCGACCAGATGGTCGTGGCCGCGGAGATCGAGCCCGGCGGCGCGGAAGAGCGGCAGCATCGAGATGACCGGTGAGCCGCGCATGTCGTCGGTCGGCGGCCAGCCCTTGTAGGCCCAGCCGAGGACGGCGAGCCGCGCGCCCTCGGCGCTGCCGCGCGCGGAGCGGATCATGTCGATCAGCCGTGCGGCGACGTGCCCCGGCAGGTGCTCGTTGAGCCCGCGGGCCTGCCCCACGAGCCACGGCGCGTAGCCCGCGGCTCGCGAGGCGCCCATGAGGATGTAGGGGTCTTTGGACAGGCACGCGCCGCCGACGAAGCCCGGCTTGGCCACGTCGGGGCGCGGGTACTCGACATTGGCCGCGCGGATCACCTCGAGCGGGTCGAGCTTCCAGCGCTCGGCCATCAGGGCGACTTCGTTGCCGTAGGAGTAGATCAGGTCGGTGTGGCAGTTGTTCACCAGCTTGACGAGCTCGGCGGCCTCGAGCGAGGAGACGGGGACGACCCTGTGCGTGACGCGGGCGAAGAGCGCGGCGGCCGCCTCACGGCCCTCCCCGTCGAGACCGCCGACCACCTGCGGCAGCTCTTCCAGCTCGCGAAGCGCCTGCCCCTGGATGGTCCGCTCGGGCGCGAAGGCCAGCCGCGCCCGCCCCCACCTGGCGAGGAGCTCGGGCAGGACCACCGAGCGGCTCGCGCCCACCGGCACCGTGCTCCTGACGATGACGAGGGTGTTGGACGCGCAGCGCTCGGCGACGTGCCTGGAGGCCGCCCGGAGATTGCCGAGCTCGGGCGCGTGCGTGTCGGGGTTGACGGGCGTCGAGACGCAGATGATCGCGGCATCGACGCCACCCTTCGGCAGCTCGGGGCCGGCGTGGAGGCGCTCGCCGAGGAATGCGCGGAGACCTTCCTCCAGGCCCGGCTCGAAGATGTGCGGCCGGCCCTTCCCGAGCGAGTCGAGCACGGCCGGTGACGTGTCCACGCCGTGGACGGTGAAGCCCTTGCGGGCCAGCGTCACCGCCAGCGTCAGCCCCACATAGCCCAGCCCGACCACGCCGACGTTGTCCATAGATTGATTAAGCACTCGCCTCACCGCTGATTGACCCAGCCCTCGCCTCACAGCTCCGCCGCTCGGCTCGAAGTGCCACGCCTGCGGCTCGTCGGCAGCGTTTCGGCTCGAAATTCAATCGAGTAATCCCTCGGCGACGTCGCGATTGGCCTTCTCGAGGTCGTGGAGCCGGCCGACATCGAGCCAGTACTCGCGGATGAGATAGGCGGCCACGACACGCCCGCCGTCGACCAGCGCCCTGATCATGTCGGTCGCGTCGAAATACTCCCCCGGCGGTATCAGATCGATGGCGGACGGGTCGAGCAGATAGATCCCCGCGTTGACCGGAAACTCTTTGCGCGGCTTCTCCTCCACGCGGGTCACGCGCCCGTCGTGAAGCGTGAACTCGCCATAGGGGATATCTACCTGATGGAGGGACACGCCCACGGTCATCGCGGCATTGCCCTGGCCCCGGTGGTACTCCCACATCGCCCGGAAATCGCACGTGGTCAGGATGTCGGCATTGACCACGAAGAAGGGCGCGTCGAGCCGGTCTCGCAGGAGCGTCAGCGCTCCCATGGTCCCCAGGGGCTTCCGCTCGAGCGCGTAGTCGATACGCACGCCCAGCCGGCCGCCGTCACCCAGGCGCTCCCGGATCAGCTCCGACTTGTGGTGAAGCGCGATGCTGATGTCCGTCATGCCCGACTGGCGAAGCCGCTCGATCATGAGCTCGACCAGCGGCTTGCCGCCGACGTCGACCAGGGGCTTGGGCGTGGACTCGGTCAGGGGTCTCAACCGCCTGCCCTCGCCGCCGGCCATGATGACCGCACGGCTCCTGAGCGGCGGCAGCGCCACCAGATCCTCGAGCCGCAGCATGTCCGCCACGCGCCGCTCGGCGTCGAGGAGCGGCAGGTGGCGCACGGACCTCGCGCGCATGATCTGGAGCGCCTCGGTGGCGGACAGCCCCGCCGGTCCCACCACCGGCGCGCGGTTGACGACCTCGTCCACCTTGGCATCGAGCGAGGCGCCACGGAGCATGGCCCGGCGGATGTCGCCGTCGGTGACCACTCCGGCGAGCCTCCGGTCGGCGTCGACCACGAGGACGATCTGCTTGCCGCTCCGGGTCATGGCCTCGAGGACGGCGCGCAGGCTCGCTCCCAGGCCCAGGGTGCAGGCGGACAGGTCGGCCATCAGGCCTCCCCTAGGGCGTCGGCGAAGCGCTTCTGGACGAGGCGCGCGTCGAGCGGGACCTTGCCCAGGATCTCGACGATGCGGGGAGCGGCGCGCCCGTCGCCGTAGGGATTGGCGGCCGCGCGGGCCCGGGCCCTGAACGCGGGCGCCTGCGCCGCCTCGATGCCCCGTAAAATCTCCTCGCGAAAAGGCGCGACGTCGATCACGTTGGCCCCGCGCAGGCGCCCGCGCTGGCGGGCGCCGATATTGACCACGGGCAGCCCGAACGACGGCGCCTCGATGAGCCCGCTCGACGAGTTCCCGATCATCACGTCGGCGTGGCGGAGCATCCCAAGGTAGAGACGCTCGCCGAGACTGCGCGCGAGCCGGCAGCGGTCGGGGTGGCGCCCGGCGAACTCCTCGAGCCTCTCGATGACGACGCGGCCGGCGGTATCGGCATTGGGGTACGTGATCACGAGCGCGCCGTCGGTCTTCTCGAGCGCTGCCAGGAGCTCGTCCACGTGGGACGCCGTGTCGCGGTACTCGAGCGTCACGGGGTGGAAGGTGACGAGGTGCCACGGCGCCTCGGCGGGCAGGCCCAGCTCATGCGCGAGGGTCTCGCGCGACAGCGCGTCCAGGCGGGCGAGCCGGTCGAGGCTGGGCGCGCCGACAACGTGGATACGCCACGCCTCCTCGCCCATTCGCGCGATCCGCCGGGCGTGGACATCGGCGGACGCGAAGTGGATGTGGGCGAGCTTCGTAATCGCGTGGCGGATCTGGTTGTCCATCGCGCCCTCGGAGACCTCGCCGCCGTGTATGTGCGCGACGGGGAGCGCGAAGGGCAGGGCCGCCACGGCCGCCGCCAGCATCTCGAAGCGGTCGCCGAGCACCACGACGAGGTCGGGCCGCCGCCGGGCAAAGGCGCGCGCGAAGCCCTCGACGCCGCGTCCCGTCGAGCTTGCCACCGCCTCGGGCGTGTCGCCGCTGTCGAGCATCTCGATCCGCTCGGCGATGGGAACGCCGTCGGCTTCGATCTCCCGGACCGTATGCCCGAACTCGGGCGCCAGATGCATCCCGCCCACGAAGAGGACCAGCTCGAGGTCGGGCGCCCGGCGGATGCCGTCCAGCACGGGACGCAGATGGCCGTAGTCCGAGCGGCTGACCGTCACCACGCCGATGCGTCGCCGTGCAGTCGTCATGGCTCGCCGAGCGCCTCCCACGGGATCACCTCGTCGGCGGCGACATCGCGAGTCAGCCTGCGGCCGAGCGCTCGCGCCAACTCGGCGGGGGGAATGCCCGTGCCGGGCCGCTTGACCGCGACGTCTGCGGCCGCGAGGCGCCTGCCGGCCTCGAGGGCGCGCGCGGCGACGAGGCTCTTGCGCGCCACGCGGCGCGTGTCGGCCTCGGATGGCATCGGGCGCTTGACGCCGTCGCCGAGGGCCGATTCGACGCTGCGGATGGCGCGCACCATGGCCGCGAAGGCGGGCGGATCGAGAGACGCGCGGTGGTCGGGACCCGCGAGGCTCGTGTCGAGCGTCAGGTGCTTCTCGATGATGGCCGCGCCCCGCGCCGCGGCGGCGACGGCGATCTCGATGCCGAGCGTGTGGTCCGAGAAGCCGACGGGGCAGCCGAGGCGGCCGGCCAGCGTGTCCATGGCGCGCAGATTGATCTCGCCGGGCGGCGCGGGATAGGCGGAGAGGCAGTGCAGCACGGCCAGCGGCGGATCTCCCGCGGCGCGGATGGCCGCCACCGCCTGCTCGACCTCCTCGAGGCTCGCCATGCCGGTCGAGAGAATGACGGGCCGGCCCTTGGCCGCTATGTGCCGCAGCAGCGGAAGATTGGTGATCTCCCCCGAAGGGATCTTGAAGAGCGGGACGCCGAGCGCCTCGAGAGCGTCGGCGCTCTTTTCGTCGAACGGAGCCGAAAAGAAGACGAGGGCGTGCTTGGCTGCGCGGTCGCGGAGTAGGGCGAGATCGAAGGAGCCGAGCTCGAGGCGCGCCAGCATCTCGCGCTGGCTCTCCGCCGCCCCCGTCGTCTCCACCTGGTAGCTGGCCTTGGGCGCCCCGCGTGTCAGGAGCGCGTCCACCGTGAAGGTCTGGAACTTGACGGCGTCGGCCCCGCACTCGGCGGCCGCGTCCACCAGCCTCTGCGCGAGCGCGGGATCGCCGTTGTGGTTGACGCCCGCCTCGGCCACGATGAACACGGGAGTGCCCGGCCCGATCTTCCGCTCACCGATCACGAAGGGACGATCCCCGGCGGTCACCGAGTGGCCTCCTGAGCCCGATCCCGGCGTATCTCCTCGACCACCGCGAGAAAGCGGGAGGCCAGGGCGCCGTCCACGGGATGGATGTAGCGCTCCGCGAAGTCGAAGCCCCGCTTCACCAACTCTTCGCACGCGCGTTCGTCCAGCAGCACCCTGTCGAGCGCGCGCGCGAAGCCGGACGCGTCCCCGATGTCCACGCGCTCGACGACACTCTCCCTGACGTAGGGAAACATGAAACCGCCGTCGTAGTCCTTGCCGGCCATCTGCACGGCGATGACCGGACACCCGAGGGCCATCGCCTCCACGCCCGCCATGGACGTGACCATGACCGCGGCATCGGCCGCCGCGAAGAGCCGGTGGATGTCGTACTCCTGGGTCACCGGGACGTCGGGCCATCCCCACTGCCGCGCCTGCTCGTGGACGAGCGCGATATTCTCGTTCGGGTGGACCTTCAGGATCACCTGCGCCCCGCTGCCGCTCTGCCGCAACCCGTCGATCACGGTCCGGTAGTACGCCTCCTTCTCCTCCGCCGAGAACAGGAAGGACACGTACTTGGAGGCGAAGACGACCACGGGACGGGCCGGATCCAGGCCGAACGTCTGGGCGACGGCGCGCCGCAGTAGGGCGCGCGGCACGAGGCGCGCGGCATTGGACCGGGGATCGCCGACCACCGAGATCCGCTCCGGCTTGATCTCCTCCGCGTCCATCAGCTGCCCCTTGAGATGGTCGCCGATAACGAGCATCCGGTCCGCCACATCGAAGAACGGATACTGGTCGCGGCCCAGCATCAGCGCGCCCGAGAAGAGGACACGGGGAATGTGGCGCTGCTCCGCGGCGAAGGCGAGCGCCCGCTCGGCCAGGCGCCGCGTGCTGGTGATCAGCACCGCCGTAGGACGAATTGCGTCCAGCGCCCGGAAGGCCGCCTCCTGGCAGAGCAGGGCGGACAGCAGGCCGCGGGTGATCGAGTCACGCAGAAATGGGCGTGCGACGGCGGCGAGCGAAACGCCGTCGACCGTCAACCGGCGTGACAGATCGGGATCGCGCTCGAAGCGCGACCACGTCTTCGCGAGCAGCGGCCGGCAGCGCCGGACCATCGCCCGCGCTTCCTCGCTCGGGAGATAGTCGGTCAGGTAGGCGGCCGGGAAGCCGCTCTCGCGCACGCGCTCGAGACTCCGGCCGAAGGCCGGTTCCGGGTTGGCGGCGGCCACCACCTGCCCCTCGACCGACGCGACCCTGAGGGCGACGAGAAGCGGGTCCACGACGGCGTGATGGCGGGGGCGGCACGTGACGCACAGGACACGCTCTCCGACAGAGGCGCGAGACGCGGGGACGGGCATACGATGGAAATCGGTGAGCTCGCGCAGCCGCACCCGCTCCTCCCGTGGATACAGCCACCGGAGAGCGACCGAGAGAGCGCGCGAGAAGATCATCCCGGGCGCCGCCGTCCGACACGGCACCGCGCGTCGCTCGGCCACCAATCGCGCCAGCCGCTCCGGGATCGACGCGCCGCTCAGGACCACCACTCGGTCCGGCCCGACTTCCCCGCACACGCGCTCGAGGATGCCGAGCGGCTCGACGATCTCCATCCGCAGCACGATGCTCCGCGAGATCGTCAGGAGATCTGGAAGCCAGACGCCTCGGTGGACGAGCTCAGGCGCCGACTCGGCGCTCGGCCACGAATGGGCAACGAGGCGCGCCGTCAAGTCGCCGAGAGCGCGCGAGTCCACCTTGTAGGACTCCTCGTCGTAGTAGCGGACGCCCACGCCGGATGGAAGGCTTGCGTCTCCCACAAGCTGGCGCGCCGTCAGGAGCGTGACCGGGCCGCGCTCCCGCTCCTTCTGCACGGCTCGGACGAGCACCCGCCTGTACTGGCGCACGTAGCGCTCGAAGGCAGCGCGCACCCAGCGTCGCCTGAACTCGCCGTAGCTCCGCGTGGATTCGGTGACGAGGAGGGCGCCGCTCATGCGCTGTGGATCCCTTCAGGCGAAGAGACGACGACGGCCCCCGCCCTCACCCGGGCGCCCTTCCGCACCGTCACGCCGGGGACCACCAGCGCTCCCATACCGAGAAATGCTCCCGCTTCGATCGTGACGCCCCCGGCGAGGATCACGCCAGGAGAGAGGTAGGCGTTGTCGGCGACCCGGCAGTCGTGCTCGACGATGACACCGCTGTACAGCACGACGTTGTCGTCGATCTCGACGCCGGCCCCGAGCACCACATTCGGGAAGGCGACGACACCCTGGCCGATCTTGCAGCTGCGCGACACACTGGCGCGCGGGTGAATCAGCGTGGGGGTGGCGACGCGCAGCGACGTGAGCATGGCGAAGAGCTCCGCGCGACGAACGAGCGCGGTGTTGCCGACGCCGACGACGGCCCCGTCTATCTTGCCGTCGCGGGCCAGCGCGGCCACCTCGTCGTCTCCTCCCAGCACCTCCGGACCCCGAAGGCGGTCCGTGAATCCGGCGACGGTGAAGCCGCATTCGGCAGCGAGATCGGCGACGGCGCGCCCATGCCCGCCGGCTCCAAGGATCAGCAGCCGCCCGGCCACCAGCGCCTCACCCGCGACCGGGCGGGAGGGCTACCCGCCCTTCCCGCAGCAGCAGCTCGGCCAGGAGAAAATCCCACTCCGTATCGATGTTGACCGACGCCTCGAAGCCCATGATCACGCCGCGGTTGTCGTCGCCCAGGATGTGGCCCTGCTCCATCAGCGTCGCGTAGCGCGTCACGTAGACGGCGCCCGAGGGCTGGTACACCGGCGGCGCGTCCTGGCGGCGGACGTACTCGTGGCCCTCGGGGAAGAGCGCCACCGTCCTGTCCTCGTCGAGCGTCTTCATGAAATACGGATGGTACGAGGCCTCGGACAAGGTCTGCGCCGAGTCGGAGCCGGTGTCGACGACCTTCTGGATGGTCGCGTCGATCTCGACACCGGTGCGGAACGGCGAGGTCGGCTGGAGCGTGACGATCAGGTCGGGACGCGTTCCCGTGGACGACTCGAGCCAGCGCGCCGCGTGCTGGAGAACGGGCAGCATGCCCGCCTGGTCGGTGGCGAGCTCTGCCGGGCGCAGGAACGGAACCTCGGCGCCGAGGCGCCTGGCCTCCTCGGCAATCTCGGGACTGTCCGTGGAGACGATGAAGCGCCCGAGCAGCGCTGCCTCCCGCGCCGAGGCGATGGCCTGCCCGATGAGCGACAGCGCGCCCAGCTTGCGCAGGTTCTTGCCCGGCAGGCCCTTGGAGCCGCCGCGGGCCGGGATGACGCCCAAGGCGTACGGCGTCTTCACGATCCGCTAGACCCGCACCCAGCGCCGCTCCGCCGAGGCTTTGACCGCCGCGTCGATGACACGCATGGTCTTGAGCCCGTCCCAGCCGTCGCAGGCCGGCGTCGCCTCGCCGCGGATGCACGCGAGGAAATGCTTCGCCTCCTCCACGTACATGTCGTTGAGCTGGCACGAAAACGGATAGATCTCCCAGCGGCTCGCCTCGGGGTCGAAGAGACGGATCTCGTTCTCGAAGCGCCGCCACTGGATGACGCCTTTCTCGCCCATCAGCTCGAAGTGGCTGTGCACGTTCCACGCGAAGAGGTTCATGTGGATGTTGCCGACCGTCCCCGAGGCGAAGCGGACCGTCAGGTCGGCGATGTCGTCCGTGGTGATCTCGAGGCTCGAGACGTGGTCCACGACGGCGCTCACCTCGGCGATCTCGCCGCAGAGCCAGCGCATATAGTCGATGGCGTGGCTCTCGTCGAGCACGCAGCCGCCGCCCTGCTTGGCGTCCGCCATGTAGAACTTGCGGTAGTCCTTGCCCGGATAGCGGGTCGTCAGGTGGTAGGCGTACTCGGTGCGGGCGGCACGCACGGCCCCGATCCGGCCCTCCTTGAGAAGCTTCTCCACGAGCAGCATCGGCGGCCAGTAGCGCCAGTTGTAGGCCGTCAGCACCCTGAGCCGCCTGGCGTCGCAGAACTTGAGGAGATCCTCGACCCCGTCCAGGGACTGGGCGAAGGGCTTCTCGACCATGAGGTGGGCGCCGCGCCCGGCGGCCATGCGGCCGAGCGCGATGTGCGACTCGGGCGGCGTGCAGATGACCGCGCCACCGGCGCCCTCGAGCGCCGCCTCGGCCGTCGAGGTGATGGTGGCGAAGGGGAAGTCCTTCGCGGCCGCCTCCCGCTGGGCGGGCGCGGCGTCATAGGCGCTCAGGGTCTCGACACCGACCGACTTGAAATTCCCGAGATGGCGGCGGCCGATGGAGCCCAATCCAAGGACGGCGATCTTCATTTCGTTCTCTCCAGGATGAGCCGGGGAGCCGGCTTGGGCGGCGGGTCCGCGGCGTGCAGGCGGTTCCATTCCTTCTCGTAGCGCTCGATGCGGCCGATGTCGCGCAGCACCATCAGCTCGCGCAGCCCGTACAGCTCGACCGCGTTGAACTTCTTCGAGATGACGGCCGTGACCCGCGTCGCGTCGCCAAGGTCGAGGAGGAAGGCCTCGAGGTCTCCATCGTACTGCTCGAGGATGCGCTGCTTGTTGGTGTAGTACCACTCGGTGCCGGGGTACGGCGTCGCGAAGAAGGGCTTGACGCTGAGACCGAGGCGGTTCCAGGCGTGGATGTTGTCCTTGAGGCTGTCGAAGTCCTCGTCGGGGAAGCCCATCATCTGGTTGGGGATGGGCCGGATGCCCGCCTCGAGCGTCCACTTGAGCGAGCGCTCGTTCGTCTCCGGCGTTGCGCCCTTGCCGATGGTCTTCATGACGCGCGCGGAGAAGGTCTCGTATCCGTAGACCAGGTGCGAGCAGCCCGCCTGCTTGATCGCTCTCAGCACCTCGGGCGTGCAGAGCGTGGCGTGGCTCGTGCCGCCCCAGTGGATGCCGGAGCATTTCTCGGGGTCGTGCGGCACGCCGTCGCGCACGCACTGCGGCTGGAGACCCTCCTCGGTCCAGAGGCGCGCGATGTCCGTCAGCCACTTCTTGCCCGAGGACTGGTGCATCGTCATCAGGTTCTCGTCGAGGAACCCGATGAAGTCCACGCCGAAGCGCTCGCGGGCATACTTCACGAGGTTGACAACGTAGCGGGGGCTGTGGAAGCGGATCTTGCGGTCGTATGTAAAGGCGACGTCGTTGTCTCCCTGCTCGTTCTCCTTCTGCTTCATATCGCCGGCTATGCCCAGGTGGAAGCAGAAGCGGCAGATGAGCGAGCAGCCGTAGCTCGCGTTGATGTCGAGCCGCCGCCGCGCCAGCATGCCTTCCTCGGAGAACAGCGCCATGCTGTTCTTGAAGTAGACCTCGAGCGGGAAGAGCTCCCACGCCGGATACGGCAGGCTATCCAGATCCATGAGAAGCGGCTGCTCGGGATTCAGATGCGTCTTGCCGGAGCCGTCGCGCCAGATGAGCCCCGGGACGCTTCCCCAATCGCGGTTGCCCGCGTCCACGCGCCGCAGGATCTCGGGGAACGAGGCAAACGCCTCGCCCACGGCGCCGACGTCCACCTGGGGCAGGAAGCGCATGATCTCGTGCGGCATGCTGGTGAGAAAACCGCCGCCCGCCACGACCAGAGCCTGGGGCGCCAGCTCCTTGGCCATCGCGACAATGTGCTTGATCGACCGGTAGGCGGTGGTGATGCCGCCTATCGCGACCACGTCCCAGCTATCTGCCTCGAGGACCTGCGCGATGACCGAGTCGGACGGGCGCCACGCGTTGTGGTCGTAGACCTGGACCTGGTGGCCGTCCCGCACCGCGATGGCCGCCAGGAGCGCCATGCCATAGGGCACGTGGCGCGGCTCGTCTTCCTCGCGCATCACCGGATTGACGAAGAGCACCTTAGCCATTGAGGCGGCCCTTCCTTCCGGTCGCGGCGGCCGTTTCCAGGAACGTGTCGAGCGGGACCGTCGTGATGCCGGGCCCTTCGAGCAGGCCGCCCTCGGTGCAGTTGAAGGTCTCACAGTCGGCCTCACGCGCCATCTCGAGGAAGACGTCGCGGAACCAGTGGTAGGCCGGGTCGCTGAACCACACCTCGCGTGTCACGGGGTTCTCGGTATGGATGAACGCTTCGCGGTACCGATCGCCGAGGAGCTCGACGAGCTCGGGATAGTACTGCGTCTGCTCGTATGGTGTGCCGGGGGCGTAGCCGAGGTCGATGCCGACGAGACCGATCCGTCTCTTGCCGAGCACGGCGTGAGTCACCACCCAGGCTGCGGTGCCGACATTGCCGCCGCCGTTGAGGCAGGGCAGGCCGTTCGTCTTCCAGAGACGGCGCGAGAGGCTGTCGGGCCTGTCGTAGTCGTCGTACATCGGATTCCACCAGTAGAGCTCCATCCGCGCCTGTTCGCAGCGCTCGACCACGGCCGGCGCCGCCGAGGTCGCCGCGGCGACCTTGATCTTGGGCCCGTATGCGTCCACAAGCTCGACGAGGGCGCGGTTGGCGTGGAGCTCGTCATCGCGATGGACCGGATCCATCTCCTGGCGGCGGAAATAGTCGTCGACCGGCGCGGCCGTCAGCGCGGGATCCCCGAACCAGCGGACGATCCGCTCCGGATGGGGGTCCACGCTCACCACGACGTGGGGCACCACGCCCGCGCGCAAGCACGCGCCCAGCGCGCCGTCCGCGGCGACGACGGTCCCCGCGAACCCGGAGGCGCGCAGGCACTCGAGGCTCCGGCGCCGGCGCAGGCTCGGTCCCGCGCCCACGACGATGGCGGTCTCGCCCGCGCCGAGCGGCGTCTCGGCCAGCTCGAGAACGGAGCGGGCGATGCGGGGGCGGTTGACCTCGGCGTTGGCGAGCCCGATGCCCGCCACGCGCTCGAAGGTGGCCGCCTCAAGCGCGCGGGCTATTTTTCGTCCCAGCTCCATCCGTCTTCGCCTTGTCGTCGTGCTCGTGAGTTGCTCGTCTCGCCGTCCTCGTGGTCGCCTCGCCTGCGGCTGCGGCTCCCCCTGCGGGCTGCACCTCGCCCTGCCAGATCAGACTCTTCTTGCTCACGAAGCAGATGCTGCCGCCCAGGCGCGAGAGCGCCTTCTTCTCGAACTCGTCGGTCGAGTCGGCGGCGTCGACTTTGTCCTCGATACTGGCGGCCAGCTTGTAGTTGCCCTTGAGGAACTCCGGCATGCTCAACTCCTTTTAGGAACGCGTCCGGCCGCGCCCTCGCCATTCGAGACGGGCGATGCCGAGCGCCGCAGCGTGAGGAACTTCTGGGGCGGGATGCCCAATCGGACCAGCTCGGCCAGGTGCCGCTCCGGCTTGTCGAACGTCGCGACGACAACCCCGTCGACGTCCGCGACAGCCAGCTCGGAGATGGGCAGGACGGGCAGGCCGAGGAAGTGGCCGCCGCCATCACCTTCGAAGATACCGACGGGCTCGAGCCCGAACTCCTTGAGCGTGAGATACGCCAGCTCGGCCGCCTCCCCCGTGCCCCAGAGCGCGACGCGCTTCATCCCGCTCTGGGTCAGGTGTCCCATGGCCTCGCGCAGGTTGTCGCGAGTCCGCCGGAAGAGGTGCAGCGAGTGCCCCATGTACTCGTAGGTGAGGCGGGCCTTCTCGGCGACGCCCTTGGGGGTCAGCACGTACCGCAGGCGCTTGCGCGCATAGGGCTTGGTGGGAAATTCCCGGATCTTGATGAAGCCCTTGCCGGCGAGCCTTCTCACGTAGAGGTTGGTCAGGCCCAGCGCCACGCCGAGGCGCTGGGCCAGCGCGCGCTGGGTCAGCGGCGTGCCTTCCTCGATGGCGGTCAGAATCTCCAGCTCGCGCTCGACCTGACGCTCGATGGCCATGGCGTTCAATATATGAACACAGGCGGCCTCCCAGAGTCAAATCGCTAAGAGTCGGCCTTGAGGTAGGCGAGAAAGCGGCGGGGGTCAGCGAGCTCCCGCGCATAGCGGAGATTGTCGGCCGTCCCGGTGTGTGTCGCCCAGAGGAGCCCTCCGTAGGCGATGAGGGCCACCGCCATGCCCCCGGCCAGCGCGGCCGTCGCCACTCCGCCGGCGGCCGTCAGCCCCGCCCGCGTCGCCTCGTTGACGGCAACGAGCACGGCGAAACCGCCCAGATAGGTCACGGTCACCGGCTGAAAGCCGATGCCGCTGAGTTCGCGCGTCCAGCGAATGAAGACCCAGCAGGGAAAGACCACCAGGAGGAGACGCACGGCCGCCGCTCCGGTGCCGCCCCACAGCGGGACGAGCGCCACCATGGCCGCGAGATAGACGGCCATGCGCAGCAGCACCACGGGGACGAACCGGCCGTGCTCTTCTATGGCATAGAGGACGTACTGGTACGGGTTGAAGGCCGCCTGGGCCAGGGCGGCCAGTATCAGCACCATCAGCGGCGCGGCGGCGGCAAGGAACGGCTCTCCGTAGAGGAGCGTGATGACAGGCTCGCGCAGCGCCCAGAGCGCGAACGCCGCCGGCACCGCGATGAAGAGCAGCCGATCCATGGCCGAGGCGAAGACCCGCCGCGCCTCGGCGGCCGACGCGCCCGCCGGTGCCGCGAAGAGCCGGGAGAGGCGCGAGAAGAGCAGCTGGAACGGATAAGCGTTCAGCGTGCCCAGGACCTCCCAGAGCGCCCGCGCGACCTGGTAGTGGCCCCCGGCGGTGAGACCCGCCCAGCGCGCGACGAGGACCCGATCGAGGGAGTCCTGCAGCATCCCGATCGGGCTCGTGATGAAGAGCGGGCGCGCGTAGCTCCAGTAGGCCCGGAGCGTCGCGCGATCGGGGCGGCGGAGCGCCACGCCGCGGCGCACGATCAGGATATAGCCGCCCACGACGATCTCGCTTGCGCCCTCGACGAGCAGAGCGGCGGCGACCCAGCGTATGTCCGGCGCCCAGACGAGCACGGCCGCCGTCGCCGCGAAGCGCAGCCCCTTGCCGGCCACCTGGGTCGTCCCGTGCGCGACGGCCCACTCGCGCCCGACGAACGCGATGCTCAAGCTGGCGGCGAGATTCGTCAGGAGCTGGGCGCCCAGAACGAAGAGCACGACCGCCAGGGGCACGCCGGCCGGAATCACCGCCGAGCCCCAGCGCGCGGCGATGAGCACCAGCGCGAACGCCGCGGCCTGGATGACCAGCTGGAGGGCCGCCATGGTGCCGACGCAGCGCCCCAGGTCGCCGCCTTCCGCCACGCGCTTCTGGTGGGCCTGGGCGAAGCCGGGCACGAGCAGCGCGGTCAGCACACCGACCAGGCCCATGCTGAAGCCCAGGATGCCAAGCGCGTCCGGTCCGAGACGCCGAGCGATGAGAACCGTCGTGAGGAAGCCGAAGCCGCTGGCCGCCCAGGTGCCGGCGAAGAGCACGACGGATTTTCGGCCGAGATCTCCCTGCGCGCTCACGCCGATGATTCTATCCGAAAGCGGGGAGCGGACGCGCTGCCGCCCGCGCCGCCGCGCTTGACAGCCGCAAGAGCAGCGGGATACCGTGACGCAGCATGAATCTTTACGACGATTTTCAGCCCGATGTCGCCTCGCTCCTCAAGCAGCAGGACGCCAAACTTCCCGCGATCGATCCTGCCGCGCGGAGCGGTGAAGGGCTCGGCCCCCTGGGCGGGCTCGCGAGCCGCGCGCGGCTGTATGCGCTGGGCGCGCTCGTGCGGCTGGGCCTCCACCGGCGCTTGGTCTACGCGAACCTCCGGCTGGGCTGGTTCCACGAGTTCCAGCGCTACTGGGGCGACGAGCTCGGCAACCGCCCCATCCACCCGCACGATTTCTATTTTCTCGCCGGCGTCTACCGCCAGCGGCTCCAGACGATCCACTTCGACCACATCGAGGACGCGCGGCTGGCCTCGGACGACAAGCACCTCGAGGCGTGGCGGGACCCGCGCATCGTCCACCACCTCTTCGCGCACACGTTCCGGCTCGCGCTCTCCCCGCTCCGCGTCCACCCGTTCATCCGCTGGGTGCCGCGCGGGGGCCGCGTGGCCGAGTACGGCTGCGGCGCCGCGCCGATGCTGACCGCGCTCGCGCGGCACTACCGCCATCTGGATCTCCGGCTCGTCGGCGCCGATATCCCTCACCTGCTCTTCCACTACGCGAGGTGGAAGTTCCGGGACGACCGCTTCGTGAGCATGGTGCCGATCGCGCCGGACGACGATGCGCCGCTCCAGGGCTCTTTCGACACGGTGTTCTGCCTCGAAACCTTCGAGCATCTGCCGCGCCCGCTCGCGGTGGCGCGGCAATTCCATCGGGTGCTCAAGCCCCGGGGCTGCCTCGTCTTCGACTACATCCGCTCGGAGGGCACCGGCCTCGACACGGCCGCGGCGCTCCGCGACCGCATCCCGGCGCTCGAGTTCATCCTGACGCACTTCGACGTGGTTCAGGGCCGCGTCACGACCGACGGCGCCCACGTCGAGCCCGCCGTCGTCCGGAAGCGCTGACGCCTCGATCCGGGCCCGGGGTGACGGAGCCTACCTGGGGGATTGGCGCGAGCGGAAGCTCTTGAAAAACGGGATGACCAGTCGCAGGACCTCTTCCTCGAGGATGAACGGCTCGGCCACGCGCCAGATCTGTCGTGGGGCGCCCCGTCGGCTGAGCCTGAAGCGCCAGCCCCAGCGGAACCAGTTGCGCCAGATGTCCTTGACGGATCGCACGATGGATCGAAGCTTCGTGCCTTTCGCCTCGCCGCCCTTCCGGGGAATGAAGAAGATCGGCACTTCGAGGAACCGGCAGCCATGGCCCATGGCCCTGGCCAGAAGCTCCGGCGCGAGGAACGAACTGTTCCCCTGCAGGGTGAACGACTGGGCCACCGCGGTGGGATAGAAGTGGATGTTCTGGAAGTCCTGGAAGTCCATCCCGTAGAGGATGCGCAGCAGGTAGTAGTTGCCCAGCGAGACGATGGCTTTCCGGAAGTTGTCGGAGCGCGCCCGCACCCGATAGATGGAGCGAATGACCGGAATGAAGGTCAGGAGCCGGATCGGCACCGGGCGGATCCCGACGACCACGTCGTAGTGCTTCAGGAGCTCGAGAAAGATGCGGAGGTGCGTGATGTCGTAGGCCCAATCCACCGTCTGCCAGAACAAGAACTCCTTCCGGGCGGCGGCCAGCGCGCGCTTGAAGGACGGCCCGATGTTCATGTTGCGCTCGTTGGTGATGACGCGCAGGCGCGGGTTGCGCCTGGCATGGGCCTGGGCGATCTCGTTCGTCCTGTCCGTGCTGCCGTCGTCGACCAGGATCAGCTCGTAGTCGTCGACGGCTTCCTCGAGGGCGGCGAGGGCCCGTTCCAGGAAACTGCCGATCAGGGCCTCCTCGTTATAGGCCCAGGCGAGCATCGAGACCGAGCGGTCGAAGCGGGGGGTCAGAGACGACTCAGCGGGCGCCCGGCAGGAGCGCTCTCAAGCCGTCGGCCACGGCCATCACGTGCTCGGGCGGGATGCCGGGGTAGAACGGCAGCGAGACGGCCGCGTCGCCGATGCGCTCGGCCATGGGAAAGGCGCCAGGCTTGAAGCCGAAGCGCTCGCGGAAGTAGCTCAGGAGGTGGATCGCGCGGTAGTTGACCACGGTCGGGATGCCGCGCTGCTGGAGCCCGGCCACGACGTCGTCGCGGCGCCCGTTCACGATCCAGACCGGGAACAGGTGGTGGGCGTGCTTGACGCCGGGCAGCGTCTGCGGCCAGGTCAGTCCGGGCACTTCGGCCAGCAGTGCCTGGTAGTGGCGCGCCACCGCCTCGCGCTTCTGCCAGGTCGCGTCGAGGCGCTCCATCTGCGGCAGCAGCAGGGCGGCGTGGATATTGTCCATGTTGTACTTCCATCCGAGCGTCACCATGTCCCAGTGCTGGTAGCCCTCGCGCGAGCGGTCGTAAGCCGTCTTTGTCATGCCGTGCAGGCGCAGCAGGCGCAGGCGCTCGGCCAGGCCTGCGTCGTTGCAGACGACTGCCCCGCCCTCGCCGCAGGTGAGGTTCTTCGTCGCGTAGAAGGAGAGGCACGCCGCGTCCGAGAGCTGCCCGGGCCGGACGCCGTCGCGCGCGCCCTCGATGCAGTGGGCCGCGTCCTCGATGATGTGGAGCCCATGCGTGTCCGCGATGGCGCGCAGCGCCCGCATGTCGCACATCTGCCCGTAGAGGTGCACCGGGAGGATGGCTCGTGTCCTCGACGTAATGGCCGCCTCCACCTTGCCGGCGTCCAGGTTGCCGGTCTTTTCCTCGACGTCCACGAAGACGGGCGTGGCGCCCGCCTCCATGATGGCGGTCGAGGTCGCGATGAAGGTCATCGGCGTCGTGATGACCTCGTCGCCCGGGCCCACGCCCAGCGCGAGGAGCGCCAGGTGCATCGCGCCGGTGCAGCTCGTCACCGCCAGCGCGTGCCCGGCATGCAGGTACGCGGCCAGCCCGCGCTCGACGCGCTCCACCGTCGCGCCCGTCGTGAGGATGGGCCCGCTCAGCACCTGACGCACAGCCTCGAGCTCGGCCTCGCCGAGATCGTGCTGGAAGAACGGGATGGGCCCGGTCAATGGAGCTCCCGCTTGCCGCCCAGCGTGACGATCGGGATATTGCGCATCCACATCTGCGGCCTCCACCAGGCTTCATTGTCGCGGTACCACCTGATGGTCCGGTCGAGCCCGTCCTCGAAGGAGATGCGCGGGCGCCAGTCAAGGAGCTTCTCGGCCTTGGAGCGGTCGCACGTGTGACGGAAGACCTGCCCCGGCCGGTCGCCGATGAACTCGATCGGCGCGTGAGTCGGCTTCATGCGCGCTTCCACGGCCTGCGCGATCTCGAGCACGGTCACGTGGCGGCCGGTGCCGAGGTTCAGCACCTCGCCGGCCACCTGCTCGCACGGGACGTGCAGGAGCCGGTCGAGCGCCTCGCAGTGGTCCTCCACGTAAATAAAGTCCCGCGCCGCCGAGCCGTCACCGTGCACGCGCATGGGCTCGCCGAGGATACAGGAGGTGATGAAGCGCGGGACCACCTTTTCCAGGTGCTGGTAAGGCCCGTAGTTGTTGAAGGGCCGCACGATCACGGCCGGAATCTGATAGGTCGCCCAGTAGGAGTAAACGAGCCGGTCGGCCCCGCACTTGGCCGAGGCGTAGGGGCTCTGCGGGTTCAGCGGATGCTCCTCCTCCATCTTCTCGGTGAGCGCGGAGCCGTAGACCTCGGAGGTCGAGACGTGGATGAAGCGTTCGACCCGGTCGCGAAACTTGGTGACGGCGTTGGCCACGGTCTGCGTGCCCAGGACGTCCGTCTCGAAGAAGAGGCGGTTGTCGTAGATCGAGCGGGTCACGTGGGACTCGGCTGCCATGTGCACGACGACGTCGGCGCGCGAGACCAGGGTGTCCATGAGCTCGCCGTTCCGCACGTCGCCATACCAGAACTCGTACCGCCCCGACTGCTGCGCCCCCTCCGGCAGGTTGGCGACGCTGCCCGCGTAGGTGAGCGCATCCACCACGAGGATCAGGTACTCCGGATACTTGTTGTAGAGGTGACGGGCGAAGTTGCTCCCGATGAATCCCGCTCCTCCCGTCACGAGAATCGTCTTGTCGTTCATAGGCGTTCACCGGCTCCCGCGCGTCCGAGGATCGCCGCGCTCTCCTCGCCGCAGTTGAACACAAGGTCCACGATGGACAGGTAGGGCACGAAGTCGCCGTGCTGCTGCGGGTAGACCGGGTGAGCGTAGTTCTGCCATTCGATCTCGATGCCGTGCTGCGCGAAGAGCTCGGTGTCGAGGTAGTCGCTGGCCGAATCGCCCGAGAGGTAACGCCGCGCGCCCGTGTGCCGGCACAGGGCGAGCAGGCGCTCGCTCTGCTTGCCGGAGATGCCGAGCGCGGAGGCCCGGAGCATCCGCCGCTCGAGCCCGAGCCAGCTGCAGATGAGCGCCGTCACGGCCAGGTCGAGATCCACCAGGAGCGCCCAGCGCCGCTCGAGCATCTCCTCGAGCGCGGGCAGGTAGCGGTGGACGTGCGGCGCCTTGCCGTAGAACTGCTTGAGCGTCCCCACGTGCTTGCGCGCCCACGCGCTCCGGTTGTCGATCTCGACCTCGAGGATGGCCGGCCAGTTCCGGCCGGAGTGGAGCACCGGCACGGTCAGCCAATGGGGCACGCCGCCGGGCGCCTTGACCCGGTTGCGGTTGCGCCAGCCGTGCTTGTCGAACTGGACGTCGTCATAGTAGATGAACACGCTCGAGCGCTGCATCTGGTCGAAGAACCCCAGCCACGGCAGGTATCCCGGCTGGAGCACGACGAGGGTGTCGGCCGCCATCAATACACCCTGCTCTCGCCGAGGTAGTCTTCCCACCAGACGTGCAGCGCGATGAGCGAGAGCACGCGGTTGGCGAGGGACGTGTCGCCGCCCTGGAAGCGCGCGACGAGCGCCTCGACGGCAGCCGGCCGCACCATGGCCGCCGCCCTCACGCGGTCTGGGTGGAGCACCCGCCCGGTGAAGCCGCCGGAATCGCTCATGAGCCACTGGTTGACCGGCATCACGAAGCCTTCCTTCGGCCGGCTGATGAGCGCCGCGGGCAGATAGGGCATGGCCGCGTGCTTCAGGATGTACTTGTTCTCCCCGTCGCGGATCTTGAGCCGGCCCGGCAGCGAGGCCGCCAGCTCGACGAAGTCACGGTCGAGGTACGCGGTGCGCGTCTCGAGGGAATGCGCCATGGAGAGGCGATCCACGAAGGCCAGCACCTGGTCGGGGAAGATGCCGCGGAACTCGGCCTCGAGGATGCGGTTCAGCGGATCGGCCGCGGTGCCCCGGGCGAAATATCCTGCCAGGTGAGCGTCTGACGAGGCCGCGCCGACGGCCGCGGCGAAGTCGGGCGTGTAGAGTAGGCACTTCTCGGCCTCCGAGAAGACGGCGAGGCGCGCGCGCCACTTTGCCGGGTCCCGGTCCGCGATGGCCTCGACGAGCTTTCGATTGTCCCGGAACGAGGGACGGTCGAGCACGGCGGCTCCTCGCTCGAGATACTCGGCGATGACCGGCGCCAGCCGGTGGGAGAGGTAGCTGCCGAACAGCTCGTCGGCGCCGTCGCCCGACAGCGCGACGCGGACGTGGCGCCCGATGAGGCGCGAGAGAAAGTAGGGCGAGACCACGCCCGAGAAGGGCTGGTCGAAGTGGCGAAGGACCCGGGGAAACTCCTCGGCGAAGCTCCCCGCCGAGAGCCGCTCCTCGTGATGCTCCGTGCCGTACTGCCGGGCCACGGCGCGCGCCCAGCGCTGGTCTTCGTCCTTCCCGGGCGTCGTGCTGTCAGAATCGTAGGTCAGCGTGAAGGTCTTGATGCGGCCCGGCGACAGCGTCGCCGCGAGCGCCGTCGAGAAGCTTGAATCCACACCGCCGGAGAGGTAGAAGCCGATGGGCACGTCGCTCAGGAGCCGTCGCCGCACGCCTTCCTTGAGCGAGGCCGCCACACGAAGGGCGATTTCTTCCTCGTCCATCCGGTCCCAGTCCGGGTCAGGCGCCCAGTCGAGCGACCAGTAGGTCGACACCCTGACCCCGTCGCGCGCCGACCAGGAGAGCGTCTGCGCCGGGCCCAGGCTCTGGATGCCCTCGAAGGCGGTGTCCGGATCGGGCACGTGCTTGTACGACAGGAAGTGGTGGACAGCGACCGGGTTCAGCCGCCGCTCGTAGTCCCGGACCGCCAGCAGGCACTTGATCTCGGAGGCGAAGTAGAGCGCGCCCGGCCGCGGGAGGTAGTACAGCGGCTTCTTGCCCGTGTGGTCGCGGGCGAGCAGGCCGCATTCCCGCGCGTCGTCCCACACCGCGATCGCGAACATGCCGAGGAGCCGCGAGGGGAACTCGGCGCCCCAGTCCTCGTAGAGATGCGGGATGATCTCGGTGTCCGACCGGGTGCGGAAGCGGTGGCCCTTGGCCTCGAGCGCGGGGCGGAGCTCGGGGAAGTTGTAGAGCTCGCCATTCTGCGCCGCCCAGACCGTCCCCGTCTCGTTCGACAGCGGCTGCCGCCCGCCCTCGACGTCGATGATGCTGAGCCGGCGCGCGCCCAGCGTGAAGCGGGGGCCGGAGACGAGGAACTCGTCGTCCGGGCCGCGATAGGCGATGCGGCGGAGCATCATCTCGACGGTCGCGGGATCGGCCTTGCCGAAGACGCCGGCGATGCCGCACACGGCTAGGCCCCTCCGGGATCGCGCAGCAATCCCAACCGGATGACGTCGACGCGGCTGCCGTCCTGGACGCGATCCCCCGCCAGCAGGCCTTCCCGCGTGAATCCCGCGCGCTCGAAGGCCCGGGCCGCGCGCGGGTTGGTGGCCAGCACGTCGGCCCAGAGCTTGTCGAGCTTGAGCGTGCCGAAGGCGATGCGGGCGAGGACGCGCAGGGCGTCCGGGCCGTATCCCCCGCCCCACGCGCTCTTCTCACCGATCACGATGCGCACCTCGGCCCGCCGGTGGCGCTGGTGGATGTCGTAGAGCCAGACGAGGCCGATGAAGGCGCCGTCGGTCAGACGGTCCACGGCGAAGACCGCGGCGGAGGGCGAAGTCACGAGCGACTGATACCAGGCGTCGTGCTCGGCCTTGCCGACCAGTCCCGCCCGGTCGATGAGCCGCGCGGTCTCCGGGTCGTTGATCCATGCGCGGTAGCGCTTGGCATCCCCGGGCTCGAAGGCCCGGAGTCTCACGAGGGCGCCCTGGCCGGCTGAGGCATCCCGATCCGGGAGGACCGGTTTCATGCTTTGGGCTGGTAGATCTCCACCTCGACGCCCAGATCGCGCTTCATCACTTCCTTGAGGTGGTCGCCGGAGGTCTTGAGCACCTTGAGCCAGCCGTGCTCCCAGTCGCGCACGCCCGCAAGCCACGCCGAGCAGCCGCGGCAGGGCCACGCCTCGGCGCCCCGCCCCTCGAGGTGGAGGCGCCGGTACTCGGTGAACGCCTCGCCGAGCCAGATATCGCGGAGGCTCGAGTCCCAGGCATTGGGGAAGAATTTCGACGTGCGGAAGGAGATGTCCTGACCGCAGAGAGCGATCCGGCCGAGGGTGTCCACGTTGAGGCGCTCGAAGGGCCAGACGCAGGGCTCCTTGCGCTCGGTGGGCAGGTCCTTGTAGAGGTGCTTGTCGAGCGCCTTGCCGAGGGGAATCGTGGTGTTGTCGTCCCAGGAGAGGAACTTGCGCGTGATGACCTCGTCCACGCCGATCTCCTTCAACCAGAAATCGATGGCGGGCTGGAGCTTTCCCTCGGTCGCCTCCTGGCGGATGATCGAGACGACGACGCGGGTGAAGACCTTGTACTCCTTCCGGAGCGCGAGGGCCGCGCGGACGTTGGCGACGTTGCCGTTCCACCAGGCCTGCGGGTCGCGCGGGGCGCCGCCGCGCGGCGGGCGGAGGCGCGCGTAGGTCTCAGCATCGCCGGCGTCCATCGAGAACTCGATGAGATCCGCTCCCGCCGCGATGACCCGCTCGAGCTTCTGGCGATGCTTGGGCAGCGGCCCGAACATGCTGCCGTTGGTGTTGAGCCAGATCCGCGCGCCGCGGGCCTTGCCATACTCGATCATCTCCACCATGTGGGGGTGGAGCATCGGCTCGCCGCCGCCCGTGATGCGCATCCAGGATCCGTACGGCCCGCACTCGTCGGCCATTTTTTCCCACAGCTTCACCGGGATCAGGTCGCCGTCGTTCTTCTTGTAGAACTGCCGGATCTCGGAATTGCCGTCCGTGTACGGGCACATCGGGCAGCCGAAGTTGCAGGGATAGATGACGGCGATCACGACCATGAGCGGAAACTCCTCCGCCCCCGGTCGGAGACCATAGCCTTTGTCGCCCGGTGCCGTCATTGCGCCGCGTCCCCCCTCGAATCCAGTCGCGTAATAGTAACGCGACTTTAGCGACGGGGCTCAGGTATTTGTCGCCGGCGCGTAGCTGCCGGGCTTGGCGCCCGCGTGAACGGGCGACACGGGGCTCGCCGCCCGCGCCGAGACGGACGGGTCGATGACCCGCTCCGCCACGGTGCCGGCCTCGAGGTCCACCGTGTACTCGGCGATCGACGTGAACTCGAATCGCCCGCGGTCCTTGCGCACGCTCATGTACTCGAACACGACGTCGGAGCCGCGGGGGCAGCCGAGCGTGCGGCAATAGCGCAGCATGCGCTCGACGAAGAGCGCGCTGTCGCTCGGGTAGTACTTCAGCGTCGTGAAGAGGCTGACGAGGCAGATGAACTCCCCGACGTGGGCGAAGCGGAAGCGGCGGCGGCGCTCGAGGGCCCCGAAGCCCGCGGCCTCGGCGCGGGCGCCGCTGGCGCGATCCTGGAACCACATGCGGGCCCAGAAGTTCGTGTGGTCCACGCTGAAGACCCGCCAGATGATGATGCCGAAGAAGTTGGTGTAGCGGTCGAGCGCGGCCTGGGCCGGGCGCGGCAGAGCGCGGCGCGCGAGGAAGTTGTAGTACTGGCCGGCCTTCGCCAGGGGGAGCAGCACGGCGTAGGCGTAGAGCGCAATCGTGAGCGCCGCATTGAGCCAGCCCGGCGCGGCGGCCGTGGCCGCGGCGGGCCCCGCCGGGGCGATCGCGGTCACGAGCCGGTCGGCCAGGCCTCCGTCGGGGATGAAGAGCGCGCAGCAGAGCATGACCATCTCGCACAGGAAGCCCAGCCGGATGTGGAGCGCGATGAAGGCAAAGCTTCCGAAGATGAGGAAGGCGCCCGCGAGCTGGGTCGCCGGCACCAGCATCAGGAGCCCCGCCGCGATCTCCGTCAGGTAGGCCAGGTGGTTGAGCGTGCGGAAGACCCAGTGTGAGGGCCGCAGGCGCCCATAGAAGCGCCCCCAGTATCCCCACCACGGGTTGATCAGGCCGAGCTCCATGCCGTCGTTCTGGGCGTAGCCGGCCAGCGCCTTGTACGTGCCCGCGCAGAGCATGATCACCGCGAAGTCGAGCCTGAAGGCGAGGACGGCGGCCGTTCGCACGGAGCCCGTCGGATCGTACGTCGAGCCGTACTCGAGAAAGAACACGCACGCCGCGATCCAGTACGTCATGAAGCCGGGAGCGCCCATGCCGCGCAGCACGCCCTTCCAGCGCATCGCGATGAAGAAGTACCGGCAGAGGACGAGGTTGACCAGACTCGCCATCACCGTGAAGCGGCCGGCGATCAGGAGGCAGGCGCAGGCGACCCAGAGTCCCATGATCAGCGGGAGCAGGTAGCGGTTCTGGACGAGGTCCACGCGCGGATCCGACCGGGCATAGCCGCCCCACCGCTCGCTCACGAAGAAGCGCCGCGCCTGGGGCACGGCCTGGGCCAGGGTCAGGAGCAGGAGGACACCGTACCCACAGCGGAAGAGGGACTGCGCAGCCGGGGAAAGCGTCTGGTGGAGAAAGGCGTCCACTCAGCCGCCGGGAGCGCGCCGCGGCGCCGCGACCTCGCACGCGGCCGCCGCGCAGCCGAGACGGGGCCGGCGGCGCGCGACCCACGCGTAGATGCGGGGGCCGAGGATCCGGGCGCCGGGCGCGTAGAAGAGCGCCAGCAGCGGGGCCAGCCAAAGGCTCGCCCACAGCATCCGCCGGAACGCGAAGAAGCCGCGGAAGACCTCGCCGCGCTCCGTCACGGCGAACATGGCCCGGCCGGTATCCGCGCCTGCCAGCATCGGCAACCGGGCCAGGACGGCACGGCCGTCATTCGCGTCGTGGAAGCGAAACACGTTCCGGCGGGCGAGCCGCCGCACGCGGAGCAAGGCGGCGACGCAGAACCCGCACCGGCCGTCGTAGACGATGTCGATCACGCGCGGCGCCTCATGCCTGATGCTAGCGCGCCCGCGGGACGCCGGTCAAGGATGGGTGGTCATCGAGGCGCCGCGGTCAGGGACGACCGGGCACGCAGCCGGAGCCACACGAGCCCGCCGAAGACACTCAGGATGAGGAACTGCGAGAAGACGATCACCGAGATGCCGACGGCGAGCTCCTTCGAGACGCCGAGGCTCGCGAAGAGCAGATAGTGGAGCTGCTCGCGGAGGCCGATGCCGTTGACCGAGATCGGGATATTGGAGAGGATCGCGATCGCGACCAGGACGAGGAGCGTCGCGAGGTACGGCACGGCGAGCCCGGCGGAGAGCCGGAAGTAGAGCTGGTAGACCCAGGCGAACGGCAGCGAGTAGGCGAGCCCCGCCGCGAGAACGGCCAGTAGGACGCCCGGTCGCCGCCGCAGCGCGCGCCCGCGCTTCCTCACGAGCTCGAGCGTCTCGGCGACGCGTCCCATCAGAGGCGCGCGGCGGAACAGGGCCACGACCGGGGCGAGTCTGAAGGTCAGCGCGGCAGCCAGACCGGCGACCATCACGACACCGAGCACGGTCAGCACCTTGCGCGCCACGAGGAACGCGGGCGTGGTGATGTCGAGCCACCAGACGAGGACGCTTCCCCACGCGGCCAGGGCGAGGAAGCCCAGGCCCCGGTCCACGAAGATCGAGGTGGCGACCGTGGCGTAGCCTTCCTGGCGACCGAGGTAGTAGACCCGCGCGGCGTCGCCGCCGATCATGGTCGGCAGGAAGTTGTTGAAGAAGATGCCGAGCAGGTACTGCTCGGCGAGCTTCCAGAACGGCACCCGGAGCCCCATCGCGTCCAGCACGAGCCCCCACTTGAACACGTACAGCGCCTGGCCCACGACCAGCACGCCGAACGACACGACGTAGAACCAGGGGGGGGTGCGCATGAACGCCGACTGGAAGACCGCCCAATCGAACTTGCGGAACAAGAGCGCCAGGAGCGCGGCCGTGACGGCGACCTGGAACGCGAACGCGAGACGCTTGAGGCTCATCGACGGATCATTCTATCCGACCTCCGGCGCGGGCCGGCTGAGGAAAACCCGGCTACCCGCGTGAGAGCGTCGGGTACACTCGGGCCGATGCCGCGTCCGTGGCCGCTTGTCGCCTTCTTCTTCGCCGTGCTGTGTGCCGTCAGCGCGACCTGGGTGCTCATGGACCGGAGACCGCCCGAATGGGACCACGCCAACCACCTCGAGCGGGCCGTGGACTGCTACCGGAGTCTCCGCAGCGTCTCCGATTCCGGCGCGCGCGCGATCCTCGAGGCCTCCTCCTTCTACCCGCCGGTCGTCACCTGCGCCGCCGGCGCGCTCTACTTCGTCTTCCCGATCGCGCCTCTGACCGCGCAGGCGGTGATGATGGGGTTTCTCGGCCTGGCCATGGCGTGCGTGTACGCGCTCGGCAGCCGCCTCTCGGGCGCGGAGGCCGGCCTCTGGGCGGCGTTCTTTCTCGGGACGGCGCCCTTCGTCGTCTTCTCCCTGACCAATTTCCAGCTCGATCTGCCGCTCTGCGCCATGGTGGCCATGGCGCTCTACACGCTCGTGAGGACGGAGGCGTTCGCCGAGCCCCGCTGGTCGCTGGCGCTCGGCGTGGCGCTCGGGCTTGGCATGCTGACCAAGCCGCCCTTCGCGATCTACGTGCTGCCGCCCTTGCTATGGAGCCTCTGGCGCGCGATGCGATCGCCCGGGCGCGCTGGCCGTCTCGCGCGAGCGGCGGTCGCGCTGGCGATCGCAGCCGCGCTCGCGTTGCCGTGGTATGGCCCGCGGCTCCTCGGACTGCCGATGCAGATTCTCAGCCGAGCCTTCAAGCAGGCCGCCGAGCAGCAAAATCCCGAGCCGCTGACGGCCGCGGGGCTCCTGTACTATCCGCGGACCCTGCCGACGCAATTCGGACTCCTCGCCGGCCTGCTGCTGCTCTGGGGGCTCTGGGCGCTCAGGCGCGGCCGCGCCGCCCGCCCGTTCCTCTGGCTGGCCACGCTTGGCCCCTTCGCGGTCTTCTCCCTCATCCAGAACAAGAACCTGCGCTACACGCTGCCCATCCTTCCCGCGGCGGCGCTCGTTGCCGCGATCGGTCTGGGCTCCCTGCCCTTGTGGGCGCGGCGCTGGATCAGCGCGGCGGCGCTGTTCCTCGGCGCGCTGCAGGTCTCCATGACGCTCTTCCAGGTGCCCGCGCCGCCGACCCTTCCCGGCATGATCCTGCCCATGGCGCTCGGCCGCGCGCCGAGTGGCGCCGACTGGCAGCATGACGCGATTCTTGCCGACCTCGGCCGCGAAAGCGGCGGCAGGCCGGTAACGGTGGCCGTGGTGCCCAACGACAACTTCTTCTCCGTGTCGAACTTCCGCTACGACGTCGTCCGGCTCGGCCTGCCCTACCGGATGACGAGGGCCTGGTCCGATGCGCCGCTCGGCGTCGATTTCGTCATCCTCAAGAGCGGCGATCAGGGGCCGGCCTATTCGGCCTCCCGTCCCGAGCGTCTCACGCGCGCGTTCGCCGGGGGCGATCCGTACTGGGTTGGGGCGTTCCCCGTCGTGAGCCGGTACTCCCTGCCCGACGGCAGCGTCGGCGTCCTCCGCGCTCGCCGCATTCCGCCGCTGGCCGGCGTGACGGCCGCCGCGGTGGCGGCACGGCTCGAGCGCGATCCCGCCTCGCTCCTGTCGGACTTCGTGCGCGACGCCCAGGACCTGCGCGTGACGCTCGACTACCGGGACGAGGACATTCTGGAAGGGCGCGTGGCGCGCGCGACCATCACCGCCGCGGCGGCCACGGTGGGCGAGCTTGCGCGGCGCGGGCGGGCGCCGCTTCGCGTGCGGGACGTGCGTCTCGAAGTCGATAGTCTCGTGTTCAACCCCCAGCGGCTCGTCGGTGAAGGCAGGCTCGAGATCCTCGACGCCGCCGCGCTCAGGATCCGGAGCCTGGTCGTCACCGAGGAGGACCTGCGTACGCTGCTGGAGGGGCAGCCCGTCGGCCGGGGCATGACGATCAGCCTGGGCGACGGGGCGGCGCTGGTGCGGACGACGCGCCTCGGGCCGGCCCTCGAGGCCAGGGTGCGCTTCGGCCGCGGCGACGGCGAGAGACCCTTCACGCTGTCCGTCGAGGGCGTGAGGCTGGGAGGCCTGCCGGTGCCCGGCCCGCTGGTCGAGTGGGTCGTGCGCCACCTCGATCCCACGCTGTCGATGCGTCACCTCCCGGTGCCGATCGAGCTCGGCCCGATCAGGATCGCCGCGGGACGTGTCGTCGTCGGTGGGTAGTGAGAGAGGCGGAGAGCTCCGCGGTCAGCCGCGGGCCGGCGCGCGGCCCCGGCGCGCATAGACCTCGTAGACAAACCAGCGGTAGTCGTCGATCCGCCCGATGCGCTCGAAGTGCTCTGCCAGGAGCGCCCGGAAGCGGGCGATCTGCCGCGGGCGCCGCGTCGCGAGATAGTCGATCTCCTGAGGCTCGATGACGACATAGTCGGCGTCCGTGGAGAGCCAGGTTTCCATCTCGCGGTCGCCCCACAGCCCCCCCTTCTCGATGCCGCGACGCTCCTGCACGACTGCCAGCGTGTTCATCGAGTGGATCTGCTGCAGGTACGGCGTGGAGCCGGCCAGGTACGGAATCAGCGAGTCGCCCAGCAGAAAGACGCGTGCGCCGGGCGGCACGAGCTTCCGCATGTGCGCCGCGGCGGCATCCAGGTCGCGGATGGGTCTCGCGCCGGCGTCCTGGCCCGCGGGAAGGAGTGGCTGCCGAATCACGACAGCGGGCGCAATCATCAAGGCGACGAGCACCGCCCCGATCGCCCCGCGACCGCCGGCTCTCCACCCGCCCTCGTTCAGCACGAGGGCGAATCCGCTTCCGAGCAGCACCGCGACGAGCGGCGCGAAGGACGGGAACCACGCCACGAAGGCCTTGGGAAAATCCCAGAGGATCAAGACCTGGAAGAGCGCGATGTACACGATTCCGCCGGCGACGAGCCGGGCCCTCCAATCCCTCGCGAACGCGCGGACCGGCCGTCCGTGCCACCGGGCCGCGACGAGCAGGCCGGCGAGGACGACGGCCGCGAGCCACCAGAACTCGTGCATGCGGCCGAAACGGACCACGGCCATGACCCTCTCCGACACCGTGGGGACCGGGATGTCAACGAGGCTCGCGCTGGATGGATAGGCCAGTGGGCTCATGAGCCGTCCCAGGACGGGGACATAGGTCAGCACTTTCAGGTGGCGGGCATCCGCCGCGAAGAAGAGCGCGGGCACGATGCCGGCGGCGAGCGTGATGCGGACGCGCTCGAGCCATCCACCGGCGATGACCCACAACACCACGACCGCCGCCGGCACGACCGGCCACAGGTTGGTGCGCGTCAGGAAGAGCAGGGAGAAGAGCAGCGCCGCGGCGACCCGGTGCCAGGGCCGTCGGCCTCCTACCGTGAGCGCCAGTCCGCCCAGCAGGATGGTGGCGGCGACCGTGTGATAGGTGCCGGTGGCGAAGTACCCGACGATCGCGCCCTGGCTGACGAGGAAGGCGGCCGCGAGGAGCCCGCCCGTGTCGCCGCCGATCCGCCGGCCGAGCGACGCCGTGAGCCAGATGACGGCCACGCCGATGGCGAGCGACGTGAGTCGCGCCGCGAGCAGGCTTCGCCCGAATGCCACCTGCGACCACCCGATGATCCAGAACGGCAGCGGCATCCTCGAGCCCGGCATCTCGTCCTGGAACAGGCTGATCCGGCCGCTGGCCGCGAGATAGCCCAGTTGGACGTAGGCGCTCTCGTCGGTCCACGTGACGAGCCGCTGGGCGAGCCACGCACCGTAGACGACGAACAGGACGCACAGGAGAGTCAAGCCGAGCCAGTACGGAGCCGCCCGTCCCCGGTCGCCGGAGCCGGCTACTTCCCGCATTCGACGATCACGAGGTCGTTGTAGATGGGGTTGCCGGGAATGGACAGCACGTGAGACCGCTCTGCGTCCACGCGTCTCACTGCCAAGTGCCGGGAGACGATGGCAACGTACTCGTCGTCCCGCCGCAGGAAAGCGCCACGCTCGAGGGCGCGGAAGGCCCGCCGGACCGCCGAGCGATCCTCGGGATGCGCGGCGATGTCGATGAGCAGGAACGTTCCCTGATCGGCCAGCATGATCTTGACCCACTCGAGTTCTTCGGCGAGCTCGCCCTCCGGGATGTGATGAAAGCAGCAGTTCGCCACGATGAGATCGAAGGGGCCGTGGCGGGCGACCTCGTCCCGCGTGGAAGCGAAGACATGCCCGGGGTGCACGCGCCTCGCGAACGAAACGAGGCGGTCGTCGATATCGTAGCCACGATACGTGAGACCGGATCCCGCGAAGGTGCGGGCAAAGAGCCCGGTGCCGCACCCGAAGTCGAGGACCTTGCTCCCCGGAGGGAGGGCCAGGGCCTTCAGTCGTCGGCGGAGACGTCGCCGCTCCTCCCACTTGTTGAGCGTCACGGCCCGCTGGCCGAGATCGTTGATCAAAGCCCAGATCATCCGGTACGCCGTCCCCCCGCCGGGATGGTCACCTCGTACACCGTCCACGCTCCATCGTCGTACACCGTGGTGAACGCCTGCGGCCACTGCGCGAGAGTCCGGGCCATGAGCCGCTGGTACGGCGGGTCCACGACGATGTGAGTCACTCCTAGCGCCCTGACGAAGTCCACCCGCTCGGCCAGGTCCTCGGTCGAGTTGAAGAACGGCTGGACGCCGCCGAGCTTCATCGCCCGATCGAACCGCTCATAGTACGCGGGGTACAGCGCGCGCGCGTCAACGAGATTCTCGCTGGCTTCCACGGGCCACGCCGCCACCTGCTGGTGCATGAAGGCCGGTAGCGGGTACGCGTTGAACGTGTCGGCGGTCAGCACGGCGCCGGCCGGCAGGGCTCGGGCCGCCCACTCGACGAGCCCGAAGCTGGGCGGGCACGAGATCTTCTCGTTGGCCGCGGCCGCCGTGCCGGACCGCGTGCACTTGAGCCCCTCGATCAGGCCCCGCGGAGTCAGCCGCGCGGCCACCGTGGGCAGCGTCTCGTACGGCTTCCCGGCGGGGCTCGTGTTCAACGGAGACGCTGCCGGAAGGAACGACACGGCCGCGGCTACTGTCACCAGCAGAGGGTACACCCATGCCCGCCGGATGACGGCCTCGTTGGGCCGGATGGCGCTCGCCAATCGCTCACCCGCGTGCCGCCACAGAAGGAGCAGCACCGCCGCGTAGCCGCCGAGGACTCCGAAGAACAGGAGGTCCTGGTGCCCGGCCATCCACGGCCCGATGCCGCGCATCACCAAGGCGATGCCGCCGCCCGCGATGACGGTCGCCAGCGCGGCCGGCCACGCGCGCCCGATACGCGCAAGGCGCGCGGCGACGGCAAGCAGGGCCAGGCCCGCCAGGAGATGGACGAAGACCGCGACGTTACGTCCGGGGGTGAGCAGCATCTCCCAGTAGGTCAGGTAGACGTACGGAAAGGACAGGAATGGGAAGCGAATGAGGAACATGTAGGCGACGATCGACGCGGCCGGCAGCCATACGAGGACCCTGAAGCGATACGCAAAGAAGACGAGCGGGCTCAGCAGCAGCACGCCGGGCATCCACGCGTGGAAGAGCGAGTCCACCCGGCCGACCGAGATCGGCAGCGGGCGCTTGAACAGATCGCGGAGCGTGGCATGGCGAATCCAGGCCACCAGCTCCGCCTTACCGGTTTGGTCCAGGGCCGCGATGGCGGGGACGGTCGCCCGGTGAAAGGCGACGTAACCGAGCACGATCACCACGATCATCGCCCCGAGGAGGAGCACCCGGCGGAGCAGGCGGCGGTCCCCCCTGAAGAGCGCCAGCCCCGCGCCGAAGCCGCCGAGATAGACGAGAGACTGGACGGTCTCGCGAATGTGCACGATGGTCAGCGTGGCCCCCATCCCGAGCGCCGCCGCCAGCGCCCACGCCGCGTCGCGCCCGCTCGGGGCCCGGAGGTAGCACGCGGCCAGCGCCAGGAAACCGGGGAGCAGAACGCCGAGCGCGACATCCGACGGGTGGCTGTAGGTCGCCAGCTGCGCCCAGCCCACACCGGGCACGTCCGCAAACGCTCCGTTGTACGTGAGGAGGAGCGCGGCGGCGACCATCGCGGCGGCGACGCGGCCGTCCTCGAAGACCCGGCGGGCGAGCGCGTAGAGGACCAGCGTCGCCGAGACGGACCAGAGGAAGCGCATCTTGTGATAGACGAAGAGCGCGTCGAGGTCGGCGATCCTGCTCACGAGCGCCATGGCGTAGTGCGTTCCCGGCAGCGGATGCGTGAACATGACGCCCGCGCTGTGGTTGAAGTTCCCGATCTCCGGCGCCTCGAGGAAGGCCAGCCTGCGGACGATCGCCGCGTGGGACCAGTCTTCGGCGCCGCCGAGCGGCGATCCCTTCAGATAGAGCGCGCATCCGAGGATCGCCATCAACCCGCCGACGATCATCTCGGAGACGGGAGCCGGAATGCTCCTTCCGCGCACCCGCAGCGCGGCTACGGCCGCGCCGGCCAGGAGGAGCGCGAGCCAGGCCCACGCGACCGATCGTGACGGCACGTGGAGCGCGAGGCTCGCGATCGTGGCGGCCTGCACGAGAGTCAGGCTCACGGGGACTCCGAGCCCAAGGATCTCCAGCAGGCCGAGACCCCGGTGGCCGCCGGCCACGAGGACCACGAGGCTGCCCGGGATCACGACCACGCCGAGGCCCGCGGCACACAGCCTGGAGGCCGCCGACACCGGGCCCGATCCGGCGAGATGGGGCAGCGCGATCGCCGCCACACCGCAGGCTCCCAGCAGCAGTGCCAGCACCGGCGCCGGCACAGACGGCTCCAGCCGGGCTTCGGCCGGCTTCACGATATCCCCCGCACCTCGTAGACTGCCCAGCGGCCATCGTCGAAGACCTGGTGAAAGGTCCCGGGCCACGTCGCCAGGACACGCGTCATCTCGGCATACGTCATGGGGTCGACGAGGACATGCGTCGCCTTCACCGCCGCGAGGAAGCGCTCCTTCTCGGCGAGCGACTCGCGCGCGTTGAACAGCGGCTGCGCGCCGTGAGCCGCCATCGATTCGTCGAGAAAGCGATAGTAGACGGGGTAGATCTCGCGGCCGTACAGGCTCGCCGTCGCATCGACCGACGGCCAGGCGACGATTCGCTGGGGTATGAACGTCGTGGGGGAGTACCGGTTCAGCGTGTTGTTGGCCATGACGGCGGAGACCGGCAGGTGCCGCCCGGCCCATCGGATGAGCTCGGGACTGGGCGGGCACGAGCCGGGCTCGGGCACCGCGGGCGCGCCCGGCGGCCCCTGCACGATGCACGGGAAGTCGCGCAGGACGGCGTCGGGGGTGAGGAGCATGTGTGGCGGCAGCACGAAGGGTGAGCCGGCCGGCGCAGCGAGACGGACCGCCGTCACGGCGAGCAACACCAGCCATGCCGCGCCCCAGCCCGCGTGCGGCGCTGCCGGCAGGAAGCGATCCGCCAGGCGCTGCACCGCGCCGCTCCGGTGGGCGGCCAATGCGACGGCGCACAGGAGGATCGCGCAGAGAAGAAACATTCCCTGGTGGCGGTCGAGGAACCGGCCGCCGTACTTCCAGACGCGCCACAGGATCGCGCAGGCCAGCGCGAGCGTGGCCACGGCGGCCCAGCGGATCCGGATTCTCGCGATAGTGTTGGCGACCAGGTAGAGGAGCGGCCCCGCCAGGACGTACAGGAAGAAGATGACGTTGCGGACGGGCGTGAAGAACATCTCCCCGTACGTGAATTGCAGGTACGGAATCGTCAGCGCCGGGAAACGGATGATGAGCGTGTATGCGGCGATGCTGCTCGCGAAGAATACGGTCAGCGCCCCCGTCCGGACGGCGATGAGCACCAGGGGGCAGAGCAGCAGCAGTATCGCGTTGGGTCCGGAGAAGAGGAGGCCGAAGCCCTGGGCGAAGAAGCTGTCGCGCAGGGGCGAGGCGAACCAGTCCCAGAACGACATCCCGGCGACGAGCTGCCCGAGCCGCTCCGCCGGGGCCGCGAGGCCGGTGGGCTCGACGAGACGCCGGTGAAGCGCCGCGTAGCCCCCGACCGCGCCGGCGGACACGACGAGGAGGCCTGCCGCGCGCGCGCGGAGGGGCCCGTCCATGCGAAGGAGGACGATCGCCGCGGTGAAGGCCGCGAGGTAGACGACGACCTGGACCATCTCCCGGATGTGCACCATGGTCACGGTGACGATGAGCGCGAGCGTCCCGGATCCGAAGAAGAGCAAAGCCCGCCGCCCCGGGGAGGTCAGGAAGTGGAACAGGACCACCAGGAGGGCCGGAAGAAAGACACCCATCGCCACGTCGCTCACGTGGCTGTACGGAGCGAGCTGGGCCCAGAGGTATTTCGGAACCTCCGAAAACGCGCCCACTGCCACGAGAAGCCAGGCGGTGGCGCCCGAGACGAACGCAAGATCGCGCCGCCGAAGGACGACCCGCGCCGTGGCGTAGATGATCAGCAGGGCAGCCGCGCTCCAGAAGAACCGAAGCTTCCGGTAGACGAAGAGCGGGTCGAGATCGGCGAGCCGGCCGGCCATCGCGATCAAGCCGTGAGCGCCGGGGAACGGGTACGTATAGACGACGCCGGGGGCGATGTAGAAGTTGTCGAGGGCCGGCCGCGGGAGCGAGCCCAGCCTGCGGATGACCCCGGCGTGGATCCGGTCCTCGCCGGAGACGACGGGCGAACCCCGCACGTAGAGCAGGGCCGCCACGAGCAGGATCAATGCGCCCAGGGCCAACTCCTCGCGGCCCACCGGAACGCCCCCGCGCCGCCGCCGCTCCCGCCACGCCACCAGCAGGCCGCCCCCGAGGCAGCCCGCGGCCAGGGCCACGGCGGCGGTGGTCACCGGCACGTGCAGGAGGAGGACGACCATGGTGGAGCCCTGCGCGATCGCGAGACTCAGCGCGACGCCGAGCGCCGCCACTTCGAGGAGGGAGAGCTGTTTCGCGAGCCCGGACGCGAGAAGGCACAGCGCCCCGGGGACCAGGCCGACCGTCAACGATGCCGAGACGAGCTTGAGGCCCGAGAGGAAGGCGCCTTCACCCGGTATCGCGCCCATGACCAGCGCGGCAAGGGAGAGACACGACAGCGCCGCGGAGAGCCGAGCGCCCGACAGCGCGCGCTCGGAGCCCAGCCAGCCTGGTGACGAAAGGGTGCCTACGTCAGCTTGACCTTGTCGCCGACGAGGGTCACGAGCCGAACGGCCGTCAACACCTTGATCACCACCCACGAGGGATCGAACTCAGAGCGCCGCACGCTGAACTTCGGGCTCGACGGGTAGGCGTGGTGGTTATTGTGCAGGCTCTCGCCGCCGGTGAGCCAGGCGAGCAGCCGGATATTTGTCGCGGAGTTGTTCAGGAAGTTCCGCCGCCCCCACCAGTGGCCGAGCCCGTTGATCGAGGGCGCCAGCACGAAGACGTACAGGACGAGGTGGACGGCGACCAGGAAGATGCCCCACGCGGGGCCGAGCACCAGCATCGCCAGGATGAGCCCGAGGATGCCGCCCAGGGTGCCCTTGGAGAAGAGGCGCCTGTCCCACCAGTCCTCGCGGATGTCCTTGGCCCACCGCGCCAGTGTCTCGGCGTTCCGCGCTTCGCGGATGTAGTAGTAGACGTTGCCGAGCTGGATCTTCCAGAAGCCGTGGACGAGCGGGCTGTGCGGGTCCTTCTCGGTGTCGGTGAAGGCGTGGTGCTTGCGATGGACGGCGACCCACTGGCGGCGGTCCTGGCCCGTGGTGATCCACAGAATGATCCGGAAGAAGAAGTCGGCGAGCGGGTGGAGCGTCAGGGAACGATGCGCGAGCCCCCGGTGCAGGTACACCGAGGTCGCGATGACGGCGGCCTGGGTGACGATGACCGTGGTAGTCACTGCGAGCAGCGCTTTCAGCACGTGGGGGTCTCCTTTTTTTGTGAGGTGCAGCGCCCGCCGCTAGCCCGCGATCTTGGGGTCGAGAAGGTCCCGGAGGCCGTCGCCAAGCAGGTTCAACCCTAGCACAGTCAGGGCGATCGCGGTGCCCGGAAAGATGGCGAAGCCGGGCGACATGCCAAGGAAAGCCTGGGCCTCTCGAAGCATGAGCCCCCACGAGGGATGCGGCGGCTGGGTGCCGAGTCCGAGATACGAGAGCGCGGCCTCCGCGAGAATGGCGACGGGAAAGCTGATGGTCGCCTGGACGATGAGCGGCGCGAGCGTGTTGGGCAGGATGTGCCGGCCGATGAGGGCGGCATCCCCCGCGCCGAGCGCCCGCGCGGCCAGGACGAACTCACGATCGCGCAGCTCCAGGAAGGAAGCGCGCGTGAGCCGCGCGAACACCGGCAGAAAGGCGATGCCGATCGCGATCATCGTGATGCCCAGGCTGGGCGAGAAGACCGCTGCCAGGAGGAGGGCCGAGAGGATGGCCGGGAAGCCCTGCACGGCGTCCATCAGCCGCATGAAGATCTCGTCGAGCCATCCCCCGAAGTAGCCCGACAGGATGCCGAGGCTGACCCCGACGCCCATGCCGATGCCGACGGCGATGACACCGACCAGGATGGCAGTGACCCCGCCTACCATGATCCGCGAGAGGAGGTCGCGGCCGAACTGGTCCGTGCCGAGCGGATGCGCCGCCGACGGGCCTTGGAGCCTGTTCGCCATGGACATCTCGAGCGGGTCGCGCGGCGTGTAGCGTAGGCTCAGGGCGGCCGTGAACAGCAGCAGCGCGGTGATGGTGAACCCCATCGTGAAGGTCACGTGCCTGAGCGCGCGCCGCCACTGACCACGGACCCTCACCCGAGCCCTCTCCCTGGGAGGGAGAGGGAGTCGGTTCGGTTCCCTCTCCCCTCGGGACAGAGGGACCCCATTCGATCCCCTCTCCCCTCTGGGGAGAGGGTCAGGGTGAGGGGCGCCGTTACTCATAGCGGATGCGCGGGTCCAGCACGCCGTAGAGCACATCCACGGCGGCGTTGATCGCCACGATCACCGACGCGACGAAGAGGACCACGCCCTGGACCACCGGCAGGTCGCGCGCGCTGATCGCGCCGAGGGCCAGCCGGCCGAGCCCAGGGAGATAGAAGACCGATTCCAGGATGATGCTCCCCGCCATGAGCTGGCCCAGCTGGACGCCCGCCACGGTCAGGATGGGGATCATGGCGTTTCGCAACGCGTGGCGGAAGAGCACGCCGCCCTCGGCGACGCCCTTGGCGCGCGCCGTCTTGACGTACTCCTCGCGGAGCACCTCCAGCAGCGCGGACCGGGTGGTGCGCGCGAGCACGGCGAACTGGAAGAGGCCGAGCGCCACGGCCGGCAGGAGGAGTGACTTGAGCGCCGCGCCCACGCCCTGGCCCCAGCCGTCGAAGCCGCCGGCCTGGAACCAGCCGAGCTTCACCGAGAAGAGCAGGATGAGCAGGAGCCCAGCCCAGAAGCCCGGTACGGCGATCCCGAGCTGGGAAAGCGTCATCGTGAGGTAATCGCCCCAGCGCCGGTGGCGCGTGGCCGCGAACACGCCCAGCGGGACCGCGGCCAGGACCATGAAGCCGGCGGCCATCAGGGTCAGCGGCAGGGTCAGCGACAGCCGCGAGAGGACCAGGCCCGCAACGGGAACGTCGTACTGGATCGAGCGGCCGAGGTCGCCCAGGGCCGCCCGGCCGACCCACTGGACGTACTGGACCGGCACGGGACGATTGAGGCCGAGCGCTTCGCGCAGCGCCGCGACGGCCTCCGGGCTCGCCTCGATGCCGAGCATGACGAGGGCGGGGTCGCCGGGCAGCACGCGCACGACGACGAAGACCAGCAGGGACACGAAGAGGAGGGTGACCGCCATGCTGGCCACCCTCCTCAGGACGTAGCGGCGCAGAGGCCTTCCCCCTCTACCTACTCAGCCCTCGCCTCGCCGCTCGCAGCGAGCGTCTCAGCTCGAACCGCGGCCCTCTCCACCGCGACGGGGGAGAGGGGGATCGACACTACTTCTGCCAGCCGACCTCGGAGAGGTCGAGGGACGGGATCGGCAGGTCCTTCCAGATGCCCGTGACGCCCTTCTTGGTCACGACCAGGCGCGGGTGCATGTACAGCCACACCGCCGGCGCCTCGTCGGCCAGCATCTGCTGCATCTTGACGTATAGCTCCCGCCGCTTCTTGTCGTCCACCGTCACCTCGGACTCTTTGAACAGCTTCTGGAAGTCGGCGTTGTCCCAGCGGAAGTAGTACTTGGGGTTGGCGAAGTTGCCGATGTCCCAGGCTTCCGCGTGGCCAATGATGGACATGTCGTAGTCGGGGTTCTCGCAGGGCTTGAGACAGAAGACCTGCGCCAGCCACTGGCCCCACTCGACCTGCTGGATCTTGGCCCGGATGCCGACCTTGGCAAGCTGGTTGACGATGACCTCGGCGCTCCGGACGGTGTAGTAGTACTGCGGCGCGACCTTGAACGTGGCCTCGAAGCCGTTCGGGTAGCCGGCCTCGGCGAGGAGCTTCTTGGCCTTGCCCGGGTCGTAGGGTTCCCGCTTGGAGACGTCGACGTAGTACGGGCTCAGCGGGTCCACGTTGGAGCCGAGGATCTTGCCGTAGCCGAACATCGCGCCCCTGAGCACTTCCTCCTTGTTGATGGCGTGGGTGACGGCCAGCCGCACGCGCTTGTCGGAGTAGGGCTTCTTGGAGTTGTTCATGCTGAGCGTGACGTCGTTGGTGGTGTCGCCCAGGATGACCTGGAAGCGGCCGTCCTTCTTGAGGTCGTCCACGTTCTCCGGGCCCAGCCCGAAGGCCGAGACGTCGATGTCGCCCGACTTGAGCGCGGCGAGCGCCGAGTTGGGGTCGGGGATGAAGCGATACGTCACCTTGTCGAGACGCGGCAGCCCCTTCTGCCAGTAGTCCTTGTTCTTGACGAGCACGATGCGGTCGCCGCGCACCCAGTCGGCGACGGTGAAAGGGCCGGTCCCGATCGGCTGGGTCTTGAGATTGTCCACCGCTTCTCGTGGATAGATGACCGACCCCTGGCGCGCCACGGTCCAGAGGAAGTTGGCCTCGACGCGCTTGAGCGTCACGCTGATCGTGTAGTCGTCCTTGACGATGACGTCCTGGATGTTCTCGTACTGCACGCGGTAGGGGTGCTTGGTCTCGGGATTGACGGCGCGGTCCAGGGCGAACTTCACGTCCGCGGCCTTCAACTCGCGGCCGTTGTGGAAGCGGACGCCTTTGCGGAGGAAGAAGGTGTAGTTCTTGCTGTCGGTCGTGTACCAGCGCTCGGCGAGCCACGGCACGAGCTTGCCGTGCTTGTCCACCTTCACGAGCCCTTCCTGGACGTTGTAGAAGACCACCCCGGCGATCGCCGACGACGGGTTGGTCGTGAGGTCCAGCCCGGGCGGCTCGGTCGACACCTGGACCGTCAGGGCGCCTTGGGCCCCCGCCGACGCCGCCGCGAGCAGGAGCGCCAGCAGGGTCAATGCGAGGTCGCGCAGCAGCGTCATCGTGTCCCCCCCGTTGTTTCCGCGGTGAAGTAGGCAACCGTCCGGCGGAGCCCCTCGTCGAAGTCCACGACAGGCTCGTAGCCCATGTCGCGCTTGGCGGCGCTGATGTCGGCGAGCGTGTGCGGCACGTCGCCCACCCGCGTGGGCAGGTGCTTCGTCGCCAGCGTGCGCCCGAGAAGACCCTCGAGCGACGCGATGATCGTGAGCAGGCTCGTCCGGCTGCCGCAGCCGACGTTGTAGGACTTGCCCGAGACGCTTCCCGCCGGCGCCGCCGCGGCCAGGAGGTTGGCCGACACCACGTTGTCGATGTACGTGAAATCGCGCGACTGCGTCCCGTCGCCGTGCACCTGGAGCGGCTTGCCCTGCCTGCCCCAGAGGATGAAGCGCGGGATGACCGCCGCGTACTCGCTCTTCGGGTCCTGGCGCGGGCCGAAGACGTTGAAGTAGCGCAGGCCCACCGTCTCGACGCCGAAGAGCCGGCTCCAGACGGAGGCGTAGAGCTCACCCGCGACCTTGGAGGCGGCGTAAGGCGAGATGGGCGCGGTCGGCTGCTCCTCCCTCTTGGGCAGGTCGGGCCTGTCCCCATACACGGAGGACGACGACGCGTAGACGACGCGCGGCTTCTTCCTCTGGCGCGCCGCCGCGACGAGGACGTGAAGGGTGCCGGTGACGTTCGACGCGTGGGCGCCCAGCGGATCGGCGACGGATCGCGGCACCGAGCGCATCGCCGCCTGGTGGAAGACGGCCGCGACCCCGCGCACGGCCCGCTCGACGGTCGCGAGGCTCTTGAGGTCCCCGCGGATGACCTCCAGCCGGCGGTTCCCCTTCGCGAAGGCGAGGGCGGCCCAGCTGCCCGTCGAGAAGTTGTCGAGCACGCGAACGCGGTGCCCGTGCGAGAGCAGGCGCTCGACCACGTGCGAGCCGATGAAGCCTGCTCCGCCGGTGACGAGGTAGATAGATGATGGAGCCATGACGAGCGCCCGATTATGGTGGGCGCCCGGGGATCTTGTCAACTCGCTCGGCCTTCACCTGTGCGTTTGACAAGCGCATGTGCCCTCGCTAGTATGTGGCACCCTTTGGCCGACCGGTCCACGGACGCACCGATTTTGCGTGTCGTGCTCCCGATGAAGGAGGTTGCCATGCTTCGTGCCGCCGCCCTCGGATTCGCCCTCCTGCTGACCCTCGGACTCGCCCTCCCGGGCGAGGCGCCCGCGCAGACGAAGGAGGACACCATCGTCTACGCGCTTCAATCGGACGTCGACAGCTGGGACCCGCCCGCCTCCGTGCTCCGCGAGGCGATCATCCTCGGCTACCAGGTCTTTGACCACCTGGCCGTGCGCGACCTCAAGACGCGCAAAGTCGGCCCCAACCTCGCCGTCTCGTGGAAGAACCTCGACGATACGACGTGGGAGGTCAAGCTGCGTCAGGGCGTCAAGTTCCACGACGGCACGCCCTTCACGGCGAAAGACGTCAAGGCGACCTTCGACCGAGTGCTCGACCCCGCGAAGAAGATGATCGCCCGCGGCAATCACGCCAAGATCAAGAGCGTCGAGGTGCTCGACGATTACACCGTTCGCTTCAAGACGGACGGCCCCTATCCGCTCTTCGTCGAGCGCCTGACGGCGCAGGCGATAGCGTCCGACAAGGTCATCCGCGAGAAGGGCGACGCGTGGATGCAGGAACATCCCGTCGGCACCGGCCCCTACAAGCTCGTGAGCTGGAGCCGGAAGCAGGAGCACCTCCTGGTCCGCAACGACGACTACTGGGGTCCGAAGCCCTACTACAAGTTCGTTCGCATTCGCATCATCCCCGAGCAGGCGACACAGATTGCCGAGCTGCTCTCGGGCGGGGTGGATATCATGAAAGCTGTGCCGCCCGACCAAATGGACGTCATCAACAAGTCGGGCGCGGCGCGCACGGCAACTTCCCCCATTCTACGAACGGCCTTCCTTCAGCTCGACCAGGCGGCGCGAAGCGGCCCGAATCCGTTCACCGACAAGCGCGTGCGGATCGCTGCAAACCTGGCCGTGGACACCGACGCCATCATCAAGCACGTGCTGAACGGCCTGGGCGACCGAGTCGCGACGGGCATCAACCCGATGGCCTTCGGCTGGGACCCGAATCTCAAGCCGTACAAGCAGGACCTCGACCGGGCCAAGAAGCTCCTGGCCGAGGCGGGATACCCGAACGGCGTGGACATCCTCTTCAACGAAGGGCCGCCTGTCGTCGAACCCGGTCTCCAGCAGACCGACGACGCCATCGTCGCCGACATGACCAAGGCTGGCTTCCGCGTGAAGCGGAACTACGTCGGCGACAACACGGTCGTCGTCGCGCGCACCAAGGAAGGCAAGTTCGGTCCCATGTTCACCTGGTCGTGGGGCTACTACTCGGTCTTCGACGCCGACGCCATCCTCTACGATGTCTTCAAGTGCAACGAGTTCTATTCCTACTACTGCAACAAGGAGCTCGACGACCTGATCGCCTCCGGGCGCTCGACCCTCGACCAGAAGAAGCGGGCCGAGATCTATGTCAAGGCCCAGAAGCTCCTCTTCGACGACGCCGCCTATCTGTACAAGTGGGGCCTCCGGGGCGTGTGGGGAATCTCGAACCGCGTGGAGTACGCGGCGCCGCCCGACGAGATCGATCGGATGTTCCTCGTGACGCCGCGAAAGAAGTAGCGGCAGGAATTCCGGCGCGGCGGGCGCGGAGCGCGTCCAGGCGCTCCCCGCCCTCGCCCGCCGGTCGCCCCGATGCGGCGCTATCTCGTCCGCCAGCTCGTCCAGCTCGTCGTCGTCATTGTCGGCATCTCGATCCTCGCCTTCTCGATCCTCCACGTCATCGGTGACCCCGTGACGCTCCTCCTGCCCCAGAACGCCGGCAAGGAAGAGTACGCACGCTACAAGCACCTGATGGGCTTGGACCAGCCGATCTGGATCCAGTACTGGAAGTTCGCCAGCCGCGCTGTCCAGGGCGACTTCGGCAAGTCCTGGTATGGCAACGCGCCCGCCTTCGGCCTCGTGATCGAGCGCATGCCGCCCACGATCTACCTCACGCTGGCCGGCCTCGGCGTGGCGCTCGCCATCGCACTGCCATTGGGAGTCCTGGCCGCGCTCAAGCGGCACTCCGTGGTGGACACGCTCTGCACGCTCCTGGCGGTCGCGGGGCAGGCCATGCCGATCTTCTGGCTCGGCATCATGCTGATCATCATCTTCGCCGTGCGGCTCAGGGTCCTGCCGGCCTCGGGCTACGGCACGTGGCAGAACTTCGTGATGCCGGCCTTCTGCCTGGGCGCCTTTCTCGCGCCGATCACCATGCGGCTCGTGCGCTCCGGCCTCATCGAGGTGATGAACATGGAGTTCATCAAGACCGCGCGCGCCAAGGGCGTGGCCGAGCGCATGGTCGTGGTCAAGCATGGCTTCCGCAACGCCTGCATCCCGGTCATCACGGTGCTGGGGTTGCAGTTCGGACAGCTCCTGGGTGGCGCCTTCATCACGGAGACGGTCTTCGCGTGGCCCGGCGTCGCGACGCTGACCGTGGACTCGATCCGGAACCAGGATTTCCCCGTCGTGCAGTGCGCGGTCGTGCTGCTCGCGCTCATCATCGTGCTGGTGAACCTGATCGTCGACGTGGTGGTGGGCCTGATCGACCCGCGCATCCGGGCTGGGGCCTGATGGCGATCGGGCCGGGTGCGGCTATCGGCGCCGCGGCATTCGAGACCGCTGTCTCGCCGGATGCGTCCCGCGCCGCTTGGCGACGACTCCGGCGCGTCAAGTGGGGCGTGGGCGGCGGGATCCTCTTCCTCGCGCTGGTCCTGAGTGCCCTCTTCGCCCCGTGGATCGCGCCGCACGACCCCCTCGCCGTGGACATCAGGCACCGGATGGCGCCGCCCGCGTGGATGGAGGGCGGCGCGCGCGAGCACATCCTCGGCACCGACCAGATCGGCCGCGATCTCCTCTCGCGCGTGATCTGGGGCGGCCGCGTCTCGCTTCTGGTGGGCGTCTGCGCGGTGCTGCTGTCGGCGACGATCGGCGTGCTCCTCGGCCTCGCGGCGGGCTACTTCGGCGGAGAGGTGGACTGGAGCATCATGACGCTGATCAACGTCATGCTGACTTTTCCGTTCGTCCTTCTGGCGCTCGCCGTCATCGCCGTGCTCGGACCGAGCGTGCCCAATATGATCACGGTGCTCGGCGCAACGGGCTGGCCGGTCTACGCGCGGATCATCCGGGCCGAGACCTTCGCGCTCCGCGAGCGGGAATTCGTGCTCGCGGCCCGCGCCCTGGGCCTGAGCCACGCCCGCATCATCTTCCGCCAGATCCTGCCAAATCTGGTTTCGCCGATCGTCGTGGTCGCAACGTTGCAGATCGCCCAGGTCATCATCCTCGAGTCGTTCCTGTCCTTCCTGGGCCTCGGCGTCCAGCCGCCGACGCCCGCGTGGGGCAACATGCTCGGCGAGGGGCGGGTCTACATGCTCAACTCGTGGTGGATCGCCACCTTCCCGGGCCTCGCGATCTTCGTCACGACCCTCGTCATTAACCTCATTGGCAACGGGCTCCGGGACTGGCTCGACCCGCACATGAAGATGTAGCAGGCCGCCGATAAGGGGCCAGCTGCTTCGTTGGCGCCCTCGACCGGGCGCTCAACGTACGTGGCCGTTCGAGCTGAGGAGCGTAGCTCCGAGGCGAGGTCTGAGTAAAGACTACGCCTCGGGGTGCCGCGGCGCTCGCCGCCTCGCATCTGACCCCTTCTCGACGCCCTGCTCCGCCGGGGCCCGATGAAGCTACTTGTAACCGGACCCTGCTTTCCTGTATTCCTCTCTGGGTGGCGAGAAGATGTCGAGCACCACGGCCCGCTTGTCCGGCAGCGCGCGCCCGCCGTGCGGCACGTTCGGCGGCGTCTGCCAGAAGTCGCCGGCCCTGACGTGATGCTCGACGCCGTCCTGGATGCGGACCCACTCGCCCTCGAGGCAGACGCCCCACTGCTCGTTGGGGTGCGAGTGCACGGGGGAGACGGAGCCCGGCGCGATCTCGACCACGGAGAGCATCAGGTGCTCGCCGGGGAAGACGCGGGCCGAGAGCCCTTCAGCCAGCTGGCGCGGGATGCCGCCCCGCTTGAGGTTGTGGAAGTGCCCGCTGTCGACCATGACGCGCTCCTTGTCCGGTAGGATGCCGCCCCAAAGAAAGATAGTGTACAGGAGAGCCCGGTGAGACTGTTCCTGGCGATGATGTCCCACGAGACGAACACCTTCAGCAACATCCCGACCGATCGCGCCCAGTTCGAGGCGCGCAACCTCCACTACGGCGGCGAGATCCTCGAGGCGTACCGCGGCACCGGCACGTGTCTCGGCGGCATGATCGAGTCGGCCGCCCGCCTCGGGGCGACGCTGGTGCCGTCGGTCGCCGCGGCCGCGTCGCCCGCCGGCCTCGTCACCAAGGACGTCTACGGGCACGTCAAGGAGCGGATGCTCCGCGACCTCTCGGCGGCCGGCGCGGTGGACGGCGTCCTGCTCGACCTTCACGGCGCCATGGTGCCCGAGGGTCTGGACGACGGCGAGGGCGACCTCATCGAAGCCGTGCGCGCCGTCGTCGGTCCGGCCGTGCCGATCGCGGTCACCCTCGATTTTCACGGCAACCTCTCGGAGGCCATGGTGCGGGGCGCCGACCTGCTCAACGGGTACAAGACATACCCGCACGTGGACATGGGCGAGCGCGGCGTCGAGGCCACGGAGCGGCTGATCGACATCATCGGCAGGCGCCTCAAGCCCACGGTGGCCTTCCGCAAGCCGCCGCTCCTGCCGCCGCTCGGCAACCAGGGGACGGCGCGCGGGCCGATGCGCCGGCTCTACGACCTGGCGGCCGCCATGGAGAGAGATCCGAAGGTCATCTCGATCTCCATCTTCGCCGGCTTTCCGCTCGCGGATATTCCCGACGCGGGCTTCGGCGTCTACGTCGTCACCGACGACGACCAGGCCCTGGCCGAGCGGCTGGCCGACGAGATCGCCGACACGGCCTGGAAGCACCGTCACGAGTTCATACACACGGCCCTGCCCGTGCGCGAGGCCGTCGCCAAGGCGCTCGCCGCTCCCGGCAGGCCCATCGTGCTGGCCGACATGGCCGACAACACGGGAGGCGGCGCCGCCGGCGACGGCACGGAGATCTTGAGGGAGCTCGTGCGGGTGGGCGCCCGCTCGGCGGTCGTCGCCTGTCTGTGGGACCCGAAGGCCGTCGCTCTCTGCGCCCAGGCGGGCGTCGGCGCCTCGGTGACGCTCGACGTCGGCGGCAAGGTGGACGACCGGCACGGGGCTCCTCTCCGCGTGACGGGCGTGGTCCGCACGCTCTCCGACGGCCGCTTTGTCCACAAGGGGCCCATGGCGCGCGGGCTCCCGGGCCGGCTCGGCACGACGGCGGTTCTCGACGTCAACGACGTCAAGGTCATCCTGATCTCGTACCGCTGGCAGACGCTCGACCCCGAGATGATCCGGTTCGTCGGGATCGATCCGCTCGACCACAAGATCCTCGTCGTCAAGTCGACGATCCACTACCGCGCGGCCTTCGAGCCCATCGCCAGCCTAATCATCGAGGTGGACGCCCCGGGGCTGTCCTCCTCCAACCTCGCCCGCTTCGACTTCAAGCGGATCCGGCGGCCGATCTTCCCGCTCGATCCGGACACGACCTATCCCTGAGGAGGCCCCAGCATGGCGTTCCCAGGCTTTACCCAGGCCGACTTCAAGGTGTTCGACATCGAGGGCTTCCAGCCGCGCATGGCGGCCATCAAGACGCGGATTCGTCCCAAGCTCGAAGCGATCGGCCGCGACCTGCTGCCCGAGGTCGCGCGCATCGCGGACGGCGCGGCTTTCGCTCACGTCGCGCGACACGCGCGCCGGACCGTCAATCCTCCACATGACACGTGGGTCGCCTTCGCGCTGGACAAGCGCGGCTACAAGCAGCACTGCCACTTCAAGGTGGCGGTCTCCCGCGGCGCCGTCCGCTTCCTCTTCGAGGCGGGGCCCGAACACGCCGGCAAGAAGCGCTGGGCCTCGGCGTGGAAGCGCCAGGGACCCAAGCTCGCGCCCGTCCTGAGGCGCGCAAAGGGCCTCGCCTGGTTCAAGAACGAGCACGATGAGGCGCCGTCGGCCATCCTGGCCGATCTCCCGCCCGAGCACGTCGCGCGGCTGGGCGACCTACTCACGCGCACGCGCGACGGCCAGGTGGTGCTGGGGCGCGCCGTGCCGGCCCAGGAGGCGGCGCGCTGGAAGCCGCGCGATTACGCCCGCGCCGCGCGCGAGACATTCCAATTGCTCGCCCCGCTGTACCGGCTCAAATGACCGAGGCGGTCATTTTCGACATGGACGGCGTCCTGATCGACTCAGGCGCCCACCACCGGGCGGCGTGGCGGGCGCTGCTGGCCGAGCTCGGCGAGGAGCCGGCGCACCCGGAATACTGGCGCCTCACCATCGGGCGCCCCAGCGAGGAGGCCATCCCACGGGCGGTCGGCACGTCCGCCTCCCGCTTCGACGTGGACCGGATGCTTGCGGGAGTGGGTCTCCGCCGTCACTTCGACGTGATCGTCACGGCAGACGACGTGACGCAGGGGAAGCCCGATCCGGAGGTCTACGAGCTGGCCGCGGCAAGGCTCGGGATACCTGCCGAAGCCTGCATCGTCTTCGAGGACTCGCAGGTCGGTGTCCTGGCGGCGCGGCGGGCCGGCATGCACGCGATCGGCGTCACCACCGCGCACAGCGAGGCGGAGCTCCTCCAGGCCGGAGCCGAGCGTGTCATCGCCGATTTCGAGGACATCGAGTGGCAGAGCCTCGCAAGCCGGTAAGCGCGCCGGCGTTCTGGGAAGGGCTCTACGCCGAGCGACAGGACGGGTGGGAGCTCGGCGAGCCGGCGCCCTCGCTGCGAGCGTGGCTTCACTCGGGCGGCATCTTCTCTCCCGGCGCGAGAGTCGCCGTTCCCGGCTGCGGGCGGGGCCACGATGCGAGACTCCTCGCGCGCCACGGCTTCGCCGTCACGGGCTTCGACTTCGCCGAAGCTGCGGTGACGGAGGCGAGGCGGCTCGCCGCGCGCGAGCGGCTCACGGCCGTCTTCGAGCAGCGCGACGTCTTCACGCTGGCGTCCGATCACGGCGGAATTTTCGACGCGGCCTGGGAGTACACCTGCTTCTGCGCCATCGACCCCGACCGCCGGGCGGAGTACGCGCGCGTGCTGCACGACATCCTCAAGCCGGAGGGAATCTTCCTGGGCTGCTTCTACCCCTTAAAGGAAGGCACGGACGGCCCGCCCTTCCCGATCTCCCGGCACGACATCGAGACCGCCCTCGGGCCCTTCTTCCGCATCGTCGAGGCGGGACCGCCGCCGGCCTCACCCGAGCGCCGCCGCGGGCTCGAGTGGTTCGTCCGAGCCGAGCGCCGCGCCGGTTGATTCGCCCGTGCGGCCGTGCTACGGTGCGCTCGCTCGCATGTCCACAGCCAAAGGAGGCACGAGTATGAAGGTCTTCCGCATCGTCCTCGTTCTGCTGCTGATCGTCGGAGCCGGCGCCGGGCTGGCATCGCGCGACTGGGCCGACGCCCAGGCGCAGACCATCA